>OIYO01000921.1_pt1 | contig 19791 bp, 14 predicted proteins | sample 1588191 | NCBI WGS metagenome assembly OIYO01 (sample SAMN03283275) | human gut metagenome | biome: human-associated habitat; material: feces | host: Homo sapiens | place: Peru | collected 2012 | reverse complement strand
CCCGTCAGGATGCCGTGGAAGCGTTCTTTGCACAGGAGAAGCCGGAGTATGTGTTCCTTGCTGCTGCTAAAGTCGGCGGCATCGTGGCAAATCAGGAAGCGCTGGCCGATTTTATGTATGACAATATGACGCTGGAGATGAACGCCATCCACGCTGCATGGAAGAATGGCTGCAAGAAGCTGGAGTTCCTCGGCTCCTCCTGTATCTATCCCCGCATGGCGCCTCAGCCCATGAAGGAAAGCTGCCTGCTGACCAGTGAGCTGGAAAAGACCAACGAGGCTTATGCGCTGGCGAAAATCTCCGGTTTGAAGTACTGCGAGTTCCTGAACCGCCAGTACGGCACCGACTACATCAGCGTCATGCCCACCAACCTCTACGGCCCCAACGACAACTATCACCCCACTCACAGCCATGTGGTTCCGGCACTGATCCGCCGCTTCCACGAGGCAAAGGTCAACGGTGTGGAGAGCGTTACCTGCTGGGGCGATGGCTCTCCGCTGCGTGAGTTCCTGTATGTGGACGATCTGGCAAATCTGTGCGTCTTCCTGATGAACAACTACTCCGGCAACGAAACCGTCAATGCCGGTACAGGCAAGGAACTGACCATTAAGGAACTGACCGAGCTGGTCGCTAAGGTCGTGGGCTATACTGGCGAGATCAAGTGGGATACCACCAAGCCCAACGGCACTCCCCGCAAGCTGCTGGATGTGTCTAAGGCTACCAATCTGGGCTGGACGTACAAGACGGAACTGGAAGACGGTCTGCGCCTGTCCTACGAGGACTTCCTGAACAACCCGATGCGTGCGGAGCGCTAAACGCAGAACAAAAAAAATAAGCGATTTGAAAAAAGGTCGTGTGTCCGTGCAGGGCCACGGCCTTTTTTGCAGATGACAGGAGGAAAATTATGAATCTGGTGTTATTGTCTGGAGGCTCCGGCCAGCGCCTATGGCCGCTTTCCAACGATATCCGTTCCAAGCAGTTCATCAAGATCTTCCATCGGGAAGACGGCAATCTGGAATCCATGGTGCAGCGCGTCTACCGCCAAATCAAGGCAGTCGATACGGATGCAACGGTCACCATTGCCACCTCCAAGTCTCAGGTCTCGGCCATCCACAATCAGCTGGGTGAGGAAGTTGGCATCAGCGTGGAACCTTGCCGCCGTGATACCTTCCCGGCCATTGCGCTGGCAGCGGCTTACCTGAAAGATGTGCAGGGCGTCGGCGAGGAAGAATCCGTCGTCGTCTGCCCGGTAGACCCCTATGTGGAGAATGATTACTTTGAGGCATTGAAAGCGCTGGGCGACCGTGCTGCCGTCAGCGGCGCAAATCTGGTCTTGATGGGCATTGAGCCGACCTATCCCAGCGAAAAATACGGCTATATCATCCCCATCGGCAAAGAGCAGGTCAGCAAGGTGTCCATGTTCAAGGAAAAGCCAACGCAGGAAGTGGCAAAGGACTACATTGCGAAGGGGGCACTCTGGAACGGCGGCGTGTTTGCGTTCAAGCTGGGCTATGTGCTGAAACGTGCCCATGAGCTGATCGATTTTGTGGACTATAAGGATCTGTTCAACAAATACGACACCTTGAACAAGATCAGTTTTGACTATGCCGTGGTGGAGCACGAGCCGGAGATTGAAGTCATGCGTTTCGCAGGCACTTGGAAAGATCTCGGCACATGGAACACCCTGACCGAAGCAATGGACAGCCAAGCAGTAGGTGAGGCGCTGTTTAATGAAAAGTGCGAGAACGTCCATGTGGTCAATGAGCTGGATGTGCCCATCCTCTGCATGGGTCTGAAGGACGTGGTAATCTCTGCCAGCCCGGAGGGCATTCTGGTCGCGGATAAGGAGCAGTCCAGTTACATCAAGCCCTTCGTCAACACACTCGACCACCGGGTCATGTTCGCTGAAAAATCGTGGGGCAGCTTTAAGGTCATCGACATCGACAAGGCTTCCATGACCATCAAAGTAACCCTGAATGCAGGCCACCGGATGAACTATCACAGCCACCAGCACCGGGACGAGGTGTGGACGGTCATTGCGGGCGAGGGCAAGACCATCGTGGACGGCATAGAGCAGAACGTGATGGCAGGCGACGTGATCACCATGGCCGCAGGCTGCCGCCATACTGTTATTGCCAAAACAAAACTGAAGCTGATCGAAGTACAGCTGGGTGAAGCAATCGACGTCCACGACAAGCAGAAGTTTGCACTGGAAGATTGAGATGCAACAGGAGATGGTTGGGATGTATGTTTTTCCCTGATACATACATTCAACGACGATCATATACGAAAACTGGCGGTCATTTTCTGCATTACTCCTGCAGGCATGACCGCCTTTTGCATATTTGCGCCTCATCAAAAACTGCGCGGCGGACGATGTCTTTTCCATCATCCGCAGCATGTGAATTTCTTGATTTACATCCTGTGAATCCTCGAAATTTGCATTTGCATCTGACGAAAAATCCATTTGCAGGCAGTCCGCTTTCCGAGTGTTGATGTTTTTTCAACTTGCATACAGCCATCCGCTTCTCTATAATAAGAGGTAACTGTGATCAAACGATCGCGGAAAGCGAAAAGGAGCGTTGGCTTATGAAGATTGTTTTGCTGGAATCACTTGCTGTCAGCGATGAAGTCCTCCAGAAATACACGCGCGATTTGGAGCAGAAAGGGCACACCTTCTGCGCTTATTCCCGCTGTGATGATGAAGCAGCCCTTTGCGAGCGCGCGAAGGATGCGGATATTCTCATGCTGGCAAACATGCCGCTGAAGGGCAGCGTCATCCGTCAATGCACGCATCTGCAATTCATTGATGTGGCGTTCACAGGCGTGGATCATGTGGATTTGCAGGCTGCCAAGGAGATGAATGCGGCTGTCAGCAATGCATCCGGCTATTCCAATGAGTCCGTTGCGGAACTTGCGCTGGGCATGGCGATTGACTGCCTGCGCAACGTGGAGGCGGTCTCCGCGCGCTGCCGTCAGCAGGGGACGAAGGAGGGGCTGGTCGGCCGTGAACTCGGCGGAAAAACGGTCGGCATCATCGGTTTTGGCAAAATTGGCAGGCGTGCGGCGGAATTGTTCCATGCCTTTGGCTGCCCGATTCTTGCATATGACAGCAATCCCATTGCGCAAATGCCGGATTATGTGCAGCAAACTTCGCTGGATGAACTGCTGCGCCATGCGGATGTTGTCTCCCTGCATTGCCCGCTTGTGGAAAGCACGCGCGGCCTGATGAATGCGGAACGCATCAGCATGATGAAGCAACGTGCAATCCTTATCAACACGTCGCGCGGCCCCGTTGTTGACTCGCAGGCGCTGGCCGATGCGCTGAACAGCGGACATCTTGCTGCGGCAGCGGTAGATGTGTTTGAAATGGAGCCGCCCATCCCGCAGGAACATCCGCTGCTGAACGCGAAGAACTGCCTGGTGACGCCGCACATTGCTTTTGCCAGTGAGGAATCCATGCTTCGGCGGGCTGAAATTGTTTTTGACAACCTCTATGCTTTCTTGCATGGTGAACAGAAAAACGTGATTTTGCCGCGCTGAGGAATTGCCTATGAAAATCTATGTAAATTGCCGACAGCCTTTCCCCGGCATGGGGACGAAGGCGTGTCCCTTTTCAACCATTCAGCAGGCGGCGGACGCTGCCATGCCGGGTGATGAAGTGCTGGTTGCCCCCGGCATTTATCGGGAGGATGTACACCCTCTGCGCGGCGGCAGCGAAGAAAACCGGATTATCTACCGCGCCGAAGTGCCGGGGCAGAGCGTGATTACCGGGGCAGAAGTGCTGTCACAGTGGGAAGAATGCGGCTGCGGCATCTGGAAAACCGTTATCCCCAACGACGTGCTGGGGGAGGATAATCCGTTTGCGGATTTGATTTCCGGCGACTGGTACTACGATGATGCTGCCGAGCCTGTACACCGGGCAGATATATATCTTGACAACCGATCCCTGCGCGAGGTTTTCACGCGGGAGGCGCTGCTGGCCGCTGAACCGTCGCCGTATGCGTGGGATACGGAATTCTCCCGCAATGTGTGGATGAGCGAACGCACAGAGACGGAAACGACCCTCTATCTTCATTTGCGCTGCGGTTCTCCTGATGGCCATCTTTTGGAGTACAGCGCGCGCCGCCATTGCTTCTACCCGCTGAAAACGGGTATCCATTCCATCACGCTCTCCGGCTTTGTCTTCTGCAAGGCAGCGCCGCAATGGGCGCCGCCGACAGCGTATCAAGAGGGCATGGTTGGCCCGCACTGGGCAAAGGGATGGGTCATTGAGGATTGCGAACTGTATGAGAGCAAGTGCGTCGGCATTTCGCTTGGCAAATACCTTCAGCCCAATAACGAAAACAAGTGGCGCCGCTTCGGGCTGAAACATGGAACGCAGAATGAACGGGATGCCATCTGCCAGGCGCAGCTGGAAGGCTGGAATCGGGCGCATGTGGGCAGCCACGTTATCCGCCGCTGCAACATTCACGACTGCGGACAGGCAGGCATTGCCGGGCATCTTGGCTGCATCTTCTCCGTGATTGAGGACAACCACATTCACCATATCAACAACAAGCAGGAGCTGAACGGCGCCGAAATCGGCGGCATTAAGCTGCACGCCGCCATTGACACCATCATTGCGCATAATCACATTCACCATTGTACACGCGGATTGTGGCTGGACTGGCAGGCGCAGGGAACGCGCGTGACGGGCAATACATTTCACCACAATCAGCCGCTGTGCGGGCGGAAAATCCGCACACAGCTGAGCTTTGGCGAAGACATTTTTGTTGAGGTCAGCCATGGCCCGACCCTGATTGACCACAACCTTCTGCTCAGCCCAATGGCAGGGCGCATCAGCACGCAAGGGATTGCATTTGCGCAGAACTTGATTGCCGGTTCGTTCACCTTTGTCGGTGCGGGGACAAACAACGCGGGGCTTTCCCGCCCTGATTCCGTGCGCTACACGCCTTACCATGTGCCGCATCAGACGGCTGTGGCGGGCTTCATGTCTATTCTCCACGGCGATGCACAATTCTGGAATAACCTGTTTGTGCAACAGCCGATTTCTGAGGAATATACGGCCTACATCAACAGCATTGGCAAAAATCAGCTGTGCGAAATGAACCTCATCGTCGGTACGCTGCCCTATCAGGGCTTCCCGACAGAAAGCGAATACCTGTCACAATTTACACCGGAGCGCATTGCAGGCGACCGCGGCATTTACTATGGTCATCTACCCGTCAAGGCAGGCGGAAACGTCTATCTGAACGGCGCGCAGACGGCGGATTGTGATATTGGCAGCGTCACCGTGCCAGCCCCTGTGACTTTTGCAGTTGCGGAAAACGGCTTGACAACAAACCTCTATGATTTTCTTCCAGCGGTGGATACGAAGTGCGTCTGCAGCGATGTGCTGGGCAGTGCCTTTGAGCCTGAGCAGCGCTATGAAGCGCCGGATGGATCACCGCTGACGCTTGATACGGATATGTGCGGACAGAAGCATGTTCTCTCTCCGCTGCCGGGGCCGTTTGCCGCACCAGTTTCGGAACTGCATTTTTAAGGCGACACCGCACAGCCGGGCGATGCCTTCCACCTGCTGCCTCCTGCTCATTTTGCGTGAGCAGGAGTTTTTTTTATTCCACCTTTTTATTTTTTGTTGGGATGTGCTGAAAAATGTTGATTATTTTTCATATTGCGCTGCAAGGTCATTTTGTCTACAATGAACTCATTAGGAAGTCCGGAATTCCTACAGCGTTTCCAGGCACAACGACCCGAAATGGAAAGTGAGGTTTTCCCATGAAGAAACTGTCTGCGCTTTTCCTTGCGTTCGCCATGATGCTGACGATGATCAGCGTCGCCTCCGCCGATGATGTACAGGTCATCCGCATGTGGTCGAACGACCAGCACGATCAGTCTGTCATCAAGGAAAAGATTGAAGAGTTCAATGCCACGATTGGCAAGGAAAACGGTATTGCCGTGGAGTACACGGTCTATGGCAGCGACTATTACAGCACGCTGGATGTCGCTGTGACCTCTAAGGAAGGCCCCGACATCTTTAAGTGCAACAAGATTGGCAAGTACGCAGAAGCCGGCTATATTCTGCCCTGGGAAGAAAATCCCGCGCTCTCTGCGCTGGTGGAGCGGTTCTCTCCCTACAATGCGCCCGGCTACGGCGAATTCTTCGGCAAAACGTATTCTGTGCCGATTCGCGTGACGACGTATGGCATTGCCTGCAACAATCAGATTTTCGAGGAGAACAATCTGGAGCTCCCGAAGACGTGGGCAGAGATGGAAGAAGCGGCTCGCGTCATTACCCAGAACAGCCGCGGCCGCAAGTACGGCTATGCGCTGGCGATGGGCTACGGCTCCTACCACTACTTCTACGTTACGGCTGCTAACGGCGCGAGCGTCGGTGATGAGTACTTCAATCATACGACTGGCCGCTATGACTTCGCTTCTCTCTCCGGTTTCCTGAAGCATGTCCGCACGTTCATTGACGAGGGCACCATGTTCCCCGGCTATGAGAGCATGAACGGCGATACGGCTCGTGCGCAGTTCTCCGCCGGCAATATCGGCATGATCGGTGTTATGTCCTCTGACGTGACTACCTTCAAGAATCAGTTCCCCTGCGATTTTGAATGGACGATGATTCCGTATCCCGTGGCGGATGTCGAACATTACTACAAAGAGCCTGTTGGTGTTTCCATGTCCAGCAAGTGGGACTTTCGATGACTGCGTCGGCGGATACCGATACGCTGCTGCTGCGCTGTGAGCGCTATGCCCGCTGTGTCTCGCTCTATGGTGACGGCTTTGATACCCTGTTTGACGATAATTTCTTTGATTTGCTGCCGGGCGAGACCAAATGTATTCGCGTACTGCCCTCGCCCAGCAGCGGTGTCATCTATGCGGAAACGGCGTATGACCGAACCGTCGTTTCCTGTCAATGGAAGAAGGAGAAAGAAAAATGACCGCACAGTTTTTAACGGAAACGGTGACGACTCCCGTCAACTACAATTGTGATGTGCTGGTCTGCGGCGGCGGCACAGCTGGCGTTACAGCAGCCCTCGCCGCAGCCCGCAATGGCGCGAAAACGATGCTTGTTGAACATGGCGGCTATGTTGGCGGTACGCTGGTGAACGGCGCAGGCCCGCTGCACAGCTTCTTCAATCTTTACAATGCCTATCCCGAAGCGGGAAAGCATCAGGTCGTTCGCGGCATTGCGCAGGAGATTGTTGAAAAACTGCAAGCGCGCGGAGAATCAACCGGCCACATGGAGCAAAAGCGCGGCGGCAACTACGACTCCGTAATTACGCTGATTGACTGGGAGGGCTATAAGGCGCTGGCGCTGGAAATGCTGCAGGAGGCAGGCGTTCAGCTGCTGCTGCATACGGATGTGGTTTCTGTATGCAAGGAAGACGACCGTGTGCACGATGTTGTCGTTCAAAATAAATCCGGCCGCGAGGCAATCTGCGCAAAGGTTGTGATTGATACGACCGGTGATGCCGATGTTGCCGAATTATCGGGCTGCGAAGTCGAAAAGCGCCACCAGACAACCAGCGTCGGAATGCCGTTCAGTATGCAGCATGTCGATATGAAGCGGCTCATTGCTTATCTGGAGGAAAAGCAGCTGATTACCCAGCTTGTAGCTGGCAGCAAACTTTCGGAGGGCAATCAGGCAATCCGCCTTGGGTTTGATCTGAAAAAAGTGCCGGAATTTACGCAATTCATGGAAGAGAATGGCATCTGGGGGCCGCTCGGTTATTCGCTGCACGACGGCGAATTCACCTATATCAACGGCACATGCATCAAAAATGTCGATGCGACGGATGCACAGGTGCTTTCGGATGCTGAAATCAAGCTCCGTTTGCAGGTCAAGCAGCTTTCTGACATGCTCATTCGCTATATTCCCGGCTTTGAACATGCTTATCTCAGCTGGACACCGGAAAAAGTGGGTGTTCGGCTGACCCGGATTGTCAAGTGCGAACATGTCCTGACGCTGGATGAAATTGTTAGCGGCACACGTTTCCCTGACGAGGTTTTCCTTTACGGCTTCCACGACTGCGCGCCGCGGATTACCATTCGGGACGGCAAATGGTATGGCTTCCCGTACCGTGCGCTCGTGCCGATAGGGGTGGAGGGGCTGCTGGTTGCCGGGCGCTGTGTGACCCGCGAGTGGGAAGCGCATATGTCCACCCGCAACACCGTTTCCTGCATGGCGCAGGGACAGGCCGTCGGTACTGCTGCCGCGCTGTGTGCCCGCGAAGGCGTGCTTCCGCGAAATCTGGATGTTCAGCTTCTTCGCCGGACGCTGCGGGAGCAAGGGGTATTTCTTGACTGATACGGCAGCCGGCATCGTGATGCAGGGAAGGTGGTCATTTTATGAATCAGCAGCTTCGGCAGGATGCTGACCGCATTATTGCAGACGCGATTCATGCTGTTTTGCCTGACCAAGCGGTCATCCGGGCGCTGGAAGCAGCTTCTTTTCCTGGTCGAATTCGATTGGTAGCGGCAGGGAAAGCAGCGTGGCAAATGGCGCAGGCTGCCAGCAAGACACTGGGCGATTCGCTGGAATGCGGCGTTATCTGCACCAAATACGGGCATTGCGGGGGAAAACTGCCGAAAATCACCTGCTGCGAAGGCGGTCATCCCATTCCGGATGAAAACAGCCTTCGCGCCACCGATGCCGCACTGTCACTCGTTCAGGGACTGACAGCGCAGGATACGGTTCTATTCCTGCTTTCGGGCGGCGGCAGCGCGCTTTTCGAGAAGCCGCTGATTCCCTTGCATGAATTGCAGGATATAACACAGCAGCTTCTTGCCAGCGGCGCAAGTATCGTCGAAATCAACGCCATTCGCAAGCGCCTTTCTGCCGTAAAGGGCGGACGCTTTGCCAAGCTATGCCAGCCGGCGCGCGTGTTTTCCATCGTGCTGTCTGACATTCTTGGCGACCCGCTGGATATGATAGCCTCCGGCCCTGCCTGCCCGGATGCATCCACCTGCAGCGAGGCGCTTTCGATTGCCGCGCGTTACCATTTGCGCCTTTCGCCGGAAGCGATGTCACTGCTGCATCAGGAGACGCCCAAGGCACTTTCAAACGTCGAAACCCATGTCACGGGCAGCGTTCGGGAGCTATGCGCAGCAGCAGCGGCAGCCTGCAGTTCTCTGGGCTACACCCCCATTGTGCTCACGGATGTCTTGGCTTGTCAGGCGCGCGACGCGGGGCAGGTACTTTCCGCTATTGCTCGGACACATGCGCAGGACGGTCAGAAGCGCGCTTTCCTGATGGGCGGCGAAACGGTCGTGCATGTCACAGGCAATGGAAAAGGCGGGCGCAATCAGGAGCTTGCCCTTGCTGCCGCACAGGAATTATCAGGAATCACCAATGCGGCTGTTTTCAGCATTGGGAGTGACGGTACGGACGGCCCTACGGACGCTGCGGGCGGCTATGTGGATGGCGACACCGCTTCCCGGCTGTCGGCACAGGGAATCTCGATTGCGCAGATGCTGCAAGAAAATAATGCTTATCATGCGCTGGAAAAAGCAAACGGTCTTATTTTTACAGGCCCTACCGGCACAAATGTCAACGATGTTGCTGTGCTGCTGATAGATACGGCGGACGAAAACAAAAGATAGTCACAGAGAGCGGATTCAGGCGGCACTGCCTCATTTGTGCGGTGCCGCCTGAAACAAGGTGATGAATCCTGTCTTGCATTTTCCCTCCATGCATGGTAAAATATTAACCATCAGAGGGGAGGGTCTGCCATGGCTGTGCGCATTGCCATCGTCGAGGACGAGAAAACCGCCGCTCGCGCGCTGGAACAGGCAATTCAGCGCTACGGAACGGAAAACAAGGTTTCGTTTACGATTCGCGTCTGGCATGACCCGCTGTTGTTCTTGGAGGAATATCAGGCGGAGTACGACATCGTTTATATGGACATTCGGATGCCCGCGCTGTCCGGGATGGAAACGGCGCGGAATCTGCGGAAGATGGATCGCCTGGTCATGCTGATTTTTGTGACCAGTCTGGCGCAGTATGCGCTGGAGGGGTACACGGTCGGCGCGTTTGATTATATCCTCAAGCCGGTCAAGTATTATGACTTCGCGCTGAAGCTGCATTGGGCGCTGGAGCATCTGCCGGAAAAGCAGGAAGCGACGATACTGCTTGTGTCAGGCGGCAGCAAAATTCGACTGCGCCTGCGGGATTTGCTGTATGCTGAGACGGATGGGCATTACCTGATTTTCCATACGGCCGAGGGGCAGATTCGGCAGTGCGGCACGATTTCCACGCTTGAAGCCGATTTGACGAACAAACAATTTGTCCGCTGCAATAGCTGCTATCTGGTGAATTTGCAGCACATTGCGGGCATCAAGGGATACAGTTTGCTGCTGGATAACGGCGAGGAGCTGAAAATCTCCCAGCCGCGCAAGAAGCAGGTTCAGCAGACCTACAATGAATACTTAGCAGCGCACTAAAAAAGGCAGGCAAATCGCCTGCTTTTTTTAATGAGTCTTCGTTTTTTCCGCCTTTTCCGGGATGTTCAGCCGGATTTCCAGCAGGTAAACGCTGTCCTTGGCGGAGATTTTCATCGTGCCGCCGTATTGGCTGACAATGTACTGCATACTGGATGTGCCAAAGCCGTGGCGCCGTCCGTCGGGCTTTCTCGTCTGCGGCAAGTCGTTTTTGAACCTGATTTCGCCCTCGTAGTAGTTCATCACGGCAATTTCCACCGCGCCGCTCAGCCGCCGGACATGCAGGCTGATGACCCGCTTTTCAGGGTTGCTGACGCGCATCACCGCTTCCACCGCGTTATCCAGCGCATTGCTGAACAGCGCGTAAATGTGGCGCGTGCGCATGAACGACAGGCACTCGCCATCCGCCATGCTGGTGAAGGAAATGCCGCTGTCCATGCACTTGAGCATCGTGCTGTACAGCACAACATCCAGCACCTCGTTGCCCGTTTTCACATTGCTGTCGTAGAGGTCGATTGCTTCCCGCAGGGCGGAAATTTCGGATTCGGTCAGGCGGCTTTGCAGCTTGTCCAGCTGATGCCGAAGGTCGTGGCAGCGCAGATTCACAAGGTCGATGTTGGCTTTCATCGTCTCGTACTGCCGCCGATTTTCCGCCAGCACCTGATCCATCACCTCAATTTCCGCCCGATGCTGCGAAAAAAGCACGATGTCGTGGTGCAGCGCCAAAACAGAAATGCACATGAACACCAGGCAGCAGCGCAGCATCTCATAGAGCGGCCGGGAATCGGCGCGGTATTCGCTCATCACGGCGTTGATCAGCACACTGGCGAGCAGGAACATCACGCACAGCAGCGTCGTCTGCCTTTGCAATTTCCGATCTTCGTGCGTCTGCACAGACGGATGGATGAACAGCCGCCGGAGCAGATAGCAGATGATCAAATGGAACACAAACCAGATGAGGATGGTGATATCCGCGTTGGTGATTTGCGGAAACAGGTTCATCGTCTGCGTATCGTCCGCGCCCGTGAAGGACAGCACGAGTGCGTACAGGCTGCCGGCAATCTGGACGGCGGCACATCCGGCGCACCACGTTTTCAGCCGCTCGCACCATGTGCCTTCATGCGCAAGGAACAGCAGCGGCAGTATGGAGAGGTACTCCAGCATGTGAGAAATGAATCGCGACCAGAGCAGCGCTTCTAAATGCGTGCGGAGGATTGCTCGGATGACCATAATTGCCGCCATCAGGGCAATCCCCGCCGTCGCACGAGCGACATACTGCGGCTTGTGCTTCAGCGGGAAAATGAAAACAGCAACACCGGACAGCATTTCCAGAAAGGCTACAATGGAAAGGTACATTTGGTAAGAATAGCTTTCTCCCAGACACTGCGCGAGGAGTGCAATCACAGCTCATTTTCCCTCCTTTATTTCGCTGACATTATAGCATAAGCATCCTGCCTGCCGCAACCCTGCCTTTTGCCCCGCGGTACAGGACAAAAGGCAGGGGAGACGGCATCAGTCCAGCGGAATCAGGCAGTAGGGGTGAACAACCGCCTGCGCAGGGCCGTATGCCTGCAAGCCGTAGCGGTAGCCGTACCAGTCGCCGCCGCCCGCGCCGCCGCCTGCATTCGCCAAGCTCGACGAATACAGCAGTTCAATGGTGTTTTCACCGTTTTTCAGCCACGGCGTGATGTCCATGACGGCTTTCGTCATGCTCAGGCTGCTCGTTTTTTCGCCGTTGATGAAAACCTGCATACTTTCGCTCATCGGGCCAAAGTCGATATACGCGCCGTCCGCCGTGCCATCCCACTGGAAAACCGCCTTGTACGTCGCTTGACCGACCGTGCGCTCGCCCAGTTCCGGAATTTCATTCCATGTTTTCAGGGCATCCAGATGGAGCGTGACGGGGGTAATGTCCGTCGCCACCTGCGTTTCGGTGATGGTCTGCCCGAACAGCGTTTCCGTGCGCTCGTTCACCTGCTCAGACGCCGTGTGCTTCATGACGGTAACATCCCAGCCGGTGATTTCAAACGCATCCGGCACCTGCGCCGCGAATTGCCGCGTTTCGCCGCTGCTGAGCTGCGCCTGATATTCGCCGGACGCTGTGACCTTGGCGGACAGGCTGCTGCCATCGCTGCAAACATCCGCCGCGTTCGTTTCGACCGCGTGGAGCTCGCTGTCCGCCTCGCACGCACGGAACACAAACAGCGCCACGTCGCCGTAATCCAGCGTCAGCGGGAAAATTGTGCTGCCGTTTTCATGGCGATAAACGCCCAGTCGCCTCGTTTCGCCCGTCCACGCATCCAGCTGATACGGAATCCAAGTGCCGTCCACCACCATCTCCGTCGTGATGGTATCGCCGTGCGTATCCTGCTTTTCCCCCTGCGACCAGACGGAAACATAGCTGCCGTCGCAGTAGTTGTACACATACAGGTACTCGGTGTCGCCGTCGCGGCGCGTCTGCGTCAGCAGCTGGCGGTTCGGCTCGGCAAAGCCCGCGTAAGGCTTCACCCCGGCGTTTTGCAGCACGTTGGCAACGTCGTCCGCGTCCTTTGCGGAATAGACGTTGGGAAGCGCCTTCATTTTCGCCATCACATCCGCCAGCGCTGCCTCGCCGCCATCATGGTACGGCGTCTGAACGGCTGCGCCATCCACCACAACCACCTTCATGCCCTGTTTGGCCAAATCAAGCAGCGCTTTTGCGCCGTCAAGCGTCAGCTGCTCCTGCCACAGCACAATCGCCTGATACCCCGCCTGCTCCAGCGTGCCGGTTTCGGCAGCGTAGGACACGCCGTCCGCCGTCAGGAAATCCGGGCTGAAGTAGTCGTAGGTATAGCCGTTGTCCTGCAAGGTCGTGGACGGGAAAAAGCCCGTCGTGTGGTCAAGCAGCCAGTTTTCGCCGCCGTGGTTGCCGCTGGTCGGCATGGGCTGCTGATAGCTCATGTAAATCATGCCGACATCCGTGCGGGATACGCCCTCGCGAAGCAGCTGGCAGATGCGCCCCAGATGGTCGTTGAACGACGGATAATCCACGCTGGACGGCTCATGCGGCCCGAAAGCGTAGAAGCTGGCATACACCGCGCCGCTGGCGGTATAATGCGGCCAGCGATTATCCGTTCCCGGCCCGTACTGCGCAGACCAGATGTGCCACACAATGCGATTGAAGCCCGCCGCAAAGAGGTTATACGCCTCCATCAGGTGATCCTGCTCGGTATAGGCATAGCCGCCGTAAGCGCCCGTTTCGGAGGAAAGCACCTTGTTTTGCAGCTTCGCGCCGCCCGTCCACAGGCGGTACATATCCACCTGATTGTTCTGGTTGAGAATTTCCGCCTCCGGGTAATCCACGCTCATGATGGGTTCGGAGATTTCCAGCCGCTGCCCATAGCTGATTTGCGCGCGGGTCTTGATGCCGTATTCATGCAGCCACGCGCGCAGCGGCTCCAGCATCCGCTCGCGGTAGAGCTGCGTCTGCACATCAAAGAGGTCGTTGAGCACCTTTTCGCGCATGGTTTTGTCCGCTAAATCATAGCTGCCGTAGTCCACGGCATCCCAGTAGAACAGATCCGGCAGACCGATGGTCAGGTACAGGTACGGACGAATGTCATAGCCCTTGCGCGCCAGAAATTCTTCCGCCATGTCGTCGCACCAGAATGCGCAGCCGTATTCGGTGCTGATTTCCAGCGAATCCATGAACAGCTGCACGTCGCCCGCCTGAATCTTGGCATTCAGCGCCTCGTCGTCCAGGATGTGCGCCAGCCAGTATTCCTTCAGCGCTTCAATGCCCGCTTTATCAAAGTAGTTGATGCAGTACGCGGTTTCAGCGGCAGGGTGGGATTCCTGCATTGCGCCCTGCTGCCAGTAGTAGAACAGGCGGTACTTCGATTCGGCGTTTTCCGGCGTCCAGTCCAGCGTAATCGTGCCGTCCGCTTCGTAGACCAGCTTGTCGGTCAGCTCGATGATGCCCGTTCCGTCCGTCACGATGGGCTTTGCCTTGTTGCCGCTCGTCTGCGGCACGGCAAAAACGCCAATCAGCTTCGCCGTCGGCTCAATGGGGTAGACCTTGCTGCCGACTTTCTTCTGCATGGGGATTGCCCCGCTTCGGCTCGCACCTGCCTTGATGTATTCCACAATGTCCACGACAATCTGGCTTGCGCCCTGACTGTGCGGGTCAAGACCGGGGACGTTGGCGGTCGCCCAGTTTGTGCCGGAGGTCAGCGAGACGGTCATCCCCAAGTCCAGCGCCGTGTTCATTGCCAGCTTCAAGTCGTGATCCCACTGCGCAGAGCCGTAGCCGTAGTCCGTTTCGCTGATTTCGTCTTCGCCCTGCGCACACAGCTCCACGCCGCGGAAGCCGCCGTCGTACATCGCCTGAATTTCCGCGCGGATCGTCTCGTCCGTATGGCCCGCTTCCGCCATCCACCAGCGCACTTCGCTGCGGTTGTCGATGCTGGGTGCGGTATAGCGGCGCTCGATTTCCGCCGCAAACGCGTCGTCCTCCGCCAGCGCCGAGGCGGCGGGCAGCAGCAGGGCGGCAGAGAGCAGCGCCGACAAGATTTTCTTCCCAGACAGCATAATGTCCTCCTTGCAACGCTTTCTTGTACAAAATGGGGCTCCGGAACATTCCGAAGCCCCGGAAAATCGTATTAAATCTTGAACGCCTTGACAAGCAGCGGCCAAGCCCAGAGGTAGAAGACAACTGCAATCGCGATGACGGCGACGGCAATCACAATCCACATGATGCGCTTGCCCTTCTTGCTCATCCGCTTGCGGTTCTGGAACTGCTCCTCGGTCATCGGCACTTTGCTGTATACGCGAATTGCCATCAGCACCAGCACAAGCGCCATCAGGATGTCAAAGCCGTACAGCACAACCTTGTACCACGCCATGCCGTACAGGAAGCCCTTCTGCTCCTTGGCAGCGGGGGCAGTCGTTTCTTCCGCAGCATCATCCGCCTGATTCAGCATCGCCGCATAGGAGGGGTCAACCGCCAGCGAGTTTGCCGTGTTGTAGAGAATCTGATGCACGGCTTCGCGGATCAGCTTGCGGCTCCAGCCGGATTTGACGTCGCTGAGCGACTGTTCCGCGGTCGCGTGAACGAGCGTACCGCCTGCCGCCAGATACTGGTCAGCGCCAGCGCCCTTCATGGTGGTCGTGTAGTCGGTGATGTAGCAGCCATGCCAGCCCCATTCGTTGCGGCAGATGGCGCTCATCAGCGGATAGGAGCCGAAGGTGAACTGCCAGCCGACACGGCACATGGTCAGCATGATGCCCTGTGCGCCGCCCTTCTGGATGGAATACTGGAAGGGCTTGAGGTAAATTTCACGGGCAGCCTGTTCCGTGCTCCACACAGCCACGCAGCCGTTGGCGGCGCGGTTGGTGTCGGCATCGTTCATGACAAAGTGCTTGATGTAGGCGTGCATACCGTGCGCTTCAACGCCCGCGCAGACCGCCGCGGAGCAAAGACCGGTCAGCACCGCATCCTCGGAGTAGTATTCGTAGTTGCGCGCGCCGAAGGGGGTGCGGTGGATGTTGATGCCGGGCGCGTACCAGCCCTCGGTGTTGGAGGCAATCGCGTCTTCGCCGATGGCGTTGCCGTAGATGCGCTGAACGTCCTGACTCCACGTTGCCGCCGTCATCGTCGCGCAGGGGTAGGTGTAGATGACCGCGTCCGTCAGGAAGTTCGCGATGCCGTTGGGCGCGTCATACTCATACGTCTTGGGCTTGCCAACGGATTCCACCGCCAGAGAACCCCAGCCGGACTTGTTGAACAGCTGGTGCATCTCGGAGAGCTTGAGTTCGTCCAGCAGCAGATCCCACTTCGGGTCGTTGTAGTCCAGCCCCACCATGTCAATCAGCTTCAAATTGTTCTGCGCGCCGTAGGTGTAGGCTTCCTTGCCGGGATACAGGGTGGCATCCGTCGGGTCCGTCGGATTCAGAGAAGCCGCAAAGCCCTTCAGTTCAAATTTCGCCCGCAGGTCGTCGGAAATCACATAGGTCGGCACGTCGCCGGAGATGTTGCCGACGTTGGATACGCCCTTCGCAACACCGGTGGCGTATTCCAGGCCGTTGTTGTCCATCACAGACCAGTCGGAGCGGGAGAGATACACCGTGTCGTCCGCATAGACGATATCATCAAGCTGGTTGGTCACTTCCGCGCCGGAAACAGCGTCCGTGCTCAGCAGTTCCCGTTCGGAAACGGTGTACTTGGCTGCCATCGCCGTGTCGCCGTTTGCGGTCATGCCGTCCGCCGTAGTCTTGCCCTTTGCGGCAAGCACGTTGTTCACGGCTTCGTGCGCATCGTGGGCAGCGGTCACATACCAGTCGCCCGCGTCAATCACATAGGTCTTGGCGTCCTTCGCATCGTAGCTGGCAATGTCCTGCTTGGAGAAGGTGACGGACACGCGCTGCGATTCGCCGGGGGCAAGTTCAGATGTCTTGACGTACTGCGCCAGCGACACAGCCGCCTTTTCCACGCCGCCGGGGATGTAGGGCGACTGGACGTAGAACTCCACAACATCCTTGCCGGAGGTGAAGCCCGTGTTCTTCACCGTGACCGACGCGGTGCAGAGGTCGCCGTCCCAGTCCACCTTCAGGTCAGACCACGCAAAGTCGGTGTAGCTCAGACCATAGCCGAAGGGATAGGCGACGGTGGAGGCGTAATCGTAGTCGCCCGCGTTGCCCTGCTTGAGGACTGCATCCTCATAGCGGGTTTCATAGTACTTGTAGCCGACATAGATGCCTTCCGCGTAGTTCACATAGGAGTAGCCGGAGAGGGTGCCGTCCTCGTTCACATAGCGGTAGTCGCCGAAGTTCTGCATGGCGGCAGAGGACAGGTTGTCGTACACATAGGTATCCACCAGTCGGCCGGAGGGGTTGATGGCACCGGACAAAATCTTGGCAATCGAGCTGATGCCGCCCGCCGGACGAGCATACCACAGCACCGCGTCAATGCCGTATTCCGCCTTGTCCACAAAGTCCATCTGCATGGCGTTGGCGGAACTGATGAGCACAATCACCTTGTCGAAGGATTTATGCACCTCGGCAAGCAGTTCCTTTTCGTCCTTGTTCAGCTCCAGATAGTTTTCATCCGCCGAACCGCCGTAGCGGGACATGTCATATGGCAGGTCGTTTCCTTCCGCGCCCGTGCGCATCAGCACGACGACGGCGGCATCGTTGTAATCCTTGTAGGACGCCTTGACGTCCGCCGTATATTCGCTCTGCGGCACTTCGTCAATCACCCAGCCGCCGGTTTCGGAGCCGTTGCCTGCCGACAGGCTGCCCGCGCCGGAAGAATGGCTGGACGCGGCATAGAAGGCAGCCAGTGTGGGGTTGACCGTGAAGCCTTCATCCTCCAGCACCTTCTGCAAAACGCCGCTCTTGTTGTCGATGCCGAAGAGGCTGATCTTGCCGCCCCTCATCGGCAGCGCGTTCTCTTCGTTCTTCAGCAGCACCGCGCCTTCGGCGACAATCAGGTTCGCCACCTGCGCATGGTCGTCCGTGTCAAACGTCACGGTGGAAACATTCTTCACGCCGACTTCGCCGAAGTACAGCGTCAGGGCGGAATCCCAGTACAGCGCTTCGTAATTGACAACGCCGACGGCACTGCACAGCAGCGCAATCACCAGCGTCCAGATAATTAAATAGGTACTTTTTTTCATACCCTTCTTCGCAGCACTCATGATTTTCTCCTTTTCATGCGGTTAATCATGCGAAAGAAAATGGGGAAGGCGTATCGCCCTCCCCGCGAGGATTTTCCGGACCGACTAACGCTTTGGGGATAAGGATTAGTCGTCGTCGGAATTGGTGATCACATAGTCAAAGGTGTCGCCGCTGACGGTGATGGTCACGGTGCATTCCTCCGCGTCAAACGCCGCGTCGGAGGTGGTCAGGTTGTCCAGCAGGTACGGGCCTTCAAACAGGTCGGCGATCAGATGGCTTTCCGCTTCCTTGCACTGCACAACGCCCGCCGCGTAGTCGCTGTCCGCGAAAGCAGCGTTTTCCGTGTTCTGGAAGTAGGCGCCCGCCAGAGCACCCCAGTTTTCAGACGCGGTGCCAGCCGTCGGGAACTGCAACACGACCGTGTCGCCATCCTGCGTGTAAGTGCCGGTGAAGGTGTAAACGATGTCCGCCGTCACGGTGCCGTCTTCCGCGGTCTGCAGCAGGCGCTTGGTGTACTCGTAGGTGCCATCATCCTTGAGGACGACGGTGTTCTCGCCGGTCATGCCGATAGCGGTCACAAAGCCGTTGTGGAAGGTGTTGGACACGAGGTCTTCGGTCGTGTAGACCTTGGTCAGGGTGACGTCCGCCAGCGCGACGGACAGGAGCAGGCACAGGGACAGAGCGATGGAAAGCAGCTTCTTCATGGAAATTCCTCCATTCTTATTTGGCGATTTTTCAACCACATCGCCTTCGATTCGCATCATATCACAACGGCAACGGTTTGCTGCACTTTTTGCGGAATCTACAAAGAAAACAGCACAAATTAAAAGAATGCGCACAAAGGACAGGAACGGGCAACGGCGTTGGCGGAAATTTGCCGGAAAGCCCTTTATCTATCGCCGCATTCATGATATGATAATGAAGGGAAAACGACGCGCCGTGCGGATGGCGCGGAGTGCACAAACACTGCTGGAGGAAGCAAAATGAAGGAGTTTCTGCCGAAATCCGCCGCGAAAATGGCGGATTGCCTGATGGCGGACGACGATGCGGGCATCCGCGATGCGGGTGCGGAATCCTGCCGGAATGGTTCTGCCGGGAGATGACGAAAAAGCACATCGACAACTATCCGGCGGCTGGGTGTCGGCGGATGAAAACGGGAATCTGCTGCTGCGATTCACCAGCACTTGCCTGACGGTGCAGGCGCGCAAATCCTCCGATCCGGCAACGAATGCGTATGAGGGCGTGGCGTCGGGGTATGTGGAAGGGTATGCTGACGCGCCCTGATTGCCGTTATGCGTGCGCTTTCTTCCGCTCAAGCGCCGCCCAAACCGCGTTCTCCAGCATCCAAATGCACAGCGCCGCGTTGGTGGAGCCTTGGCTGGCGGGAATCGCGCTCAGGCACAGGTCGCCGATGAGCATCAGGAACCAGCCGAGCGCACCGAACAGGCAGTCCCGCTGAAATCGCTTCAAATTTATGAGAACCCCTCCTTTGTCCAATGGTTAGATTATACTAACCTTGATTATACCATCCGCGCCGCATAAACACAAGCCGAGTGGAGAACGAAATTATCCGAAAACGGCGGATTTTTTGGTTCTTCACGGAATCTTGGGGGAAAGCAGCTTGAGGGCGCGTCTGCGGACGCGCAAAGTTACTGGCAGGGACGCTTCGCTGCCTGCACC
>OIYO01000918.1_pt1 | contig 19854 bp, 19 predicted proteins | sample 1588191 | NCBI WGS metagenome assembly OIYO01 (sample SAMN03283275) | human gut metagenome | biome: human-associated habitat; material: feces | host: Homo sapiens | place: Peru | collected 2012 | reverse complement strand
CAGCACAACTCCCCGTTGATGCGGCACTTAACGCACATGGTCTTACTCTGTTGATACTGTTATTATATGCCTTTTTTCGCCCAGATGCAATCGCACCCTTGCAACAGGTTTCACAAGGCATCTCTCTGTTTTTTGGAAGTTTTGTAGAAGGGTCATTCTTTTCTGACTGTTCATTGCGTTCTGTCGAAATTTGTGATATCCTGTAACTGCCGCTCCACTCCGGCCCATTTTATGGAAAGGAGGTGAGACCAATGGAAGTTATCCTCAATTTTTTACTGTCCGTCACAGCAAGTATCGTCGCTTACTATATTTGCAAGTGGCTTGACGACCAGTTTCGAAGCGGCAAGCACTAATCCCTAGGCAAACAGGAAGCCCCTCGGTAGTCGCAATACCGAGGGGCTTCCTGCTTTTGGTCTTGTGAGACCAATGGAATCCTCAATTTTTCCATCTTCATTATACGCGCCTACGAAAAAATGTCAAGCTCTTTGCGGTTTTCTTTGACTGTTCCCGCAAAACGTGGTAAGATGGAGCAAACACTTCAAGAAAGGACGTATCCGTCTATGAAATTCAGCGAGATGACCTATACCCGCCCCGACATCGACGCGCTGCTTGCCCGCTGCAAGGAGCTGGCCGCAAAGGCTGCTTCTGCCGCTTCCGGCGAGGAGCTGGTCGAGGCTTACTATGAGCAGAGCCGCGCCTTTGCCGACTACAACACTGCCGCCAATCTAGCCAGCATCCACTACACCTGCGACACCCGCGATGCCTACTGGAAAGCCGAGCAGGACTTCTTTGACGCCAACGGCCCCGCCGTGCAGAACGCCAGCGTCGAAATCAGCCGCGCCTTCCTCGCCAATCCCCATGTGGATGCCCTGACCGAAGCCTTCGGTTCGACCTGCGTGGCCGGCATGAAGAATGCCGTTCTGGGCATGGATGACCGCACCGTGGAGCTGCAGAAAGAGTACAACGCTCTTGTCAGCCAGTATCAGCAGGTCTACGGCGGCGCTCTGGTGGAGCTGGACGGCAAGCAGCTGACCATCCCCCAGCTGGGACCCTACAAGGAGAATCTGGACCCCGCCATCCGCCGCGCCGCTTACGAGGCCGAGGCCGGTTACTTCGATGCTCACCGCGCCGAGCTGGACGGTCTGTACACCAAGATCGTCAAGAACCTCAACGAACAGGCCAAAATTCTGGGCTACCACGACTACAGCGAGCTGTCCTATGTTCGGATGAACCGCATCGGCTACGGCCCGGAGGAGATCAAGCACTTCCGCGATCAGGTCGCCAACGATGTGGTCCCCCAGCTGAAGAAGGTCATCGAGCTGCGCCGCAAGCGCACCGGCATCGAGCACCCCATCTTCGCCGACCTGCCCGTTTCTTTCAAAGACGGCAACCCCTCCCCCATCAAGGGCTATGACGCCCGGATGGCCGCTGCCCGCACCATGTACCACGAACTCAGCCCTGAGACGGCAGAATTCATCGACTTCATGCAGGACAACGAGCTGTTCGATGTCGAGAGCCGCCCCGGCAAGATGTCCGGAGGTTATATGACCAGTCTGCCCGCTTACAAGGCTCCGTTCATCTTCGCCAACTGGAACAACACTTCCGCCGATGTGGATGTTCTGACCCACGAGTGCGGCCATGCATTCGAGGGCTATGTGGCCGAACGGAACCCGAAGATCCCCGCCGACCTCGAGTGCCCCGGCATGGAGAGCGCCGAGATCCACTCGATGGCGATGGAGTTCCTCACCGCACCGTGGCATCACCTGCTGTTCGGCAAAGACACCGAAAAATATGCGTTGGTCCACGCCGAGGACAGCTTCCTCTTCCTTGCCTACGGCTGTGCCGTGGATGAGTTCCAGCACCTCATGTACCAGAATCCCGATCTGACCCCCGACGAGCGGAACAAGGTCTGGCTCGACCTCGAGCACAAATACCGTCCGTGGATCGACTTCGACAATCTGCCCTTCTATGGCCGCGGCGCCGGCTGGCAGCGTCAGCTCCACATCTACGAGTGCCCGTTCTATTATATCGACTACTGCCTGTCCACCATGGCCGCTCTGCAGTTCTTCCTGCTGAGCCTGAAGGACCACAAGGACGCATGGCAGCGCTATCTCAAGCTAGTCCGCCGCGCTGGTACGGCAAGCTATTCGGAACTGTGCGAGACGGCTGGCCTGAAGGTTCCCTTCACCGATGGCTCCATCAAGGCCATCGCCGAAGAGATGGAACAGTGGATCGCGGCCCATCAGGTCTGAGTTCCTCTTTACAAGCCGCTTCTTGTCCGCTATCATAATAGGTAGTGAATTTGCCCGGATCGAGGCACAAAAAGGAGCGGTATTGCTATGCCAGAAAAAGAGAGCAAAGGCATCAAAAAGTTTTTTGAAGAGTTCAAAGCATTCGCCATGCGCGGCAACGTGCTGGATATGGCAGTCGGCGTGGTCGTCGGCTCGGCATTCACGGCGATCGTGAACTCGCTGGTCGGCGATGTGATCAACCCTCTCATCGGCCTGTTCTTCAACAGCGACTTTTCGGATGTCGTCATCAAGATCGGCGATGTGGACCTGAAGATCGGCTCGTTCATCAGCGCCATTATCAACTTTCTCATCGTCGCATTTGTACTGTTCGTGGTGCTGAAAGCCTTCAACGCCCTGTTCAACAAGAAGAAAGTCGAAGAAGCTCCCGCAGAGCCGACCACCAAGGTCTGTCCCTACTGCCAGAGCGAGATCTCCATCAAGGCAGTCCGCTGCCCGCACTGCACTTCCAAATTGGAAGGCTTCCCGGAGATCAACGACTGATTTCAAAAACCAAAAAGCTCCGTTCCTCCCGCTGCCGCAGCAAAGAGGAACGGAGCTTTTTCTGTTTTGGTTTACTGCACGCCGGTCAGCTCAGCCAGCTTGTGGTAAATTTCGGTGTTATCGAACACGCCGCGGAACTTCTCCGCGCCCACGCCCATGGCGTAGATGTTGACCATCGCGCCGGTGTGTGCATAGGTGGTGTGGTCCATGCCGGACTTGTGGTTGATGGTGTGGCAGATGGCCATGGAGAACGGGATGTAAGTACCGTACAGCTCGTAATCTTCCTGACTCATCTTGCTCTGGGAGGAAGCGCCGACTTCCAGCGTGCGTTCGTAAGACTTGCGCAGATTCTCCACCTCGTAATCGGTCAGCAGCAGCTTGCCTGCACTGGCGGCATCGGGGTCATTGGGCAGGGTCAGACCGAAGTTTGCCTTGACGTCTGCCATGGCCGTCTCGAACGGCGTCTGGTTGGCAATGTAGTTCTGAACATAGGTGGAATCGAACTTCGCGTAGGACATCTTCTGGTGGGTCAGGTTGGTGAGGAAGGTGTCATAGTTGGTGGTCTTGTAGCCGATGGCCATGCCGCCCGTCTCGTGGTCGGCGGTGACGAGGATCAGCGTCTCGTTGGGGTGGGCGTTGTAGAAATCAACTGCGGCCTGAACGGCGTTGCTCATCTCCAGCACATCGTGGATGGAAGCAGCGGCATCGTTGGCGTGGCATGCCCAGTCGATCTTGCCGGACTCGGTCATCAGGAAGAAGCCCTTCTTATTTTCCAGCAGTTCGATGCCTTTCTTGACGTAGTCGGTCAGCTGCCACTCGCCGTTGGCGGCATCCATCGCGTAGTTCATGGCCTTGCCGTCTGCAAGGTTCTCGGCAATGATAAGAGTCTTGCCCGCACCGGCGGTCAGAGCGGCTGCGCCGGCCTGTGTGGTCACGACGTTGTAACCGGCCTGTGCGGCAACTTCGTGGTTGTTGGGACCGGTCCCGTCGCCGTTCACTTTCTGGAACTCGCCGCCCGCAAAGTATTCGAAGCCGGAGTTTGCCAGCTCGACGCCGATCTGATAGTAGTTCTTGCGGCTGTTCTGGTGGGCATAGAACGCCGCCGGGGTGGCATGGTCGATGTTGACGGTGGAGACCACACCGACCTTATAATTCTTCTGCTTGTGGAGCTTTTCTGCGATCGTCTCATAAGTCACATCGCGGGTCCACGGGCACATGTTGATGACCCCGCTCTCAGTCTTGTTGCCGGTCGCAATGGAAGTTGCGGTCGAAGCCGAATCCGGGCAGAAAGACGTGCTGTCGTAGGTCGTTACGCTGCCCACTTCGGGGAAGGAGGTAAAGCTCAGGTCACCCTCCACGACTGCACCATTGTTCTCGGTGGTTCCTTTATAGAAGCGGGCGGACTGGATCTGTGCCGTGCCCATGCCATCGCCGATGAACAGGAAAACGTACTTCGGCTTTTTCAGGAAGTCCAGCAGACCGTTTTCTTCCTCTGCAGAAGCCGCTTCCGGCTCTGCCGCGCTGGCGGCCACCGGGGCTGCACTCAGCAGACCGGCTGCCGATGCCACAGCACCGACTTTCAGAAAGTTCCGGCGGGTGATCTTGTTTTCTTTCATAACCAATATCCTCTCTTCTCCTGAGTCCTCCCGGACCCGTTTCAGCATTCTTTCTGGGAACGGCTTTATTGTATCGTTTTTGCTCTCTGCCCGAAACCATGTCCGCGCAAAGGATGTGTAAAACCTTCCCGGCCCGTTCTGCTCAAACGTAAAAAAGAGAGGTGTTTTGTAAAAAGTCAAGCATCTCCGAAAAACATTTTTCTTCAAATTTGAAATTTTTACGGTTTTTCCACAAAATTTTCCTCATGCTTTTCCGGCGGGTGTGCTATCATAAATTCAGACAAAATTTTGAAAAAGGAGAATTTCCATGGCACAATTCGTGAAACTGAATCCCAAATCCCTGCGCGAGCTGCATGTCGGCAGCGACCGGCTCGTCTCCTACAACGTCGAGATGACCGAGATCACCGGCGGCACATTCTGGAAAGCCTACACTCCCGGCCAGATCGCCGGAACCGAACCCTTCGTCCTCAAGGGCGGTTTTGGCGGAAACACCACCGCCAACAGCGATCTGATGCAGTATTATGAGCCGATCGACCTCTACAATGAGAAGCTGCGCAAGCTGGCCAAAGAGATCGGCCCCGCATGGGTCCGCGTCTCCGGAACCTGGTCCACCAAGACCTACTACGACTTTGACGGCCACACCAACGGCGTCATTCCCGAAGGCTACAATGCCGTCATGACCCGCGCCCAGTGGATCGGCGTGCTGGATTTCTGCAAATTCCTCGGCGCAAAGCTGCTCATTTCAGTGGCTGACTGCGAGGGTCTGCACCATGCCGACGAGCCTTGGAATCCCAGTCAGGCCGAGCAGATCTTCGCTCTGAGCAAGGAATACGGTGTCTCCATCGACGCCGCCGAGTTCGTCAACGAGCCGAATCTGCTGGCCATATCCGGCTGCCCCAAGGGCTACACGGCACAGCAGTTCGTCCGCGATCAGGACATCTTTATCCGCTGGCTGAAGGCCAACTATCCCGACTGCCTGTATGTCGGCCCCTGCACCGTTGAAGGTGTCGGCGGCGCGACCGAAGAGCACAAATCGCAGGGCGGCGGCATCGGCGACATCCTGCCCCAGTGCTCCACCGACGACCTGATGAACGGTGCACAGGAAAAGCTGGACGTCTACAGCTATCATTATTATAATGGTGTGTCGGAGCGTCTGGAATCCGTCATGCCCCACGCCCACTGGAAGGCAGACGCCGCCACCACCGAAGCCTATCTGTCGGTTGCCGCCAACATGGCCAAGTTCCACACCGAAAAGCGGGACATCTACTGCCCCGGCGGCGAGATGTGGGTCACTGAGTCCGGCGATGCGGGCGGCGGCGGCGACACTTGGGCCTCCACCTATCTGGATGTGTTCCGCACTCTGAACGAGCTGGGCGGCTTCTCGGCTGTCACCAAAGGCATCATCTTCCACAACACGCTGGCTTCCAGCGACTATGGTTATCTGAAGCCCGAAGTTTTTGACCCCCGCCCCAACTATTTCGCCGTTCTGCTCTGGAACCGCCTGATGGGAACCACCGTCTACGATTCTGCCGAGCCGGTCCGCGAGGGCGCACACGTCTACGCACACTCCCGTGCAGACGGCAAACCCGGCAAGGCCTATCTCGTCATCAACAATAGCCTGACCGACACTACCACCGTCACCCTGCCGAAGGATGCCGAGATCTATCAGCTCTCCGCTGAGACGCTCCGTTCGCAGACCATGCTCTGCAACGGCAAGGCTCTGGTTCTGGGTGAGAACAATGCCCTGCCCGAGATCGCACCCGTGGCGGCTTCCGCCGGAGAGCTGGTCCTTCCGGCGGCTACCTGCACCTTCATCGTGCTGTAAATTTAACTTTCTTCGCATTTCAGCCCTTCGCCCTCGTGGTGGAGGGCTTTTTTGTGTCTCTACGCAAGTGAATCCGAGTTGCAGCTCCCCGCAGCCGCTTCGCGTCAGGGTCCCACCCGTCGGGCACTTGCTTACGAGACTCCCCGAGATCTTCACACCTCCCGCGAAGCAATCTAAGTATATAAATTATTTTAAGTAAATCTATTGACAATTCCTGTGTATTCAATATAATAGCAGTATCAGATACTTCAATATTTTTAAGCATCTGATTTCTTGCAAAAACTTCTGCTGAATTCAAAGAAGCAATTTATGATAACGTTCGAAGAGATGAAGAAGATCGTCGCGGAAACGATGGACTGCGACCCGGAAAAGGTCACCCTTGAGACACGTCTCATCGAGGACCTCGAAGCCGACAGTCTGGATGCCATGGAGTTGAATATGGCCCTCGAGGACGCTTTCGGGGTGTCCATCTCCGGTGAAGAGCTGGTCAACCTGAAAACCGTCGGCGGCATCTACCAAGCCATCTCCGCCCTCGTCCAAACCAAGAGCTGAGCTTTCCCCGCAAATTAGACATTTGTGTTCTCCTAATTTTTCCCCACTCCCTACCGCGCGCACAGCGGAAACTTCTGGCCTTTCCCTTCAGAAGTTTTCGCTGTGCGCTTTCTTTTTGAACAAATTGCGAACATTACCGCAGAGCTATTGACGCATATAATATTATATGATATATAATATTCAAGCTCACGCAGTATTTACAAAGGAGGCCGGAACCATGAGTTTTCCGATCAGCGCGGCGCTTCTGGATGCCATCGTCCTGTCAGTCGTCTCCCGCGAGCCGGACGGCACTTACGGCTACAAGATCACGCAGGAAGTCAAACAGGCGCTGGACCTGAGCGAGTCCACCCTCTATCCCGTCCTGCGCCGTCTGCAGCAAGACGGCTGTCTGACCGTTTACGACGCTTCTTTCAATGGCCGGAACCGCCGCTATTACCAGATCACCGCCGTAGGCCGGGAGGCACTGACCGTCTACCGCGCCCAATGGAAGCAGTACACCGCAAGCATCGAGTCCATTTTAGGGGAGGAATAAACCATGACACGCGAACAATTCATGCAGAAGCTCGAAATCCTTCTGGCCCCGCTCTCGCGCGAGGAGCGGCGCGACGCGCTGGATTACTATGACGAATATTTTGACGCTGCCGGTCCGGAAAAAGAAGCAGAGACCATCGCCGAGCTGGGCAGTCCGGAGGAAGTGGCCCGCAAGATCCTCGAATCCCAGCCCCAGCTTCCCACGCCCATGGATGCCAACCGCCAGAACACCCCTCTGCCGCCGGACCAGCCGCGCCGCCGTTCCGCTTCGTCCACCAACTGGACCCTGCGCTGGATCGGGCTGGGCGTCGTCGTCATGATTTTGATCATGTACCTGTTCCAGCACAGCTCTGCCCGCCGCGTGACCACGCAGGACACGACCGAACTGCTCGTCAGCTCCGGGACGGCGCAAGAAACGTCGCTCGACGACGACATGGCCCTCAACGAATCGGACTCTGTCACTTACATTCCTCTTGATAGGCTGAAGCATCTCACCCTCGATCTTGACGCCGGATCGGTCACCTTCGTCCAAGGCCGCGACGCCAGCGAAGCGTCCGTGCGGTTCCAGAACAAGGACGCCAACGCCCAGCTGACGACCCACTTCAGTGCTTCCGACTCCACTATCTCCTACAGCCTTCCAAACGGCCACCTCAACCTGAAAGACGATAAATTTCTGGTCACCATTACCCTGCCCGCCGACTTCGAGATGGAGTCTCTGGACGCGGACTTTGACATGGGAAGCCTGACACTGGGCAATCTGCATGTCAAAGAATTGGACGCCGACCTCGATATGGGCAGCTGCACGGCCGACACGCTGACCTGCTCCACAGCTGACATCGAGCTGGACATGGGCAGCTTTACCGCCGATGCCGTTACTGCCAAAAACTTTACGGCAGAGAGCAGCATGGGTTCTGTCACCATCGGCTCCCTCACCAGCGAAGAGACCGAGCTGTACACCGACATGGGCAGTCTGACCGTCGGCCTGACCGGCTCGGAAAGCGACTACGCCATCGACGCCGAAGTGGACATGGGAAAGCTGACCATCAACGGCAGGACGGTCAGCGGCTCTTACTCCTCCCGCGGCCGCTATCCCATCCAGCTGACTAACAATATGGGCAGCATTACGGTGGAATTTGTAAAATAAGAGAAAGCCCTCGGCTGCATATTCTGCAATCGAGGGCTTTCTCTTGTTTCTTGGCGAATTTTATGTTATTCTAATGGTACAGCGTTCAGCTGTCATCAGGTGCTGTCTGCAAGACAGGTGGTCGGACTCTCTCTTGGCGTCAAATCCAGAGGAGTTCACTTTTTGTCTCCTCTGGATCGTAAGAATGTTTACACAGGAAATACGAATGGAGGAGTCCATCATGGATATTTTGAATCTTGTTTTTAGTGCATTGAACCTTCTAGCTACCGTTATCATCGGTGTCATTCAGGTAACATGGATGATCTCGAAAGATGTCTTTCAGGACCGTCCTCGAGCCAAGCATGATTCTCATAACAAAAAGTAACGACCGCCTCACTGTTCCCCAACACGAGCGGTCGTTACTTTTTAACTAATCGCCAAGAGGGAGCCGACCATTTGCAGGTCAGCACCTTTTGTATTTTTATTATAGAGTGTTTTTCAAGGGTTGTCAAGGGAATAAAATTTCTCTTTGACGCCCTTTATTTATTATACACGTCCTCTTTCAGCAGACCCTCGCTCTTGGCGACGCAGATGCTGGTGACGGCATCACCGACGACGTTCAGTGAGGTCACGAGCATCTCAATGGGGCGGTTGATGGCCAAGATCAGGGAGTAAGCCAGCAGCGCGCCGTCATTGACGAAGCCCACGCCGGACAGGATGGTGAACAGGATGACCGCCCCGGAACCGGGAGCCGCCGGAGTGCCGACCGAAGCGATGAGAGCCAGCAGCGCCACAAGGACCAGCTGGGCCGGAGTCACGGTATAGCCCGCACAGCCCGCGATGAACACCGTCGCGATGACCTGCATGATGGCCGTGCCGTTCATGTTGACGGTCATGCCCAGCGGCAGGACAAAGGAAGCGATCGTCTCATCCACGCCGAACTCCTCGGTGCAGATCTTCATATTCAGCGGCAGGGTCGCAGCGCTGGAAGAGGTAGAGAATCCGAACACGGCCACATTCGCGATCTTTTTCATGAAGGTGATCGGGTTCAGCTTCGCGCCCAGCGCCACGACCAGCGGATAGGCCACCACGAGGAACACCAGAAGCAGGACGACCGTGACCGCCACATAGGTGAGGGCCGGCTTGAGGTAGTTGATGCCGTAGATGGCAAAGGTGCGGGTCAGCAGGACGAACACCGCAAACGGTGCAAAGTTGGTGACCACGAAGTTCAGGAAGGTCACCACCACGTCATTCACCTCACCCAGCAGACGGCGGAGGGTACCGGTGCGGCTCTCACCCAGCGCATTCATGCTCAGGCCAGTCGCCACAGCAAGGAACACCGCCGACAGCACCGAGTTGTTGCTGCCAAAAGCCGTGATGATGTTCGAAGGGATGACGTTCAGCACCACATTCAGCGGGTTCGATCCGGTCGAGCCGGTGGCTTCGGTCAGACCCTCGATCTGGGCATTGAACAGGCCCGCTGCGTAGGTCGTATAGCCCACGACACAGGCCAGCACCAGCGCAAAGAAGGAGCACAACAGGAACCAGAAGATGGTCTTGGCCGAAATGCGGCCCATCGTTTTGGCGTCCGACACGCCGCCGATGGCCAGCGCGATCGAAGTGAACACCATCGGGATGATGACCAGCTGCAGAGCCTTGATGAAGAGCTGACCGATGATGTAGAAGATGCCGAACGCCCGCTCTGCGCCTTCGGCCGTGATATCCTGAAACAGGATGTCATTGATGGTCGCCCATACGTCGCTATGACCTCCGGAGATCAGCGTTTCCCGCAGGAACATGAACGCCAGACCGGCTGCCAGACCACAGACCAGCGAGATGCCCATTCGTTTTGCCAGTGACATTCCGGATTTTTTTCTTTCCATGATACCTTTCCTCACATTCCGTCGTTTTTCGCACTTTGCCTATCCTACCACAAAGGCCGTTCCGCTTCAAGTCAGATGGCAGCGATTTATGAATTTTTTGTAAATAAGTACGACTTTTCTTTTGGATCTCTTTGCATCTTCTCACAAGAAGGCTCAAAAAAACACCCGGAAGAAATTCTTCCGGGTGAAAAAACACTTATGCCTTGAACTTCAACAGCGGAACACCGGCAGCGACATCGCCCGATGCAGCGACCGTCATTTCCGGCAGGTCATCGCCGTTGGTCACGATGATGGCCGTTGCGGTGGGATGACCCGCAGCGCGGATGGCGTCGAGGTCGATCTTCAGCAGCGGAGTGCCCGCCTTGACCTTCGTGCCCTCTTTGATCAGAGAGGTAAAGCCCTTGCCCTTCATCTCCACGGTGTCCATGCCAACGTGGATGAGCAGCTCGATGTTGTCATCGCTCATCAGACCCACGGCGTGCAGCGTCTCGGGGACCTGCGTCACAGTGCCGTCGAACGGAGCATAAACGGTGTCGCCGGTCGGCTCGATGCCGCAGCCGCCGCCCAGAATGGCCGATGCGAACGTCTCATCCGGCAGTTCCTCCAGCGGAAGGACTTTGCCGTCCAGCGGGACCATGACCGTCATCTTCTCGCCCTTGAATTTCGTCTGAGCCGTCTCCTTGCTGCCAAACAGCTTATCAAAAAAGCCCATCTTCTCATACCTTCTTTCTGCACTGAAACCAGCGCCTTCATCATCTAATTAAAGATACCATACCGCGCCAAAAAATGCAATTCACATCCTGCACAAACTGCCCTGACAATGTTTGGTGTTTAGAGCAGTTCCAGCAGAGCGTCAATCTCTTCCATCCGGGTCGCCCAGCTGGTCGCGATGCGCATCACGGTGTGGGTGTCGTCGTATTTTTCCCAGAAGCCGAACTTTGCCTTGCCTTCCAGCGCTTTCAGCTGCTCGTTGGAGAACACGATGAAGATTTGGTTCGTGGGCGAATCCATGAAGAACGGATAGCCCTTTTCGGCCAGACCCTTTTTCAGGGCATTGGCAGTGGTGATGGCGTTTTGGCTGATATGCTCATACAGGCCGTCCGTGAAGAGGACGTCGAACTGGATGCCCAGCAGACGGCCCTTCGCCAGCAGAGCGCCCTGCTGTTTGACCATGGTCATGAAATGAGCCGGTGCGCCGTGCGGGAACACCACAGCTTCGCCGCAGAGTGCGCCCACCTTGGTCCCGCCGATGTAGAACACATCCGCCAGACGGGCGAGATCTTGCAGGGTCACATCCGTGCCCTCCGCGGCCAGACCATAGCCCAGCCGTGCGCCGTCCACGAACAGCGGCATGTGGTACTCCTGACAGACGGCATGGAGCGCTTCCAGTTCGGCTTTCGTGTAGAGTGTGCCGTACTCGGTCGGATGGGAGATGTAGACCATCCCGGGGAACACCATGTGATCGTGATTTCCGTCTGCGTAGAAGGTCGCGCAGAACTCCTTCACATCCGCCGCATCCAGCTTGCCGTTCTTGTGGGGCAGACCAAGGACCTTGTGGCCCGTGTACTCGATCGCTCCGGCTTCGTGGCCATTGACATGGCCCGTGGATGCCGCCACGACACCCTCCCAGCGGTTCAGCATCGACGCAATGACGATGGCGTTCGTCTGGGTCCCGCCGGAGATGAAGAACACGTCCGCTCCCGGGCAGCCGCACGCCGCGCAGATCTTTTCCTTTGCGCTGGCACAATAGGGGTCCGTGCCGTAGCCCGGGACCTTTTCAAAATTCGTTTCGGTCAGTTTTTGCAGGATGGCCGGATGTGCGCCCTCGCAGTAGTCGTTTTCAAAATAAAGCATTTCCCTCGTCCTCTCCATTCAGATGGTTTTATTATGGACCTTGGGGCGAAAAAAGTCAATGACAGCAAAACGGAGCCTGACGCGCCCGTCAGACTCCGTTTTGCTTATGATGAAGTATTTGGTAGATGGCATCAGCAGCCGCCAGCATCCTAGCGGACAAGCGAAAAATCATTTGCAGCGCTTTTCTTTTCGCACTTATCTTACCACAGGCGGGAGAGTCCTGCTATCTGTTTTGTGCCATCCAGTATCAAGATCCTGCCAACGCCGCCGATACTCCGTGGGTGTACACCCGATCTTCTCCCGGAATTGTGCGCCAAAGTAGCTCCCGCTGCCCAAGCCGCAGTTCTGGGCGATCTCGGTCATGGACTGCTGTGTTTCAATGAGAAGCTTGCATGCCGTCTGGATGCGGACATTCTGGAGATACTCGGCAGGTGTGGTGTGCAGCACCTCCCGGAACGTCCGATAGCACTCCCGCTCGCTGCAAAATGCTGCGGCTGCCAGCGCACGCACGGGCAGCTTTTCGGCCATATGGGAGTGGATGTAAAGCATCATCGGCTTGATCTTCTCGCTGTCCGGGTCAGACTTCGCTGCCGGACGTTCTGCCGGGTGCATCTGTTCCACCACCCGCAGCCAGAGCGTGCAGAGCATGGCCTGAAGCCGCAGTTCATACCCGAACGCCGTCTCGTCCAGCGCAAAGCTCTCCCGCAGAAGCCGGAGCGTCTCAGCCTGTTCCGGCTCTTCCGGCGAAAATGCAACGAGTTCCAGCCCCGGCGCATTCTGCAATGGGAGCACATATTTCTGCTCCACTGTCCCGCCCGGAATCCCCGCCACCAGTTCCGGTTCGAACAGGTGTTCATACTGCACGCAGTTCCCCTCGGCTTCCACCATCTGCGTCTGGTGCAGCACATTGCTGTTGACCAGCCCGCCCGAACCGGCCCGGAACAGCCGCGTCCCGCCGGGGGTCTGGTAGAGGAGAGCGCCGTGCTCCACATAAAACAGCTCCACGCTCCGATGCCAGTGCCACGGCGCCGTATGCTGCGGGAATTTTTCCAGCTGCGAACAGCTGGTCAGATGCGGAAACTGCGGCGTAAATCCGGGCAGACGCTCTTCCTGACTGCCCGGGTACAGGTCCACCGAAGAAACATACAGCATCCCGATCTCTCCTTTGCGCTTTTTTCCAGTATACCGCCCTTCCTTCTGCGGGTCAACATTTCCGCTCCTTAGCTGTATTTTTAATCAAAATATGGTATACTTTCAAGATAGATCGGAATAAATATCAGGAGGGATGGCCTATGAAGCAAACGTTCCGCCGACGGGATATCTTCATCCTGCTGGGCGTGTTCTGTCTGGCCTTCGCGGTCGTGTTCGGCATCCAGCAGATCAGCGGCCGGATCGACGGTGTCGCGTCGATGGTCTTTGTTTTAGCAGTATTTTTGATCTCGATGTATACAGATGGTTACATCTGGGGCGTCGCGGCTTCGCTGCTGGGCGTGCTGGCGGTGAACTTTGCGTTCCGCTCGCCCTATTTCGCTTTCAACTTCACTCTGCCGGAAAATCTGTTCTCCGGCGTGGTGATGCTGGTCGTCTCCATCATGACCAGCACCCTGACCACCCGCATCAAAAAGCAGGAGCAGCTTCGGATGGAGAGCGAGACCGAAAAAATGCGGGCCACCCTGCTGCGGGCCGTTTCGCACGATCTGCGCACCCCGCTGACTTCCATCTACGGCGCCTGTTCGACGGTCATCGAGAATTATGACTCGCTGGAAAGAGAGCAAAAATTAAAACTTCTTGGCGAAGCCTGTTCGGACGCCCAGTGGCTGAACCGAATGGTCGAGAACCTGCTGTCGGTCACCCGCTTTGACAGCGAGAAAGTCTCGGTCCAGAAAACACCCACGGTGCTGGAAGAGCTGATCGATACGGTCTTGGTCCGGTTCCAGAAGCGCTACCCGAACGTCAACGTTCAGGTGGACCTGCCCGACAGCTTCATCGTGATCCCGATGGATTCCATGCTGATCTCGCAGGTCCTGACCAATCTGCTGGAAAACGCCGCGCTCCACGCCGAGGGGATGACCAAGCTGACCCTCAAGGTGTTCACGCTGGGGAATCACGCCATCTTTGAGGTGTCGGACGACGGCTGCGGCATCCCGAAAGAGCAGCTGCGGACCCTGTTCACAGGGGTCCTGCCCGCAGACCATTCGGCCGACAGCGGCAAGCATGGCATGGGCATCGGGCTTTCGGTCTGTGCCGCCATCGTAAAAGCCCACGGCGGCGAGATCAAGGCCGAGAGCCGCCCCGGCGAAGGAACGACCATTCGCTTCTGGCTGGAAACGGAACCCATCGAGACGGAGGAAAATGAAGATGAGCAATAATAAATTCAAGGTCCTGATCGTAGAGGACGAAGCCAATATCTGCAGCTTTATCCAGACCCTTCTGGAAACGAACGATTATCAGGCGCTGGTGGCCAACACCTGCTCGATGGGGCAGACGCTGTTCACCTCCCACAACCCCGACCTCGTCATTCTGGACCTCGGTCTGCCCGACCGGGACGGCGTGGAGCTGATCCGCTTCATCCGGCAGAAATATCTGACCCCCATCATCGTGCTGTCGGCCCGCACCACCGAGCAGGACAAGATCGAAGCGCTGGACCTCGGCGCAAACGACTACATCACCAAGCCCTTCGGGACCGGGGAGCTTCTGGCCCGGGTCCGTGCAGCCCTGCGGGTCACCCGCTACAGCAGCGTCGGGCCGAGCGGGGTGTTCAAGGCACAGGACCTGACCATCAACTACGAGCGCCGCAAGGTGTTCGTGGGCGAGGAAGAGATCAAGCTGACCCAGACCGAATACAACATCGTGGCCTTCCTCTCGGAACATGCCGGACGGGTGATGACCTATGCCGCCATCGTCAAAGCCATCTGGGGCGACACCGACTGCGGCAGCACCAAAAAGCTGCAGGTCAACATGGCCAACATCCGCCGCAAGCTGGGCAGCCGCCCGGGCCTGAACACCTACATCCTCAACGAGCTGGGCGTAGGCTACCGGATGATCGATGAGGATGCCGACACAAAGCCGCTGGCTGAGGAGAATATATGATCCTTGCGCTGCTCTTATTCGCTCTTACTTACGTTTTGATCTTGTGTCTGCCGCAGTATCGTCCTTGGGCCGCCTTGGGCGGGGCTGCGGCCTTTTTGCTGCTGGGCATGGCGGGCGTCTACGACTTCACGCTCCAAGACGCCGCACGGGCTGTGGATTTCAACGTTCTGCTCATGATGGCCGGCACGATGGGGACCGTCTCCCTCTTCATCGCCAGCAAAATGCCTGCCCGTCTGGCTGAACAGCTCATCGTCCGGGTCCCGAATGTGCGGTGGGCCGTCTGTGCGCTGGCGCTGTTCGCGGGATTCATCAGCGCCTTCGTGGACAATGTCGCTACCGTGCTGATGGTCGCGCCGGTGGGGCTTGCCATTGCCCGCAAGCTTCGCATCTCGCCGGTCCCGGTCCTCATTTCGATTGCCGTTTCTTCCAATTTACAGGGCGCGGCTACCCTCGTGGGTGACACCACCAGCATCCTGCTGGGCGGCTTTGCGAAGATGAACTTCTTTGATTTCTTCTGGATGGAGGGCCGTCCCGGGATCTTCTTCGGCGTCGAGCTGGGCGCACTGGCATCGTTGGGCGTTCTGCTGTTCTTGTTCCGGAAGCAGACCCAGCCCATCTCCGCCGTCGTCGAGACCGAAGTGGAGGACGATGTCCCCACCGCACTGATGCTGCTGACGGTCGGGCTGCTCATTCTGGCGTCCTTCCTCCCCTGCCCGGACGGCGGCTTTCTGAAAACCCTCTACGATCTGCGCAGCGGCCTGATCTGCATGAGCCTGTGCCTGTTCGGCGTCGCACGAGCCTGTCTGCGCAGCAGGTCGTTCCGGCCGCTGGTCCAGACCGCCAAAGAGCTGGATTGCGACACCCTGCTTCTCCTGTTCGGGCTGTTCATCCTCATCGAGGGAGTCGGCAAGGCGGGCGTCCTCGATGCCGCCGCCGAGCTGTTCTATCAGTTTTCGGGCGACGACCCGTTCCGGCTGTATACGCTGCTGGTGTTCGTGTCGGTCCTGCTGTCCGCCTTCATCGACAACATCCCCTATGTCGCCACCATGCTGCCCGTCGTCCAGAGCATTGCCGCCCTGATGAACGGCGGTGCGGGCTTCCCGCCGGAGCTGTTCTATTTCGGACTTCTGACCGGCGCGACCCTCGGCGGAAATCTGACGCCCATCGGGGCATCGGCCAACATCGCCGCCATCGGCATCCTCCGCAAGCACGGCGAGACGGTCCGCACCCGCGACTTTCTCCGCATCGGCATCCCCTTCACCCTGACCGCCGTTCTCACCGGCTATCTGTATCTGTGGTTCGTTTGGGGGTAAAAAAGCATCAAAAAGGGAGCTGCTCCACACGGTGTGGAACAGCTCCCTTTGCTTTTTGGGTTTAACCGCCCAGATAGGCGCTGCGGACCCGCTCGTTCGTCAGCAGCTCTGCGCCGGTCCCCTCCATGACGACACGGCCCGTCTCAAGGACGTAGGCGCGGTCTGCCACCGAAAGCGCCATCTGCGCGTTCTGCTCGACCAGCAGGATGGTCATGCCCTCTTTATGGACGTTCTGGATGATGTCGAAGATCTCCTGCACCAGCAGCGGCGACAGGCCCATCGACGGCTCGTCCAGCATCAGCATGGAAGCGTTGCTCATGAGCGCGCGGCCCATGGCCAGCATCTGCTGCTCGCCGCCGGACATCGTGCCCGCCATCTGCTTGCGGCGCTCTTTCAGGCGGGGGAACAGTTCAAAGACCTTCTCCTTGTTGCCCGCGATGGTGGAAGCGGGCTGGGTGTATGCGCCCATGTCCAGATTCTCTTCCACGGTCATATGCAGGAACACATGACGGCCTTCGGGAACATGCGCCAGACCGGCTTCCACGATCTTGTGGGCGCGGAGGCCCTTGATGCTCTTGCCCTTGTACAGGACGTCGCCCGTTTTGGGGTGGAGCAAGCCGGAGACGGTTTTCAGCGTGGTGGATTTGCCCGCGCCGTTCGCACCGATCAGGGTGACGATCTCGCCCTCGTTCACTTCAAAGGCGACGTTCTTGACGGCGTGGATGTTGCCGTAGTAAACGTTGATATCCTCTACTTTCAGCATCGATTCAGCCATCGGTCAGCCCTCCTTCTTGCCCAGATATGCTTCAATGACCTGCGGGTTGTTGCGGATCTCGTCCGGCGTGCCCTTGGCGATGATGCGGCCAAAGTTCAGCACGGCGATGCCCTCGCAGATGCCCATGACCAGACTCATATCGTGCTCGATCAGCAGCACAGCGATGTTGAATTCATCGCGGATGCGGCGGATGGTCTCGGTCAGCTCTGCCGTCTCCGAGGGATTCATACCGGCGGCCGGCTCGTCCAGAAGCAGCAGCTTCGGGCTGGTGGCCAGTGCACGCATGATCTCCAAGCGGCGCTGTGCGCCGTAGGGCAGACTGCCCGCCGTCGTGTTGGCGAGGTCGGCCATGTGGAAGATGTCCAGCAGCTCGAGCGCACGCTCGGTGCACTTCTTTTCTTCCTTCCAGTAGTTGGGCAGACGGATGATCGACGAAGCCAGATCGTACTTCATGGACTCATGCAGACCCACCTTGATGTTGTCGATGACCGACAGATCCTTGAATAGGCGGATGTTCTGGAAGGTACGGGCCACGCCCATGCGGTTGACCTGATAGGTCTTTTTGCCCGCCGTGGGCATGCCGTCGATCAGGATGGAGCCGCGGGTAGGCTGATACACGTTGGTCAGCAGGTTGAACACGGTGGTCTTGCCCGCACCGTTGGGGCCGATCAGGCCGGTGATCTCGTTGCGGCCGATCATCAGGTTGAAGCCGTCCACCGCGGTCAGACCGCCGAAATCGATGCCCAGCTCGCGCACGTCGAGGATAGGCTTTTTGTCCTTATCGCGGTCGGTCAGGAAGCCGCCGGAGGGGACGCTGTTCAGTCTTGTCTGGAACTCACTCATGGTCTGCACCCTCCTTGTTCTTCTTCTGGAACAGTTCGCCGTTCATGACCTTTTCCACGATGCGGCTCATGGAGAAGTCGTAGCTGCCCAGCAGTCCGCCCGGGCGGAAGATCATCATGAGGATCAGCACCAGCGAATAGACCACCATGCGGTAGCTCTCAAAGCTGCGGGTCGCCTCGGGCAGGATGGTCAGCACCGTTGCCGACAGGATGGAGCCGAGCATAGAACCCATGCCGCCCAGAACGACCATGACCAGAATTTCGATGGACTTCATGAAGCCGAAGGTCGAGGGGTCCAGAACGCCCAGATAGCATGCGTACAGACCGCCCGCCAGACCGGCAAATGCGGCCGAGAAGGCAAAGGCCATGACCTTATAATAAGTGGTCTGGATGCCGCAGCTCTCGGCGGCGATCTCGTTGTCTCGGATGGCGAGGATGGCACGGCCATGACGGGACTTCATCATCGCATGGATGGCGAAGCAGGTGATGACCACGCAGAGGAACACGTTCCAGTAATTGGAGTACTTCGGGATGTTCTTCAGGCCCTTTGCGCCGTAGAACAGCTTGAAGCCCAGCACATCGTCGATGTTGTTCAGGGTGATGCGGATGATCTCGCCAAAGCCCAGCGTCAGGATGGCCAGATAGTCACCGGTCAGGCGCAGGGCGGGAATGCCGATCAGCACGCCGAACAGGCCCGCCACGATGCAGGCCAGCACCAGACCCACCACAAAAGCGACACCGGAGGGCAGATTGCTGTATTTCGTGAACAGGGCACAGGTGTAAGCACCCACGGCCATGAAACCGGCGTGGCCCAGCGGCAGCTGGCCCAGATAACCGGTGGCAACGTTCAGCGAGACAGCCAGAATGATGTTGATGCCCACGGTGAGCAGCACCTTGTTCTGGTAGGTGGACAGCACGTTCCGGGTGAGGAAGGACAGACCCACGAACAGCAGAGCCACCAGCACGGCGTTCATCAGGTAGCGCACGGGCATTTTGAGCGTTTTGCGTTTGGTATTCATCTTCATGCCCTCCTTACACCTTTTCCTGCACCTTGCGGCCAAGGAAGCCCGTGGGCTTGACCAGCAGCACGATGATCAGGATCGCAAACGTGACGGCATCCTTCCATGCGGAAAGGCCGATGGCGGAAACAAAGCACTCGCACAGGCCGATGGCAATGCCGCCGATCATGGCACCGGGAATGGAGCCGATGCCGCCCAGAACGGCTGCAACAAAGGCTTTCAGGCCCAGCATGGAGCCCATGGTGGCCCCCACCTGCGGGTAGGCGGCGCAATAGAGGATGGAGCCGATGCCCGCCAGAGCAGACCCCAGCGCAAAGGTAAAGCTGATGGTCCTGTCCACGGGGATGCCCATAAGCTGGGCCGCCTCCGGATCTTCCGAGACCGCCCGCATGGCCTTGCCCATGGAGGTGTTGCGCACCAGCAGCGTCAGGGCGATCATGGTCACGGCCGTAACCACCAGGGTAAGCAGCGCCGTGCCGGAAAGGGCCACATTGGGCCCCAGCTGCACATCCGGCAGATCAAGATAGGCCTTCAGGGCGGAAACATCCTGCTTGCCCGCTCCCAGGAATATGGGCAGCTGCATCACGTTCTGCAGCAGGTAGCTTACGCCTATGGCGGTGATCAGCAGGGAAATACGGG
>OIYO01000915.1_pt1 | contig 19909 bp, 15 predicted proteins | sample 1588191 | NCBI WGS metagenome assembly OIYO01 (sample SAMN03283275) | human gut metagenome | biome: human-associated habitat; material: feces | host: Homo sapiens | place: Peru | collected 2012 | reverse complement strand
ACAGTACCGATTTTTATATCATATTATGGCTTACAGTCGTAGGGGCGAACAGTGTGTCAAGAGTAACATGGTATACAGGAGCGCAAGGACATGGTATACAATTTGAATATACTAAATTCTTGCTATTTTTCTGTTTAATCTTTTGCCTGTGTCAGCATCAAATTCTGCTATTCTAAAGTTACGATAACAAGCAATAAATGTGCTTCCGTTTTGACTTGGTCTTAATTCAATCTGTTCTCCAATCATAGTTTCACTCAAATATTCTTGCCACTTAGCAAATCTTAAATATCCCCAACTGTTTACCTTAATCACATGATACTCTCCACTGTATTCATAGGGCTTAATTATTCCCGTGTATTTCTTTTGACTTGGTTCATATACTTCACCCGGACATTTCATATTTAGTGCATGATGTCCTCTCGTGTAATTGTATTTGTTACGCCATTCTTGTAATGCTAAATCAGCTTCACTTAAATTATTAAACTGATAAATATTTAATAATTCTTCTTTCATTGTTCTGTGAAATCGTTCGATTTTCCCTTGTGTTTGTGGGTGTTTTACTCTTCCGTGTATAGGCAATACATCGTTATTCATTAACCATTTTTCAAATTGAGTGTATCCACCATGCAACCCTCTAAAAGTTCCTCCATTATCTGAGAGAACTGAATTAGGTATTCCATATTCATAAAAAGCCTCTTGAAAACTGTCTAAAACCCCTAGTAAATTGGGCTTTACAGCTATTTTTATACAAAACCTTGAATGGTCATCAAGAATATCTAAAGGATAACATCTAGTACCATCAAGTAAACCAAAATCACCCTTAAAGTCTGTCTGCCACATCTGATTGCACTTACTTCTTTCAAACCTCTTGTATGGTTGATGAGCTAAGGATGCTTCCTTACTTATACAACCTTTTCTCTTTAGAATGTTACCTATTGTTTTAGAACATGGTATATTTTCTACACCATTCATTTCCAAGAAATGCTGAATCTGTTTGCCACCCCACTTTGGGTTTTCGTAACGGACTCGAAGTATTTGTTGTTCTATTTCATAGGGTGTTCTGTTTGCCACCTTATTTGGAACTTTACTTCTATCTGTCATTGGCTCATTGTTTGCATATCTTTCTTTCCACTTGTAACCGGTCTTGCGTGTTATATTGTACTCACGACACAAGGCACTAAAGTTATCAGTGGTTTGTGCTTTCTCTGCAAATTCTTTCCTTTGTTTTTCCACAGTTTTGTCCTCCATTGGCATAATAAATCTCTCCTTATTTATGTGATTTTTATGCCTTTAATTTTATCACAAAACTGTATACCATGTCCTTTCTCTGTTGTATACCATCTTATTACTCTATACACAGTGTTCGCCCGTAATGAAAGTGTGATACCTATGGGATTTTTGTCCTGTTTACAGGCTATAAATTTATAATAACTACATAGGGCAAAATACCTATATAAAGGTTAGTTTGTAACGGGACATCAATGATGTCCCCTACACCTGTGAGTCATAGTTATATATAATTTAAAATGCATATTCTCACTATAAATTTTCTTTATAGCTGGATTGAATTTAAAATAAATTTATCTTTACCCACAATTAAAATTCAAAAGACAAACCCTAATTTATCAAACTTATCTTATCCAACAAACAAATTAAAATCCAAAAATCCACTCACAATCACGGAAAAATAGTGATAATAAAAGTTTATTTTAAACTTGATGTAGAAATAAATTTTAATAACAGGTGTTTCCCTATACATATTTTATAAAATATTGTAAAGGATAATATTTTCATTGATATTGACCCTATATAATGTTATAATATACGGTGATGATATTGTGATTAATTATTATTTTCAAGGATATTTATTATGGAACAAAACAAAAAAATTGAAAAAGAAGATCAGAGTGCTTTTAGCATAAAAAAACAGATAATTTACATTGTTGTTTTTGTAGCACTAATTGCACTGACTTTCTATGCTATTGTTAGTCAAAATGAAAATTTAACGGTAGAAGGTTTTTTGGATTACACTTTCAGCCTAAAGATTGGTTGGCTGATTGCAGCAGTAATGTGTGTATTTATGTTTATCCTGCTTGAAGGTTTAAGTATTAGATACATAGCAGCAAAGTTGGGATATAAACGAGGGTATTACCAAAGTTTTATTTACTCGGCAGCAGATATTTACTTCTCAGCAATTACACCATCAGCTTCCGGTGGACAACCTGCTTCAGCTTTCTTTATGGTAAAGGACAAAATTCCAATGTCAGTTACCACCATTACATTGATACTTAATGTTATGCAATATACTGCCTCATTGTCGGTAATTGCAGCAGCTTGTTTTATTTTAAGACCGGAATATTTCTTTATCTTTGATTCTTGGTCAAAGCTATTGATTATTTTAGGTATTGTTTTTCAGTTACTGTTGACAGTATTTTTTGCTTTACTTATTTTCTTCCCAAACATTATCAAAAAGAGTTGTGAGGGTGTTATTAACTTACTTTTCAGAATACATCTTTTGAGAAAGAGAAGAAGAAAGCTAAACAAGTTATATCAGATGATGGACGAATATCAGGAATGTGCAAAAATCATTAAGGAAAGCCCTGCAATGATTGGTGTTGCATTTTTGTTAAATCTATTGCAAAGAGTTTCTGTTGTGGCAGTTACTTATTGCGTTTATATGGGTAGTGGACAAACCGGTCACTCATTTATTGATATTATGACAGTTCAAGGATATGTGCTTATCGGTAGTAACAGTTTGCCTGTACCGGGTGCTGTTGGTATTGCCGACTACTTATTCTTTGACGGATTTAGAAACATATTTGCAGACCCTGCAAATGGAGAAATTCTAAGCAGAGGACTTTCATTCTATGTTTGTATTATAGTCTGTGGTGGACTTACTCTTGCCCATCACGCAAGATTTATTATTAAGAGTAAAAGGAAAAAGGGTGCTTAATATGCTAGGTTTTTATAATTATACTGTTATCCTTACATACCTCTCATTATGTTCAGCAGTAACAGGTATCTTTGTAGGTGTATCAGGAACAGGTCATCCGTTTATTGCTACAACTTGCCTTATGGTTTGTGGTTTTCTTGATGCATTTGACGGTATTGTTGCTCGTTCAAAGAAGGACAGAACTGAACAAGAAAAGAAGTTTGGTATTCAGATTGACTCATTAGTTGACCTTGTAGCCTTTGGTGTATTGCCTTGTGCTATCGGTTATTCTTGTTACACAAGTCACTACTTAAATTCATTTAGGCTAAGTGACAAGTGGCACTTTATGAAACCACTTGCTAACTGCAAAATTACAATTTTCTTTATTGTATTTGCACTATTTGTTTTAGCAGCACTTATCAGACTGGCATACTTTAATGTTATGGAAGAGGAAAGACAGAACAAAACTGATGAAAAGCGTAAGTACTATCTTGGATTACCTGTTACATCATCTTGCTTAATCTTCCCAACAATTATGCTTATTCAGTATATCGTTGGCAAAGGATTTGACATTTCACCGTTTTATGTAGTTGCAATGCTAATTGTAGCCTTCCTATATGTTAGCAAAATCAAAATCAAAAAACCGGGACTAAAGGTTATTATGATTATGGTTGCTATCGGTGCAGTTGAATTTGGATTTTTACTATTCTTTAGGTTTATGTATGGACACTAATAAAACAATTGATTTAAACAATTTAAAACAAGACAAGTCGTTAACATTCCTTTACAAAAACATTTTCGGCAGAATAATCTTAAAGGTGATTACTTTGCCTTTTGTTTCAGCAATTGTGGGAAAGTATATGAGCAGTTCCTTGTCAAAGGGTAGAATTGAGAAATTCATAACCCAAAACAATATTAATATGGATGAATATGAAAAGGCTGACTACAAGTCCTTTAATGAATTTTTCACAAGAAAAATTAAGGCAGAGAAAAGACCTTTTCCAACTGACAGAAGCTTATTTTTCTCACCATGTGACGGTAAGTTAAGTGCATATAAAATTAAAGATAACACTGTATTGCCGGTTAAGGGTAGCTATTATACAATTAATCATCTGCTATGTAATAGCAGACTTGCAAAAAAATACAGGGAAGGCTGCTGCTTAGTGTTTAGACTTGCAGTTGATGACTACCACAGATATGCATTTGTTGATGATGGCATACAAGAAAAGTCTGTTAAAATCAAAGGAATACTACACACAGTTCAGCCTATTGCACTAAATAAGTACCCTGTATTTGTGCAAAATAGCAGAGAATATGCAGTAATGCACACAGAAAACTTCGGTGATATAGTTCAGGTTGAAGTAGGTGCATTGATGGTTGGTAAAATCAAGAACCACATTTCTTCCGGTAAAATAGAAAGATGTAAAGAAAAGGGAATGTTCCTTTTCGGTGGTTCAACAATCATCCTTCTATGTGACAAAGATGCAGTTGAAATTGATAAAACTTTCTTTACAAACACTGAGAACAACAAAGAAACCGTTGTAAAAATGGGACAGGTGATAGGTAAGAAAATATGAGCAGTTTTCCTTATTTACTGGCTTTTATAGTATGGATTTTACTTGCTATTTTCTACATTCATATAAAACGCCAAAGCAAAATTATTAAGAAAAGTCAAGAAAATAACGCAACATATATAACACCAAAGGTTTACCTAAAATTACACTCAGATAATGTAATTTCTTCCCTTTACAAGAAAGACAAGTTAATTGCTGATGATGTGCTGGAAGTATACGAAAATATTTTTACAACACATTTTGTCACAATTTTCGGAATGATAACCTATAACCACATTACAGGAAAATTCAAAAAAGAAGAAAATAATAATCAGTAAAAAGAGAGCAGAAAAAATCTGCTCTCTTTATTTTATAATCTTATAAAATCGGCTTCCGATTATCAGAACCGGTTACATATCCAATCATATCATTTGACAATCTCTTTTTAGCATACTTTCTAAATTCAAAGTTATATGCTTTGCCCATTTTAACATCAATTGCTTTACTACTCTTATTGTAGTCAATATTAACATTTGCTCTATGACATGAAATACTATCGTTATTAACTACAAAATTTGCAACTTTCTCTTTACTATCTGCTTTAACAGTAAATTTATCAATAGTGTAGTTTTTATCATCTGCTGCGGTAAAAGTAAATCCCTTGATAAATTCTACCGTATTATCTTTTTTATTTACTCTTAACTGTACAACATCATAAGGGTTTAATCTTTCCCTATTTTTAGCTTTTATCCTACCACATGCAACAAATAATGTGGCATAAGTACTTTTTGAGTCCTCAGGAGTTGTACTGATTATATCACTTGCATTACCTAATACATAATTATCAAAACAGTTACCATTTGCATCAATATATTTTGAGTAAATAGATTTTACTTTTAATTCTGTCTTTCCATTGTAATAAATCTTAGCACCTTTGATTTTTTTATTTGAATCTTTAATTCTTGTTATGTTATAGTTACAACTTGCAGTTTCTACATCGTTTCTATTAGCATTAATATACAATACTTTGGCATCTTTCTTACCATTATCTTTATATCTATAACCAATACTACAACCTTCAACTTCAAACTTATCGTAAGATGAATTGTATTTGATTACGTCACCAGTAGCAGAAATAGTTTTGAAATTACTCTTTGCAAATTTCATACTACTAATTTTGTATTTTAAGATTTTACTTACATTATCCTTTGTCATTGGTACATACAAAGTATCTTCATAAGCTTCTATACCTTGGATATTGTAATTATAATACTGACCTGTAGCCAAGCTACATCTCTGGTTTATGGATTTGTTGATGTCTTTTGTGCTTTTGATTTCTTTTGAAGATAAACTAAATTTATATAAAGTACTTAATGTAGTACTTGGTGATGTGCCATTCTTAATATATACAGTAACATTACCTGATGGTGTTATATTATCTTTAGTTTTACGAATAGCAAAACCAAAAACATTAAATACACCACCGGGGTAATTTGTTGGCTTAAGTTTGTATCCTTTTACAAAGCTAATTTTCTTATTTGTATTGTTAAGCTTTAACTGTACAAAATTGTAATTATTTTTGCTGTCTGATGTTTGTCCACAAGCAACAAATAGGTATAAACTATTTTTATCTATTTTATAACAAGCTACATCATTTGCATGACCTAATAACTTGTTAGTAAAGCAATTATTGCCTTTATTTACATCCTTACCGGTACATATTAAAGGTTCTGTTTTAAATTTACCATCAGAGCCTTTCTTTAATGAAGTTCTGAAGATTTTATAGTTCTTAACATGAGCATTGCTATCTTTTTGAGTTTTTATGCTATAGCTATAATTATCATCCACAGCCATTCCTTCATAAGCTGAATAGTTATAAAATCGTAGCTTGTTAGAAAGCTGAATTTTTTGTATTCCCTTAGATGAAGAATTAATTGGCTTTAAATTAAGCTTATACATAGTTACTCCACCATTTCTAACAACAATTGAAACATTTTTACTGTTTGTTCCGGCTTTGTAAATACTAATACGGTGTGCATTATAATCATTGCTATTTGTGTTCTTTAAGTAATATCTTTTTACTAACTTAACAGACTTTTTCTTTACATTACAACGAAGTTGTACAATGCCATACTTATTATTGCCATCAGTTAGTGTACCACAAGCAACAAAAATTGAAACACAATTTTGTTTTTTATCATTGCCTATCTGCAGTCCTGCTACTTCATAAGCTTCCCCAAACAAATTATTCTTATAAACTTTATTTGTAGAAGCGGTTGATTGTAGATACTTATCATATTCATTAATTTTTGTTTTTTCAGTTACAAGAGTAGTGTTTTTATTTGTCTTTTTGTTTGTATAAACAACTGCTGCTGTTCCTATAGACTTGTTAAGTTTAACACTGAATAAACAATCCTTAACGTTAACATAACTATCCGTAGTGATGTCATCCGGTACTTTAGATAATCTAAAGTAGCTAGAGCGAATTTCTTTCGCACTAGCACAGAATACGGTAGTTAATATCATTACCATTGCCAATACTATTGCAAAACTTCGTTTTTTAAAATTTTTCATAATTCTTGCCCTCCAAAAAATTTGTTAATCTATAACAATCATATTATATTTATCGTTATAGACACATCACATATATAACACTAATTATAGTTGCAAAAGGTTACATAATTTTTGAAGATTTTTATATTTGGCAATAATGCACAAAGAAAGGTGTCTATATATAGCAAAAACCCACTATGGAAATCCATAGTGGGTTAATTTTTACTTATTAGAAGTTATATTACTATCTCCTATTACTTATCTTCCTTTGGTTCAGCAAGATATTCTAGGTGTTCAAACTTCTTAGCTGCAATTTCTTCAGCTTCTGTAAATAGCTTTTCAGCCTTTTCAGGGTTACTTCTCTGTAGAGCGTTGTAACGAACTTCGCCCATGATAAAGTCCTTATAAGGAATTGTAGGAGCCTTACAGTCAAGCATAAATGGATTCTTGCCTTCATGAGCTAGTCTTGGGTCATATCTGAAGATATTCCAATAACCTGCGTCAACAGCCTTCTTTTCTTCTAGCTGAGCAATACCCATACCACCCTTAATACCATGGTTGATACATGGAGCATAGCAGATGATTAGTGATGGGCCGTTGTATGATTCAGCTTCCTTAAATGCCTTTAGACACTGAGCATAGTTAGCACCCATTGCTACCTGAGCAGTATATACATAACCGTAGCTCATTGCAATAGCAGCAAGGTCTTTCTTCTTAGTTGTCTTACCACCGGCAGCAAACTGAGCAATAGCACCGATTGGAGATGCCTTAGATGCCTGACCACCTGTGTTAGAGTAAACTTCTGTATCAAATACAACAATGTTTACATTCTTGCCTGATGCGATAACATGGTCAAGACCACCGAAACCGATGTCGTAAGCCCAACCGTCACCACCGAAGATCCACATAGATTTCTTTGATAGAGAATCTTTTTCTGCAAGAGTCTTGTCGATAGTATCCTTTAGTTCACCATCAGCAGAAGTAGCTTCAAGAGCAGAGATAAGAGCATCTGTAGCAACTCTTGACTTACCTGAGTCAGTAAGTGTAGCCTTGTATTCGCTGATAGCTTCCTTTAGAGCTTCATCAGCAGTTAGTTCATTAATCTTGTCAACATAGCCAACTAGTCTATCCTTGATAGCCTTCTGACCTAATGTCATACCAAAACCAAATTCTGCGTTATCTTCAAATAGAGAGTTGTGCCATGCTGGACCAAATCCCTTCTTGTTAACTGTATATGGAGTTGCAGGAGCAGAACCACCCCAGATTGAAGAACAACCTGTTGCATTAGCGATGAACATTCTGTCACCAAATAGCTGAGTAGCTAGCTTAGCATAAGGAGTTTCACCACAACCTGCACAAGCACCTGAGAATTCAAGTAGTGGCTGTTTAAACTGAGCACTCTTAACTGTCTTATCAGTAGCAATTTCAGGCTTATCTGAAGTCTTGATAGCATAATCAAATACTTCCTGCATAGGTCTCTGTGAGTCAATAGATTTCATTACAAGAGCCTTGTTGTCAGGTTTCTTGTTACCTAGACAAGACTGAACACAAGCACCACAACCTGTACAGTCAAGTGTTGAAATAGCCATAACGAACTTCATACCGTTAGCTGGCTTCATATCAGCAGACTTTGTCTGCTTTGGTGCATTTGCAAGTTCTTCTTCTGTCATAGCAATTGGACGGATAACTGCGTGAGGACAAACCATTGAACAGATATTACACTGTACACAAGCTGTTGGGTTCCATTCAGGAACATCAACTGCAATGCCTCTCTTTTCATATGCAGCAGAACCCTGAGGAGCTTCACCGTCAACATAATCCATAAATGATGAAACAGGTAGCTTGTTACCCTTGTAAGCATTTACAGGGTTTAGGATACCGTTTACATACTTAACAACTTCTTCTCTGCCTTCTGTTACTGTGTGTTCAACAGAATCGTCAACACAATTTGACCATTCAGCAGGTACTTCAACCTTTACAAAGTTTTCCATACCCATATCAATAGCCTTATGGTTCATATCAACAATTGCCTGACCCTTCTTGCTATAAGACTTAGTAGCAGCATCCTTTAGATACTGTTTTGCATCTTCAGCCGGGATAATGTCAGCAATTTTGAAGAAAGCAGACTGTAGAATTGTGTTAATTCTTGTGCCTAGACCGATTTCTTTACCTAACTTAATACCGTCAATTGTGTAGAAGTTAATGTGCTTATCAGCTAACTGCTTCTTCATCTTTGCAGGTAGTCTGTGGTCAAGCTCTTCACCGGACCATGGACAGTTAAGTAGGAATGAACCGCCTTCTTTTAGGTCTTCAACAATTTCATACTTGTCAACATATGATGGGTTGTGACAAGCAACAAAGTCAGCCTTTGAAATATAGTAAGTAGATTTGATTGGCTTATGACCAAATCTTAAGTGAGATACTGTTAAGCCACCGGATTTCTTTGAGTCATATGCAAAGTAACCTTGAGCGTACATATCAGTATGGTCACCGATAATCTTGATTGAGTTTTTATTAGCACCTACAGTACCGTCAGCACCAAGACCCCAGAACTTACAAGAAGTTGTACCTGCAGGAGTTGTGTCAGGGTTTTCAACGATAGGTAGTGATAGGTTTGTAACATCATCAACGATGCCGATTGTAAATCTCTTCTTAGGTGTAGCTGATTCAGCATTTCTGTAAACAGCAACAATGTCACCAGGTGTTGTATCCTTAGAACCTAGACCGTAACGACCTGTATAAACAGAAACATTAGCAAATTCTGATGCGTTAATAGCAGCAAGAACATCTAGGTATAGAGGTTCACCGATTGAACCCGGTTCCTTAGTTCTGTCAAGAACTGAAAGAGTCTTAACTGTCTTTGGTAGTTCTGATAGCATATAGTCAGCTACGAATGGTCTGTATAGATGAACCTTTAGTAGGCCAACCTTTTCGCCTGCTGCATTTAGGTAATCAACAACTTCTTCAGTTGCGTCACAAACAGAACCCATAGCAACAATAACATGTTCTGCATCTTCAGCACCATAGTAGTTAAATGGCTTATAGTCAGTACCAAGCTTAGTGTTAACCTTGTTCATATATTCAACAACAACTTCAGGAATAGCGTCATAATACTTGTTACAAGCTTCTCTAGCCTGGAAGAAAATATCATCGTTCTGAGCAGTACCACGGATATGTGGATGTTCAGGATTTAGGGAACGCTTTCTGAATGCTTCAACAGCATCCCAGTCTAGCATATCGCCTAGGTCTTCATAATCCCAATATTCAATCTTCTGAATTTCGTGAGATGTACGGAAACCATCAAAGAAATGTAGGAAAGGAACTCTACCCTTAATAGCTGCTAGGTGAGCAACTGCTGCTAAATCCATAACTTCCTGTGGGTTGTTAGAACATAGCATTGCGTAACCTGTCTGACGACAAGCATAAATATCAGAGTGGTCACCAAAGATTGATAGTGCGTGACTTGTTAATGCACGAGCTGATACATGGATAACTGATGGTAAAAGTTCACCGGCGATTTTGTACATATTAGGAATCATTAGTAGTAGACCCTGTGAAGCTGTATATGTTGTAGTTAAAGCACCAGCAGTTAGTGAACCGTGAACTGCACCGGCAGCACCACCTTCACTCTGCATTTCTGTAACCTGAACTTCTCTGCCAAATAGATTCTTTCTGCCAACAGTAGCATACTTATCTGTTTCATCAGCCATTACAGAAGATGGTGTGATTGGATAGATAGCTGCAACATCAGTAAAAGCATAGGAAACGTGAGCTGCTGCACTATTACCATCCATGGTTTTCATTTTTCTTGCCATTGGATTTTTCCTCCTTAATATATATTGCTTCTCCAAAACCCTAACGGAGTAGCAAAAATCAACAAAAATTATTAAAATACTCGATACCTATTGTATCAAGATTATACTATCACTTTTTTGGAAAAAAGTAAAGTAAAATAATAGATTTAATTTGACAAATATTAGATTTTTTTGTACACTCATATAATAGGAATAGTTATGTAAATATTTCATCTAACTGAAAGGATTGATTTATAAATGCCAGAAGATTCGGGCAGTCCAAAAAGGTCTTTCTTAGGAAAAATTTTCAAAACAAAGTCTAAGGCTTTGGAAGAACAAAAGACAGAAGAAGAAATTCTCAGCCTTGTTGAAGAAGGTAGAGAAAAAGGCTACTTCAAGGACGAAACAGAAAATTTCATAAAAAATGTTTTTGATTTTGATGATACTACTGCATCGGAGATTATGACTCACCGTACAGAGATTACTGCTGTAGAGGATACTTTATCTTTAAAGGAAATTGTGGATATAGCAATTGAAAGTGGTCATTCTCGTATTCCGGTATATCATGAGGATATAGACAACATTGTTGGTATCCTTTATGTTAAGGACTTGCTGAAATATGTATGTGAGGAAGTTCCTGAGGACTTTAAAATCACAGATTTAACAAGAACAGTTCCTTGTGTACCTAGAAGTAAGAACCTAAGTAGGCTTTTTGCTGAAATGACAAAGAAGAAAATTCAACTTGCAATTGTTGTTGATGAGTATGGTGGTACAGAGGGTATCATTTCTATTGAAGATTTGGTTGAGGATATTATGGGTAATATCCAAGACGAGTATGACAATGAGGATGAAGAAAGTCACAAGTTAAGTGAAAACAAGTTTACAGTTGACGGTGCAATGACACTTGATGATGTTAGTGAACTTATTGATTATGAATTTCCGGAAACCGACTGTGACACTATTGCCGGATTTATTCTTGAACATACAGGAAAAATCCCAACAGAAGGTGAACATCCTGTTGTATATGAGGGGGACTTAAAATTAACTGTTCTTAAAGTTGAGGAAAGAAGAATAGCTAAAATTTTAATAGAAAAGAACATTAATGAAAATAAGGGGTAATAAAGATGAAAACATTTTCGAAAAATGATACACTTGCTATACGAGGGATAGCCATTGTACTGTTGATTTTCCATCATAACTTTAGATCAAAATCTGTTTATGAGGGTTTCACTTGCAGTTTCTTTCCTTTCAGTGAAGATAAGGTTGTTTTGTTTTGTAACTTCCTAAAAATTTGTGTTGGTATGTTTGCATTCTTAAGTGCTTACGGACTTACACTTTCTTTGAAGAAATATAACAAAAATTCCGTTTTAACCGGCAGACAGTATTCACATTTTCTAAGCAACAGAATATTTAATTTACTTTGGGGCTTTTGGTTTATTTTTATTCCATGTGAAATTATCAACTGGTTTGTAGCTCCACAATACACACTTGTTTATTTCACTCATGGTATGGTTCAAGGTTCTGTTAATGTGCTACTGGACTTTTTAGGTATAGCTAAGTTATTTGGTACTCCTCAGTTAAACGGTACTTGGTGGTATATGTCACTTGCTATTGTTATTCTAATGGTTGTTCCGTTTATGTCCAAACTTTGTGAAAAGTACAACAGCTTTTGCGTTACTCTGTTTCTTTTGGCTTTACCAAGAATTATGAGCCTTGCTTTCTCACTAAAAGTCGGTGAGGACTCTAACTGCTTTAGATGGATGTTCGCTGCATTACTTGGTGTTATGGCTGCAAAATACAATTGGCTTGCAAGACTAAAATCATTTACAATTACCAGCAATAGGGTTGTAAGTAAAATAATTAAATTTGTTGTTTTGACAATTATCCTTATTGTATTTTATATTATCAGAGGTAAAACAGGTGGTAACTATTCCAATTATGTTTTTGAATTTCGTGACGGTATTGTTCCTGCATTCATTGTTTATTACTGTTATGAATTCTTAACAGACATTCCGGGATTAAAACAACTAATGATTCTTATCGGTAAAAACTCCCTTAACATTTTCCTATTCCATACATTCATCAGACAACGTTGGTTAAAAGCATATACATATTCATTTGACCATTTTGTTCTTATTTCTTTAGTTTTACTTGCAGAATCAGTTATCGTTTCAATAGTTATCGAACTATTGAAGAAGATTTTACATTATAATAATCTTAGAAACTTTATTATGAATAAGGTTAACAAAAAATATTATAGTGATGTAACATTTAGCACAAGTACATAAAATAACTTTTCTAAGCACTCCTTATGGAGTGCTTTTCTTTTGTAATATTTTCCTTTACTTTAACATAACTATAACTTATATTTAACATTGAACATTTATAATTATAAAAAGAAAGTGTTTTAGGAGATAGATTATGAAATTTTTTACATTACCTACAATTATAATTCTGTGTGCATTGTTGTGTGTAGTGTTGCTAATTATAATCTTGTATAACCTTAAGAAACACAATTTAGGAGATGAAAATATGAGTGAAAATGAAGTAGCAAAAAAGGACAATGCACTTGAAAATTTTTTCAACAAAAAATTATTAGGCAAGAAGAAATGCTACATTAACAGAGAACTTTCTTGGCTAAAATTCAACAAAAGAGTTTTGGAAGAAGCTGACGATAAAGAAAACCCATTATGTGAAAGACTGACTTTTCTATCAATCTTCCAGACAAACCTGGATGAATTCTTTATGGTTAGAATGGGTTCTCTCCACGATATGACCCTTTTGAAGAAAGAAATCAAAGAGAACAAAACCAAAATGACACCATCAGAACAGTTCTCGGCTTGTTTAAGTGATATTAGAGATACTTTACCTGTAAAGGAAAAAATATATTATTCCTTAATGCAAGAATGTTCAGAACAAGGTGTATCTTTACTTCACTTTGAACAGCTAACTGCTAATGAAAAGAAATACTTTAAGCAGTATTTTGCAATGGAGGTTGAACCACTGCTTTCAACAATTGTTGTAGGTAGGAAGCAACCATTCCCATTCTGCAACAACAAGGAGCTTTATGTTGTGGCAGAACTAAGAAAGAAAAGTGACAAGGCTAAGATTGGTATTATCCCTTGTAGCTTTAACCTAATGGAAAGACTTATTAAAGTACCTAACAGAGATGGTGCTTATATTTTAGGTGAAGAACTAATCCTTAACTTTGCATCAAAGGTATTTAAGAAATATGAAGTTCGCTCAAAGTCAATTATTCGTGTTACCAGAAATGCCGATATTGATGCTGACAGTATTGATGATGAAGAACTTGACTATCGTGAACATATGGCTGAAGTTATCAGACAAAGAAGAAAGCTATGTCCTATTAGACTGGAATCAACTAATACTCTAAGTGATATTATGACAAAGTGGCTTTGTCAGCAACTTGATTTACCTACTGAACAAATTTTTGTTTCTTCCGTACCTTCTGATTTATCATTTGTATTTAAGATTCAGGATATGCTACGCAACAAAACTGAACTCTTCTACAAGAGAAGAGTACCACAAACACCACTTGACTTTATCGGTGTTAAGAGAGTTGCCAAGGAAATTGAAAAGAAAGATTGCCTAATCTCTCTACCATATGAAAGCATCAATCCTTTCCTAAATTTACTAAGACAGTCAGCAGTTGACCCACAAGTTGTATCAATCAAAATGACTTTGTACAGACTTGCAAAGAACAGTAAAGTTGTAGAGGCATTAGTTGAAGCTGCTGAAAACGGTAAGCAAGTTGATGTACTTGTTGAACTAAAGGCTAGATTTGATGAAGAAAACAACATCGGTTGGTCAAGAAGATTGGAAGATGCAGGTTGTCATGTTATCTATGGTATTGACAACTTAAAGGTACACTCAAAGCTATGCTTAATTACAAGAAAAAGTAAAAAAGGCATTGAGTATATTACACAAATCGGTACAGGTAACTACAATGAAAAAACTGCCAGACTATATACCGATTTACAGATTCTTACATCTAACAGTGAAATCGGTATGGAAGCAAATCAAGTATTCTCAGCATTATCATTTGGTGAAGTTGTAGAGGAAACTAACCATCTAATGGTTGCACCAAAATGCCTACAGAACAAGGTTCTTGCACTGATTGATGACGAAATTGAAAAGGCAAGAACAGGTAGAGAAGCATACATTGGCTTAAAGCTAAATTCACTTACAGATAAGAAGATTATTGATAAGCTGATTGAAGCATCAAATGCCGGTGTAAAAATTGATATGGTTATTCGTGGTATCTGTTGTTTACAATCCGGTATTACGGGTTATACTGATAATATAAGAATTATCAGCATTGTTGGCAGATTCTTGGAACACTCAAGAATTTACATTTTTGGTAAAGGTGAAGAAGAAAGAATGTATATTTCTTCTGCCGATTTTATGACAAGAAATACTCTAAGAAGAGTTGAAGTAGCTGCTCCTATTTATGATGAAAAGATTAAGCACAGACTAAACCACTTCTTCAACACAATGCTTATAGATAACTGTAAAGCAAGAGTGCAGTGTGCTAACGGTGAATATGAAAAGGTAGTAAATGAGTTCCCTAAGACAAATTCACAGGAGCTATTCTATGAAGAAGCATACAACAATGTTGAATCAATTAAGGAAGAAAAAGAAAACAGAAATCAGGAGGTATCCTTATGAGAGTTGGCTTATTAACTAGTGGTGGAGATTGTCAAGCACTTAACCCTACAATGAGAGGTGTTGTACTTACATTAAAGAACCTTGCGAAAAAGGTGGAAATCATTGGTTTTGCTAACGGTTATAAAGGACTTATCTATAACCACTACAGTATTGTGTCACCATCAGCTTTTGTAAATATCCTTAACCAAGGTGGTACAATCTTAGGCTCATCAAGAGAACCTTTTAAACACATTACAGAACCTGATGAAAACGGTGTTGATAAAGTCAAAGCTATGGTAGAAAACTACAAAAAACTTGACTTAGATTGTCTTGTTGTGTTGGGTGGTAACGGTTCAATCAAAACTGCAAACCTACTTTCAGAAAAAGGTCTAAATGTTATTGCTTTACCTAAGACTATTGATAATGACATTTACGGTACAGACATTACCTTTGGTTTTGACAGTGCAATCAGTGTTGGCACTAATGTTATTGACAACATTAGAACAACTGCACAAAGCCACAAGAGAACCTTTATTGTTGAGCTTATGGGACACAAAGTCGGTTGGTTAGGTTTGTACTCAGCTATTGCCGGAGGTGCTGACATTGTACTAATTCCGGAAAAGCCATTTTCAATTAAAAAAATTGCCGATGTAATCAATAATAACAAGAAAGGTTACACAATCATTGTTGCATCTGAGGGTGCAATGACTAAGGAAATGACTAAAATGCCTAAGAAAGACAGAAAGAAACTTCTGAGCAAAAACAACAATTCTATTGCAACCTATATTGCATCAGAACTTGAAAAGCTAGGCATTGTGGAAGTTAGAACCACTATTGCAGGACACACTCAGCGTGGTGGTGAACCAACACCTTATGACAGAATTTTATCCACAAGACTTGGTGCAAAAGGTGCTGAACTAATAATTAGCAAAAATTACGGCAACCTGGTTGTATTTAAAGATAATGAAATAAGCTACATTCCACTAAGTGAAACTGCCGGTAAACTAAAGGCAATTGATGACAATTCACCGATTATCAAAGAATGTGAAAACCTAGGAATTTCTTTTTGTGACTAATTCCTTTTACACAAAGCAACCCACCATATGGTGGGTTGTTGCTATTTATAGGGCTTTCGGATATAATATTATTGAGGTGATGATATGGAATACATTACACTAAATAATCAAGTATCAATGCCGATTTTGGGGCTAGGTACATATCAATTAAAAGGTGAAAGTGGTATTAAAACAATCAAAAATGCCATTAACTTAGGCTATACTCTAATTGATACTGCACAAATGTATCAAAATGAAAGAGAAGTAGGCATTGCCATAAAAGAAAGTAATGTTAATAGGGAAAATCTATTTATCACCACAAAAATATGTACACCAAACACCACATATGAAAAGACTGAAAAGGCAATTGATATTTCTCTAAAAAATTTGCAAACAGACTATATAGATTTACTGCTAATTCACGAACCATATGATACATCAACTGAAATGTACAAAGCCTTTGAAAAAGCATATAAAAATGGCAAAATCAGAGCAATAGGCATTTCTAATTTTAATGAAAGTGAATATCTGGATTTTATAGGTAAATGTAGTGTTATACCGGCAATAAACCAAGTTGAATGTCACATTTTGTATAACAAAAAAGAACTGCAAAATACTATGAAAAAGTATGGTACAGTTCTAATGGGTTATAGTCCTTTTGCACAAGGAAATGGCAATCTCTTTGTGGATAATGACATAATGAGTATAGGGAAGAAATATAACAAAACTTCTTCACAAGTTATGTTGCGATACCTAATCCAAAGAGGTATTCCTACAGTTCCTAAAGCATCATCACTTGAAAGATTGAAAGAAAATCTTGATGTTTTCAACTTCACTCTAAATGATAATGATGTACAAATCATCAATTCCAAAAACCAAAATAAATCCTTCTTCGGCTGGGATTGAGTTTTAAATTTTGTCTGTGGGTTGATAATTTATAAAGCTAAGTTATTATAATAAAAAAGAATTAAAATAACAAAACCGACTTTAGGATAAATTACTAAAGTCGGTTTTTGTTACATATTCAAATTATATATTTGAGATAAATCAAAAGTTTTCCATACTGTACTCTTAAAATGTGGAAAACTAATTTGTTTTGAAAAGTTTATAAATCTTTAGTTCGTTGCCTTTAACGATACCTAAGCCGATAAACTGATTACTGTTATCTCTGACTCTTAGGATTGTGTCCTCTTTAGGTTGCATTTTCTCAAGGTAAGTTCTGTTCTTATCTAATGCACCACCGTTAGAGAATCTTCTTGCTTGTGGTTCTGTAATTTTCACATAACCGTAGTTCATAAAAAGACTTTCCACACTTTTAATGTATGGTGTGAAATCCTCTAGTTCTCTAGCTTTCTGCAAGTCAATTGCATCTTCAAGGGTAAAACCACAAGCCTCGGTTCTAACAAGTGAAGTCATAACTGCATAAGAACCTAAACTTTCACCAAGGTCATCAATAATTGTTCTTATATATGTACCTTTGCTACATTTAATTTCTAACTTGCCACTTTGATTTTCTTCATCAAAGTCAAGAAGTTCTATGGAATAAACTGTTACTTTTCTTTTTTCTCTTTCAACAGTTTTTCCTGCTCTTGCTAAGTCATAAAGTCTTTGACCGTTTATTTGAATAGCTGAGTACATAGGTGGTAGCTGAAAAATTTCACCTTGAAATTCTTTTAGCTTTTCCTTAACTTCTTCTGTAGTGAAAGAAGTTTTTTCTTCTTTTAGTACCTTACCCCAAATATCTAGAGTATCGGTTTTCTTTCCAAACTGAAAAGTAGCCACATAGCCTTTATCGTGATTGGTAATTAAGTCCTGAGCCTTAGTGCCGTTTCCCACAACCAGTGGTAGAACACCTGTTGCATTAGGGTCAAGTGTGCCTAAATGACCGATTTTCTTAATGCCAAGGGCTTTTCGCATTACTGCTACAACATCAAATGAAGTAAAGTCCATTGGCTTGTTTATTACAATTACACCGTTCATTGTAGTATCTCTTTCGCTGCATCAATAAGCTGTTGCTTAACACTTTCAAGTGTACCGTTAATTGCACAACCTGAGGCAGCCTTGTGGCCACCACCACCGAACTTTTTGCAAAATTCACAAGCATCGGTATCACCATTAGTTCTAACAGAAATTTTAAATACATTGTCCTGTTTTTCCCTAATAGTAATGCCCATCTTTACACCGTCAATCTGTCTGGGAATTGATGCCAAGCCTTCCATTTGGTCATCACCTAAATTTAGTTTATCTTGCATTGCAAGGGTGGTGTAAATAATAGCAAGTTTGCCGTCATAGTAATAATCCAGTGTGTCATAAACCATTCTTTCAAGGGCAAGTTTCTGCTTTGTTTTGGTTTCAAACATTGCTCTGTTGATAACTGCAAAATCAGCACCACATTCAATTAATTTTGCTGCAATCATATGAGTTTTTGCAGTGGTATTTGTGTACATAAAGCAACCTGTGTCTGTACTGACACCTGTATAAAGGCAGTTTGCAATTTCTTTAGTAACCTTCACATTCATTAGGGTGATTAGGTCAAAGATAATTTCACAAGTAGATGCTGCTGTAGCATCAATATAACTATCCTCTACACCTAAAGAATTACTGCCATGGTGGTCAATACATAACTGAATTTTGTTGCTATAACTTTCCTCATTATCCCCCAAAAGCTGAGGTGCTGCTACATCAACAGACATAATAAAATCCGGAGTAAAGGAATTTTCCTTTACTCCATTTTTTAGATAATCAAACTTTGTAGCAGCCTTACCACTAAGGATTACCCTTGCATTTTTGCCTATATCTTGTAAAGCTTTACAAAGACCATAAGCAGAACCTAGGGTATCTCCATCAGGATAATGGTGAGTTAAAATTTCAATATTATTTTTTTCTTGTAAAATTTTAGCTACATTATCAAGCTTCATCTTGGTCCTCATCTTCTTTAATATCAAGGTCATTTAGAATACGGCTAATGTTAGCACTGTATTCAATACTATCGGTAGGCTTAAAGATAAGCTCCGGAGTATGACGCAAATGAAGTCTGTGACCAAGTTCTCTTCTGATATAACCTGTAGCAGATTTCAGTCCCTTTAGTGCTTCCTTTGCTCTTTCCATACCTTCGATTACACTGAAATATACTGTGCAATAGCTAAGGTCATTAGTAACCTCAACTCTGATAATAGAGATAAAGCAATCGGCAACTCTAGGGTCTTTTACTGACTTAAAAATATCAGTTAGTTCTCTTTTAATATCTTCAGTTGTTCTATCAATTCTGTGTCCTGACATATTAATTTCCTCTTTTACAATAGACTGTTATTAGTCTTCACGATACTCCTGAATTTCATACACTTCAAAAATATC
>OIYO01000911.1_pt1 | contig 19949 bp, 19 predicted proteins | sample 1588191 | NCBI WGS metagenome assembly OIYO01 (sample SAMN03283275) | human gut metagenome | biome: human-associated habitat; material: feces | host: Homo sapiens | place: Peru | collected 2012 | reverse complement strand
TCCGGCTGGTTCCGCTTCTGCGGATATGTGCTTTAATTTTGAAAATTGCTATAAATCGATCAATTTCAGCCTGCGCCTCGTCTTGAATCTCTTTTCTGCGCTTAGGTAGGTCGTGTTGCAGCTTATCCATTTTTTTCTTCGCTTCAGCTGCTTTTTTTCGGATATCCTTTTTTTCCATCGTGTCAGTAGCTTCCATTTCAGCAAGTATGTATTCCTCAACTTCTTTTTGAGCATCAGTAAGCTGAACATGAAGCTGTTCTTGTTGGACATTGACCCAGTTTTCAATCTTCTTCTTGTTATATGCGATAGTAGGAGCTACAGTTTTATCATGCTGATCCTGAACCTCTGAAATTAAGCGGGCATAAATCCGGTGAAAATAAGATTTTTCTTCATCTGTCGGTTTAAAATAGCGAACATCCGAATCATTAGCCTCCTCCAATGCGGAGACAATCTCATCTTCAGTAAAATTGATATACTCACCATTTTCATCACAAAGTAGTAAAACTGGGAAGAGGAGTTTTGTATTGTCCATGAACGCTCCAAGAAACAAAACGCCATGTGAACCAAATATCTTTTCACCCCAGTTGTCGATTTTCCAGTAATGTAGCTTGTGATCCACTTCTGGTTCTTCAAACTGGTTCCAATATTCAACATCACGTAGATATTTATCGATATCAGCCTTGGTCTTTTCCAACGCTTGCCCCTTCGCCTCTCTACTTTCTGTAAGCAGAATTGAGCGAAGTTCTGCTGCATGAGCATTCTTCCTTGCATCTAGCTGCCTGTTCAAAGCTGCAAATGCTTTCCTTACCGCAGTGATATTCTTACAATTCTGGTAAATATCCAGAATACGCTTTTCAAAACTCACACCAGATTCAAGTGCACCTAGCGCAACATCCGATGCACCAAACACTCCCTCGAACAGTTCAAACTTCTTGGAAAGGATATCATATACTCTGCGATCTGCTTCGTTATCCGTATTCAACAGATTGATTGCCACGACATCGTGAGTTTGTCCATAACGATGACAACGGCCAATTCTCTGCTCAATTTTCTGCGGATTCCAAGGCAGGTCATAGTTGATAATTGTGTTGCAAAACTGTAGATTTAGACCTTCTGAACCAGCATCTGTAACAATCAAAATCTTGGCATGACTCTTGAAATAATCGACAATTGCGTGCTTATATTCCACACTTCTGCCATAGTTTGTTTTACCAAAATTCTTGACCTGCCATGTTCGAAAGATTTCCTTCGTCATGGCATCATCAAAGTCACCATTAAAGAGAAGGATATCTTCCTCGCTATAACCAGATTTTCTTAGTTCCGCGGCTATATATTTTTGTGTTCGCTTAGACTCTGTAAAGACGACAGCCTTCTGATTCAATCCCTCAGAAATCTGGTGGTCAAATGCAGATTTCAGTGCTTCCCTCAACGCAATAATCTTTGCATTCGTCTTTATAGCCCTTGCCATTTCAAGAATATGCCTTACAATCTTAAGTTCAGCTTGAATAGCCTGTTTCTTCTCTGCTGTTTCTTCATCATCGTATTCGTTGAAGCCATCCTCATCGATTTCATCTTCTACAAACCCCCAGAATAAATCGAAGCCCTCTTGGGCATAAGCAGATTTAGTGCCTTCATAGAGTTTTTCAAGACGTTTTTCTAATACTTCAAAGGTCTCTATCAAAGCAAAGCTGGAAGATGCAAGCAACTTTCGAATAACAAGAATAATCAGCCCACGATTCGCATTCGGAATAGAATACAGCGGATCACGACGCAGAAAATCATTGGTCACATCATAGAGTTCTTTTTCTTCTGCGCTCAAATGGAAATCGACCGTAATACAGGTTCTCTTGCTGAAGGCCATGTATTTTCCGACATCGCGTCGAAGGGTGCGGTATAACACTGGAAGAAGTTCCTGTTTCAATTCCTCATAATCACAGCCATCCACAAATCGACGGTTAAAAACCTTTTCTGACCCGAAAATACGTGGATCGATAAAGGAAACCAGTCCATGAAGATCCGTAAGGGAATTCTGTATCGGCGTAGCAGTCAAAAGAATTTTAGGAATCCCATGTGTCAAATCATAAAGATTTTTTGCCCGCTTTGTGCCATGAAAAACATTCCGCAGATTATGAGCCTCATCAATAATCAGGAAGTCCCATTTGACATGGGGAAAACGCTTAATTAGTTTCGATGAATAATCATAAGAAGCAATGACAATACTAACCTCATCTGCGTTTCCAAGGTGAGTTTGCACATTGGCAAGGTCATGCTCAACCGTGTACCGATCCAGAATAACAGCTTGGCGTCCAAACTTCTCCAAAAGCTCTACTTCCCATTGTTTTCTCAAAGTAGCAGGAAGCGAAATCAGCACTTTTTTTGCTCCGTTGTCCAGAACATAATTAAGCACCAACCCAGCTTCGATTGTTTTTCCCAGACCAACCTCATCTGCCAGAATGATACCGCCTGTCTTTAATGCTTGAATGGCCGCGCAAAAGGCATTGACCTGATGGGGATTCGGTTCAATATCCGCATTCAGTAGACATTCAAATGGAGCCTTGGCCAATTGCTGCTTCTTATACCAGCTATATTGTTCAAGTAGGAGATTGCTTTCCATCGATACCCTCCTTACTTAATTCATTGGCGATTCCTTCTGCGATGCCTTTAGCCATTAACGTAGGAACGGCATTGCCTATCTGTACAAATTGAGCCGTTCTCGGGCCTTCAAAGAAATAATCATCCGGAAACGATTGGATACGAGCGGCCTCCCGGACAGTAATCGAACGGTGTTGCTCAATATCCGGATGGATAAAGTAATGTCCATCTTTTGAGATATGAGCCAACATGGTGTGGCAGTACGCCTCGTCGCCCTCTACAACTTTAAATCGATCCAGAAACGATTTTCGGTTTTTGTGTGTCTTCAGTTCATCCGGCAGATCATTATAGTTCAGACGTTTGTGCCCATCATTCCAGAGTTCAATTGTACGCCGATAAATCTCAATATCCCTGTCTTTATTGGGTCTTGCGCAATGATGAGTTAGAATGTCAGAATCCTTGCGGATTCCAGTGCTTCTTAAATAATCACTGAAATCATCTGATCTGTATTCACCCGATTTTCCTCCTGGCTGCAACGCTGGCAGATCACTGAGAATATCATTAACCGTAGCATCTGCATTTTTCTTCTCAAACTGCGGATAAAAAAGCCCGCTATTCTTCAACCACCCGACGATGATCATTCTTCTTCGGTTTTGCAGCACACCAAAATTCTTTGAATTTTGCTCATGGCATTCAATCTCATAGCCAACGGAACGCAGTGCCTCTTGGACTTTCAGCCAGGTTGCACCACCGTTTGCTGACTTGATTCCCATAACATTCTCAAAAACGAACATCTTTGGCTGATATTTTTGAAGGAATCTCGCATACAGCTTATAGAGATCGTTTCTAGGATCTGCCGACATCGGCGTTTCCATATGCTTGCTTTGCGCCCTTCCCACCAAAGAATATGCTTGGCAAGGCGGTCCACCAATAATGACATCTACTTGCTTGATGCCTCTTTGCGTAAGGATCTTATCTATATTTTCAAATAGCCTTGGAAGAGTTTCATTTGACATCGTTTCGCAAAATACGGATTGTAGCTGCTCCTCGGGAATATGTTGCAGAAATTCGTCGCGTGTGATTTTTCCGCTAATATAATCCTTGTAGATATCAAGCTTCCCTTGTGCTTTGAGATAATAGTATCCCGTTCGAGTTTCCAATGTTTGAGCAGCATATGGGTTCATCTCCACATGCGCTACAGGTGAAAAGCCCGCTTGGATGAAGCCTTCGGACAATCCACCAGCTCCTGCAAATAAATCTATAAAATTGTAAGAGCCTGTTGTGGCGTTGATACGTTCCATGATGAACCCCTATCTGTGTAATAAATTTAGTCTTCAAACACACCGTCTGTGTCAAAAATATGGTCTAACTCATCCGTATTGATTGCGGCAAGCACCTTATTGCGGATACTGCCTTTGGCAAGATCTAACCGCTTAAAGCGATTTTCTCCTGCTGCGTCTTTTCCAATACGTATCAGCTGCACTCTGCCAATTCTTGGTTCATTTGCAGCATAGTTTGCAAGTCCCTTAGCTTTGCCCAAGTTATCCTTGAAATCCGGATTGTGCGGCTCCAAAATATCAACGATATACTTGAGAATTGGGTCTCGGCGAACAATGATGAAATCCGGATAAAGCTCCTTGCATTTTCCGTCCATTTCATAAGGCATCCGCAGTGACCAAGACTGTCGGGACGGATTCCGCAGCCAGCAAACATAGTCCTTGCGTTTTTGCTCTTCTGCCAAAACAGCCTGTTCCCAGCCATTCAACTTAATTTTTGCTATTCCATCTGCATTGGCAAAAAGATGATCCATGTACTTTATTCCATCTGCTTCGACCTTGGCACTGATTGTCTCCGGAAGAGTAAAGTTGTGCTTACTGATTTCATCGCCGTTAGCAACAATATCGCTATACTGCTTTTGACACTTCTCCGGTTTAGCCACAATATATTTACGATACTGGTCGTTCAATTCATGGAACTTCTTCTCAGCGTATTTATTTAATTCCGCAATACACTCGCTGTCGAATGCAAACAGAATGCAATCCACCTTAAAGGCGTTCGGATTGTCGAAGTCGATATATTTACGCCCATATGCCAAGTGGAAACCGCATCCACCCATTTTTGCGTCTGCTACTCTTAGCTGACGATCAAGGTCAGACTCGGATGCAGTAAACATATCTATCTGGTTATCGCTTTGTATTTTCTCACCAAAAACATCGAATATCTGGACAGACAACTTCATCTCCATGACTTGCTTCGTAAGCTCGTCATATTTTCCGGCATCGTGCAAGCCATTCACATAGTTGCGAATAAGTTCTGCAACATCGTTTCTCACATCTTCGGCCGCCGTAATACAGATATTGAACTGTGATAACAGCCCTGCCAAACTCATCAAAGACTTCAAATAGCTGTTGATTTTTACCGCACGGACGATATAAGTCAGATATCCCTGTTCATTGATGAACTTTGTGATTCCTTCACGATCTATTGTTGGAAGCATCGACATCTGCGATACAACCGGTGTCAGCACTGGCTGCTCTTTATTCACAGATTGGTTACCTTCACTGGTTCTCTCCGTTTCTTGACCTGCATGTACATCGTTTCCAGACACTGTTTCCAACGGAATCGTCTGGCGTTGTCCTTCTGTGGGAATTTCTGCATCTGCTCCACCTTGATTCGCTGCCACAGCTCCAGAATTTGACATATCGTCAACCGCTGTGGAAGGTGCCGCAGCTGGCTCTTCTTGGAAGCCATTCGGGTAATCAAAGATGCTCAGCTGACCAACCGTCTGTTTTTGCGTTTTCTTTCGCTGGTTGTGAACCGACCATGTATCATAGGTCTGATCCTCCAGAGATTCACCATCGACAACTGTCGGGATTTCTCCGCCTTCGGTTGCCTGCAATTCATCAATGACTTTTTGAACGGTATCCTGGTTGAAATACGGAAGGAATAGCCGCACATCATTTAAAGAATCATCTACGAGAACATGACACTGAAGCGGTGTGCGAACCATACGTCCGAGCAGCTGCGCAATATAGGTTGCGTCTTCTGCACGTCGGAAGGACATCATAGTTTCTGCACGAGGGCAGTCCCAGCCAGTGGACAGATTTTCCTTAAAAAGAACAACACGAATGCGGCGATCTTCTGCGATCTCGGATGGCTCGATATGCGGCACGGTCAATCCGTGAATCGACAATGTGCCCGTAGAACCGAAAGTATGCACAACTTCATTTTCCTTGAAGCTATCGCCCATACGCTCTTCGATTTTCGCAATTACATCGTCCAGATCGGTGTCAGATACTTTCGTACCGGAACCTGCGCAAACCTGAATGACAAACACAGGGTTTACATTGGGATAATGCTGCTCATAGGTGTACTGATACCAGTGTTTGCACTTATCCTGCCATTCGTCTGTTGCAGCCTGGAGAACGGCCATGTCACCGTGTTTGATTGGATCTTCCGGATAAGTGATTACAATACGATCTTTCAGCAATCCAGATTGGCGAACTTGAGCCGGGGAAATAACAACCTTATGCAATGTAGAGTTTGTTCCCTGTCCTACAAGGGAATTAAAACGCTCGGCAGTCGCGCTCATTCCGATGACGACCGGAATGGGCGACAGATTCTGCTCGCTGCTTCCCTTGATAAAACGCTGCATGATGGTGGTTGCCGTTCCCGCCTGGCGTCCCTGCATACCGCGGTGTGCCTCATCAATAATGAAATACAGACGGTCAGCTTTTTCTCTTGCTGTATTTTCAATGGTCTCCCAAATCGTATACTGTCGCGTATCCGAATGGCGGCTCAGATTACCAGCCTTGCCAAGCTTTTGCGTATTCAGGAAATAGATATGACCGTCCTCCAGAATCTCTCTGTCGAAAGATTCATCCGAAATCACTACGCACTGATCCATGCGGACCTTATCTGCCTTCAGCTCGATCTTCTGCTTGGACTGCTCATTCAGCTGCGGAGAATCCGAAAGCCATACAAAAATGGCCTCCGGCTGTTCAGTAAACTGCTCTGAGCCGTAAAAGATATCTTCAATCAGGGCAGACATGATAATCGTTTTGCCGGAACCCGTTGGTGCTTGGAGCGAAACCACCTGAGGGATTTTCAGCATGCGATAGTTATTCAGCGCCATCGCCACACGGAGGCGCATTTCATTGACCGCCTGTTTTTGGAATGGGAATAATTCACAAATCATTCTTAGTTTCTCCCTCTGTTCACACGGAAGTGATCCAAGTAATCCCGGTAAAGCTGATATGCCTCTGTGACATTCAGATTTTTTACCATAGATTGATAATTCACTTCATAATCGGTTGCCAAGAATACGGTTTGGATTTCTGGATGCTCCGCAAGCTTTTCTGCGAAATCGGCAAATGTATTCTCGTTGATCAAGACTGCAAATTGATTCTCCGGCAAGATCAGCATGTCCGGAACTTGCTCTCCGGCTAATTCCGGGCATTTTCCTTTTGCACCAGTTTTCAACCACAATGTAGGCAGCATTTCCGAAAAACGCATACCGAGAGAAACCGCCGTCGGATCTAAGAAGCCAAGTTTGAAGAATGCAGCATTTGCTTTGAAACCGTCCGCCATATGCATCGGAGGCTCGCTGCCAAGATAATCGCCCTTGAGAGGATTACCATTTACATCGTGTCCCTCGATAGAGCAGACCGTGCGCGGCCAAGTGACATAGTGGGCAATGCCGAGCTTTTCCCATTCTGCATCGCCGGGCTGATGGCCTTTATCTTTCAGCTTCTTTGCCTCGTCGGCGGAGACCTCGTTATTGGTCACCATAATGCATCGTCTCTGCCCATCATCCTCGGCGTTTAGTAGATTTACCGCATGCAACGTTGTTCCAGACCCCGCAAAAAAATCAAGAATTAGAGCTTCTTTTTTTTCTGCAACAAAAAAAGCTATTGTATCCTTGACCGTATAAAGCGATTTGGGATATGAAAAGGTGTGATTGGGAATTACTGCTTTAATAATTGCAGCACCATAATCTGTCGCATTATGGCTTTTTTTATTCCACACAGATCTTGGCGCAACCAGTTCATCTTGCACCGCTATTTTATCAATATCCAGCGAGCCATCCTTTTTCTTTTTACTTACTTTTATTTCCCCTGATTCTATTCTTTCTTGCAGTCCTGATGGTATATATAAAAAAGTCCATCTACCCACTTTCTTGTCATATTTACTTACTTTTACATATCCCTTATCAACCCATTCTTCAATTGTCTCTGAAACGCCTCTCCAAATACACTCTTTGCCTTTGTCATTGATTGGAAATGCCGCTACTAATCCTTCATATTGTGGAAAATCTTCAATTGGAGTACCTAGTTTCATTGGCTTTCCTATTTTCATGATCTTTTTTGTCTTTTCATCAAAATAAATGGGGTAAAATTGATTGTTGGCACTTTCCCTCAAATTATTTCCTCTATTAAATGAATACCAAACCCTCGCTTTATTTGTCTCATCTGTATTCCCAAGCATATTTTCGCTCATTTTCGTGATTGAGCAATCGCCAAAACGACAAATAAAAATATATTCTTCAACTCTAGAAAACTCATTTTCTCTATTGGTTCCACCCGGGTTAATCACATCGGTAACCATCTGAATCTGCGCAGACGGAAAGAGCTCTTCTAATAAACATCCCAAATGCAGATATTCCTTTTCATCAATGGTCACGATCAACACGGAGTCCGCTGGATTCAACAGCTTCTTTGCCAACTGCAAACGCCGCTGCATAAACGAGAGCCACTTGCTGTGACGGTAAGCATCATTGCCGTCCACATAGTCGTTGTTATATTTCCAGTCCTTTGCGCCGGTATTGTAGGGCGGGTCAATATAGATGCAGTCCACCTTACCCGCGTACAAATATTCCAGAAGTTGCAAGGCGTGATAGTTGTCCGCTTCAATCAGCGTGTGCCACAGGTCGCTGTCCGGTGCATTGCAAACTGAATCCAGCGGCTTCAGATAGGGATAGATGGATTCTCCAAATTCCGCAACACGAACAATATCTTTCAGCTCAAAGGTGACTGCTTCATCTTTCTGTTCCGGCTTAACGCAGACAGCGGTATCGCCTTCAACTTTCAGCACGACATAGATGGATTTGTCGTCCTTACTGTCGCGGAGCATAACATTACAGCCTCTTTTGATAGGCATATCATAGAGAGGCGTGCTTTCTGGCATATGTTCTTCAAAGACCAAGCCGAATTTCTTCTGCTTGGCCATTTTACTCACTTCTTCCTGAATTCTATTTCGAAGAGTCTCATCTTGGATCTGGCTAATTAAATCATTGATTGCAGCCATTGGTACGACCCCTTTCTTAGTTTTCTTTTACCTTCACGTAGCGGCCACTCTTTACTCTTGCATCAGCAGGCTTTTCCGCATCCGCGGGAATCGCCCAGTATGAACCGATTTTTGTTGCTCCGGGAATTCGTCCTTCTGAGCACAAGACATTAATTCTTCTTGTGGAAAGCCTCCATTTTTCAGCCACCTGACTGATTGATAAATATTCCATAAGTTATCTCTCCATCTATAAGTGAAAGCTAAACTATACTCTATTATAGTATAATCTCAACCTCGAACAAAATCAACCCGTCTATTTTCTCTCTCAGTAATCTTTAAATCCACTTTCTGCAAGCAGGGCGTCTGTCTATACAAACGCCATTTTTGCTTCGCAAAATGCTTGTTGGGAATTCCCAAACCCTTTGTGATCTGCATTGTACCGCTGCAGGCTGCGCGTTCGTTCCGAACGCTTTTTTGATGGAGTTCATGGTTCAGTGGTATATTCGCTGGGCACAGACCCACTTAAAAGAAAAAGTGCCGACAATGATTTTGTCAGCACCCACTGCAACCTATTTACTTCTCTTTGATGTACGGTATGTTATCGATATATGCGTTCAAAATATCGGTTGCGGCTTTCTTCTGCCCCGGCGTAAGACGGCTCAGCTTCCGGTTCAGCTCATCATCTGCCACATAAGATGCTGGGGCTGCGGAGTCCCGGATCAGCACATCTGCGGGAACATCCAATGCTTCAACGATCCGGATGAAAGTGTCCAGACTTGGCGTCTTCACCCCACGTTCCAAATCACCCACATAGTTTACAGACAGATCTGCTTTCTCGGCCAGTTTATCCATCGTCCAGCCTTTTTTCCTGCGTTGTTCTCTGATTCGTTGGCCTAAAAGTGTTTTCATAACATCCTCGCATTCTATTGGCGTTAGTTACACACCACTAGAATAAAGGCCGTGTATTTCTTTATACATAATCCGTTGGCGTTTATTTAACTCTATTAGCGTTTGTTTCGGACAGAAAATTTTAGAGCATTTCTTTGTTCAAATCATCAATGGCCTTTTTGAACCGGGCATGCTACAATAGCAATGTTGTGCACTGCACATCAAACAAGAATAAAAGGAGCTGCCGAACGTGGATTCAATCTACCTGCTGCCCGGTGAAGAACGCTGTGTCAATTTCCGAGATTCCGATGGCATCCCAAAGGTACACTACACATATTGTTCTTTGCACGGCAGACTTTTCAACTGCACCTGCCGCTCGAAAGACGAAGCGCAGCGGTTATGTGAGGATTGGCTCGTCACGCAGGACCGCTGCTATATAAACTAAAAAAGCCACCGAGGATTCTTTCCCAAAACGGATTGGGGTCGAATCCTCGGTGACTTTCGTTTTATCGGGTCTGCTGCTGTTCCTGTTCGCTCCTATTGTCTGCAAAAAACATTTCTACGTTTTTCTGTGCCTTCATCAGTTCCTGCATCCTCTCTCGTGCTTTCCGATAGCTCGGATATTCTGCTTTTTTCTTTTTCAGAAGCTCAACATATTCGATGCTCAGTTCTTTTACCTTTGGAAGTTTTTTCAGCCCAGCCTCATCGAAAGCCGCTTTGGCCGCCTTGTGGAACGCAATGCTCTCCCGATTTGCTTCTAGGAATCGCTTGCTGTATCCTGCTTTACGATAGGCCTCATAGATGGACCTTGTTTTGGCATAGTTGATAATGTGCGTTTTCATTACCGCAATTTCTGCCATCCGCGCTTCCGCAGCTTTGATGGAGTCGCCCAGTTCGTGATAGCGCATCGTTGCAGCACGCACCTGTTCTTCCATTTCATCCATGCTCTCGATTTTGTTTTCCTGCAGAAAAATCAGCGTCTTGGACATTTCCTTCAGGTTGTACCGCTTCGCCCAACGCGCGTAGCCGTCTCCCTTTCCTTCAGCCAATTTTGCCTGAATATCCACCAACATCTGAAATTTCTGTTCTTGCACCGGATGTTTTTTCCGCGGGCAGTGCTCTGCCTCTCCAGCGAGGACCGCTTTCAATTCTTCCTCACTGTATCCCGCCCCCAAAGTCCGAAACCGGATGAATCGTTTTTGCCGTGCACCTTTGACCGATGTGAATTTTCCGCGCTTGACCTCATATCCCTGCTGTTCCAGTTTTTTCAAAAATTCTTCGTAACTGCCCGGCTTGTCCGCAAGGATGCTGTCAATCACACCGCACAATTGATCGCGGTTGCTTTCTTTTGGCAGGTAAAGTACACGCTTCTGCCGCTCCCGGTAGGGCTTTATTTCAATCACAGACAGGCTGTGTTCCAGGCAAATCAGGTCACTCAGCCGCTGCACGGCCAACCCCGACAGCAAAAAGTCCCGGAATTTACGGCTGCAGTCCAGAGCCGTAGAGTTATAGATAATGTGATTGTGAATATGCTCCCGGTCGGTGTGCGTAGCAATCAGAAAAGCATACTTGCCTTTTGTAAAGCGCATCGCCAACTCATAACCTACTTTGTTGGCTTCTTCAGCGGTGATTTCTCCGGGTTTGAAGGACTGCCGAATTTGATATGCAATCACGTCACTTTTCTGTCTGCGCCCGGTAACAAGTTCGTACTGCCGCTTGGACAGCATAAATTCTTCATCTACAGTCAAGGGGCTGCATTTATAACTGCTTACAAGCTGCCCCTGCTCCGTTTTATCCGGGTTTTGTGCATAGTCCGTGCGGCTCTTCAGACAGACCGCAACAGACTTTCCCTTGTTTTTATGCAGCGCAATCAGCCGTGTTGCGGCCACTTCAAACCACCCCCCATAAAGAAAAAAGCCGCCCGAAGGCGGCATATCATTCATCAGGATTGACGGAACAACTTTTCAAAATCAGCGGCACCGGCCAGATACATCGCCTGATATCGTACGCTTTCCAGCTCATTGCAGATCTCATCCAGCTGAAGATACTGCTTCCATGCTGCTTCGCCCACCATTTTCCGGTGTGCGTCTTCCGCTACCAGTTTTTTCTGCAGGAGTTCGTGATACCGTGCATTGCTTCCCAATTCATCCCGAAAAAGCGTTGCCTCACGGTCATTGAAATAATCCAGCATTTTATTTCTATCCATCGTTTCCTCCATTACAGTTCCGTAAGCCATTCGCTGAATCGCTCGACGGCTTCCACAATCGCCGTTCCTGCCACGATGAGCAAAAAGCACCCGAACTCTGCCACAAAAAGGATCAGGAACTGTGTCCATTCCCTACAATAAAGAGTATAAAGTCCGCAGCCAAAAATATACAGCATCGGCAGCGCAAGCACAAATGCCGACAGATTCAATGTCAATTTCAGCATCAGCGCAAGGAAAGCCGTAAGCAGCGAAAACGGAAGAATGACCACCTTAAAAATGAACCTCATATCGAGCACCTGTCTTTCGCCCTTATTATAAAGGTATCCCCGCATCCATTGCAAGGATGTCAATCGATATGTAATCCGCAGCTCCTCTCTGCGGAAAAAGGTTAAAGTTCAGACAGTTTGGAAAGAATCTGTTTTCCGATGCCAATCAGCTCGTCCAGCCGATGCCGCAAATCTTCAATGTCTGCAGCATAAAGCCGATTGCTTTCATTCACACGTTTTGCCACCTGATTCAGATTGTTGCTGCAATTCTGAAGCAGGTACGACATCCGGCGCAGCTGCGGCAGGTCAAGGTTCAGACAATAACCATCCAATGCCATTTTGCGGATATACGCACTCAGACTGCGGATGCCCATGCCATACATCTTTTCGTAAATCCGATTCTTTTCGGTTTTTGTGATGCGCAGGATCAGAATCTCGTCCCTCTTTTCTCTCATCGGGCATCACCATCCCGGTCCGAGTAGCTGCGGAACGGCTTGACCGGTTCCTCCTTATCCGACTTTTCGTTCAGGGCAGCCAGCACGGAAGGGCGCGCAGATTCCTCATCCGGCGTTACTTCCATCTCCGGCTCGTGATGTTTTTCGTCCACATCCAGCTGTGCATTCAGTTCAGCCAGCCGTGCAGATAGTCAATGTGGTAGCGCTTGGCATATTTCGCAAAGCCTTTGATGCCGGTTTTCTCGATTTCCACATTGGTCACACCCCGGTTCTGCCGAATCAGGCGCTTCATGCTCTGTTTTCCCTGCGAAGCATTCTTGTCATACTGCCGCAGCAGAAACTGCGCGCCTTTCAGGAAAGTCCGGGCTGTCAGCTTTGTGGTTGAAATGGCAAAGTTGACTGTCTTGTGTTCAATTTCTTCCTGCATTTATACCACCCCCTCTGCAGGAATATCTCCTCATCGTTCGTGCGCCGCCGGGGGCTTTGCTTTTGCTGTTTCCGGCCGCACATTTTCGTCCGGAACGGGCAGCACCAGCATTTGACGGCCCAGGCGCATAAAAGTTTCCGGCTGATGAAAGAGCTCCTCGTATTTCTGCGTCAGCTCCGGGGAGAGGGATGCAAAATCCTCCTCGCCCAGACCCACCACCAGAAATGTTCCGGCAACCACATCATAGGCCTCACCGCTTTCATCCCGCAGAGCGCGGTTCAGCGGCAGCCCCATGAGCTTGCCGTCATCGTTGTAAACGATGGCCACCGGGTCTTCAAAGGGATAGCTTGCACCAATCGAGCCGCCGACCGCCTGCTGCAGCGCTTTCAGGTCATTGTCAATCTCAATCGGCTTCGGGTGCTGCCCCGGTGCGATTTGCAGCACCGAAAGGGTATTCTTTTCCTGTTCCATCCGTATCCTCCTTTACCGTAATCGTAATTTCTCCGGTTCGTGCCGCCTGCATCAGGGAAGCGGCAAAAAAGCCGCAGAAAACGCCCAGTTCAAAGAAAGCAAAGCCCACAAAAAAGCTCATCATTGCGGCCTCCTCAGTCCAGGCAGATGCAGTTCAGGTTCTTGCCGTCGGCCATAAGCGCCGCGCTGTGCTGTTCCAGATACTCCTGAATGCAGTGCAGGTCGCCCATCGTCAGGGAGACATACTCGCCTTCCATGTTGAAGCGGACGAAGACGACCGGGCCGGTCAGATAGCGCTTGCCCGACAGCTCCAGCACCTGCTTGGGGTTGTAGCAGCCCGCCACGGGCAGCTCCTTGGAAATGCCGAAGGTGTCATCCGTCTCGTCAAAGCAGGGCAGAATGCCGGGCGCTTCCTCCAGCAGAATGGCATCCAGGTCCCTCGCCGGGCCGACTGCCACCAGATAAACCTGCGGGTCACCGTACTTGCGCTCCGCAATGTCGCTCATCTTGTTGAAGAAGCCGGAAACGGCACGCTCCATGCCATCGATTTTGCGGCTCATGTTCTCAATGGTCTTTGCGGTCTTGAAATCAATCGTGGTATTCATAGTCGTTGTCCTCCAAAATTTGCAAAAAAGAAAAGACCTCATGGGTCTTCCGGTTCCGATTTTTCAGCGTTCATTCTGACGCTGTTGTCTGCGCTGCCACTGTTCCAGCAGCTTGATGATGACATCTTCCATCTGCCGGGGCGTGTAGCTGCGGGGAAAATACTTTTTCAGAGTATCGTTTTTGATGACCACCTTGTCCAGTTCATCTTTTTTGGCTTCCCCCATAATGGCAAAGGCAGCCTCATAGGTGAACTTTCCTTCCTGCGCCAGCTTTTTCATTCGCTGCGCCTGCGACAGGGACGGTGCGTTTTGGGTATCGTCCATGGCCTGCAAAAAATCCCGCTGTTGAGCCTCGTCCAGATAGGACAGTTCCACAGCGGGATTGAAGGAGATTTTCTTTTCATCTACAAGGTCAAGCAGTTCGGGGATGAGGTTTGTCAGGCGGATAAAACGACGAACTTGGTTTCTGCTTTCTCCAGCTTCTTGACCTACAATATCTGCTGCCTCCAACTTCCGCCCAATTTGGGCGGAAGTTAAATCTGACCTAGCACCTTGATTTTTTAGTGCTTCCAACTTCATTTTGTACGCAAAAGCCCTCTCACTGGGCAGAATGTTTTCGCGCTGAAGGTTTGAATCCACCATCAATATCACTGCGGCATCGTCCGTCATTTCCCGGACGATAACGGGCAGCGTGTCCAGCCCGGCAAGCTCGGCGGCGTGCTGACGGCGGTGGCCGGAGATGATCTCATATCCGCCTTCCGGGCGGGGCCTTGCAATCAGCGGAGCCCGTACGCCGTACTGTGCCACACTTTCCACCGTGCGCTGCATGGCCTCATCGTCCAGCACCTTGAACGGATGCTCCTTGAAAGGGAACAGCTCCTCGATGGGAATCTGCTGCACCTGCTCCCACTTTTGCTCCTGCCGGGATTCTTCGGTGGAAAACATCTCATCGAGACCTTTCAGCGCCAAGTTTGCGTTGCTTTTCGGCATCGGCCAGCACCTCCCTCGTCAAAGATTGGTAGGCCGCTGCCACCTTTCCTTTCGGGTCATGGGCAAAGATACTCCTGCCCTCCGCGCTGATTTCCACCGCACGGACAGAGTGCGGAACAGGCTGCTCAAACACCCGGATTTTGCTGCCGTATACCTGCCGAATCAGTGCATCGATTTCCCTGCCGTAATTGGTGCGGCTGTCCGTCATGGTCATCAGGATACCCTCGATTTTCAGCTTCGGGTTGATTTGCCGGCGCACTTTCTGAATGGTCTGCAGCAGCTGCTCCAGTCCCTTTGCCGAAAGGTACTGCGCCTGCACCGGAATCAGAGTGGTATCCGCTGCGGCCAGTGCATTGACTGTCAGCATTCCCAGAGACGGCGTACAATCCAGCAGGATATAATCGTACTCCCGCCGGGCGCTGTCCAACACCTGTTTGAGCATCTTTTCCCGGTTCATACTGTTGACAAGGGCCACTTCCAGCCCTGCCAGTTCGATGTTAGCCGGAATCAGGTCAACGCCTTCCACATGGTGCAGGATGCCTTCACCGGGCGGGATGCACTGGTCGTTCATGGCTTTTGCCATCAGGGTAGAAAGCGTAACAGACAGCTCATCGGGCTGCTGCCAGCCCATGCTGATGGCAATGTCTGCGCAGCGGACGACTATGAATCCGCATGCAGTGCGCACAACTGGCCATAGGAGCGAAGCGACTATGGTAAGCGACCCTTGCGGGTCGGCATCCACCAGCAACACCTTTTTTCCTTCCCGTGCAAGCCCCACGCCCAGATTTTCGCAGGTCGTGGTTTTGCCGGTTCCGCCTTTCTGATTGACGATGGCAATCGTGGTTGCTTTTTTCGACATTTTCATCACCCCCTGTTCGATAAATCATGATTGGTTTGATTCTGGTAATAAAGCTGCATGGTCGTGGGTGCATTGTAGAGTGCAGCCAGCAGATACTGCTTCATATTCCGTACCGGTGCGGTACTTTCCGCAAGACACTTCAGCACAAAGCGGATATGGTCTGCATTCAGCTTCATGAATCGGCTACGCACGACCTCCGTAGGCTTGTCGTCCCCTGCCACCCGCAGCATTCTGCGTTTCGAAGAGCAGGTATCCACCAGAAGATTCACGATTTGATGGATGGTGTCCTCCTCATCCGGGCAGACCCGGAGCAGCAAATCCACCTCCAACGACTGCATAAAATACACTTCCAGCCGTGTGCGCTCATCCGGTTCGTCCTCCGCATCGGAAGAGAAAGGATCAGGTTCACTCCCCTCGGTTTTATTCCACTCAGTCTTATTTCCTCGTGATTTTGCCGTCTCCGGCTGCGCTGAATCCGCGGCACCGGAACCGTTCTTATCACGATTGCGGCATCGTGGGTCTGCAAAGTTTTTGACGTAAATCAGATTTGGTTTTCCCAGCCCGCGCCGTTTGCGCTCAATCAGTCCAAACTTTTCCAATTCCCGGAACAGTTTGGTTGCCTTGTTGTCTGCGCAGCCCAGTGCATCCATCACTTCCTGCACAGGAAAAATGATATACACCCTTCCCTGCTCATCCAGCCATCCGTTTTTCACCGACAGCCCCATACGGTCCAACAGGATGCCGTACAGCGTTTTGGCATCGGTGGACAGGTCCTTGAATTTTATGTCCCGGAATAAAATTTTGGGCACCCGGAAATACGAGAACATCTCGCCCGACTGCCCATAGAAATAGTCAAACATCCTGACTTCCTCGCTTGTTCTGCCTTGTCACATCCTTGACACCTCCGTTCGTAGTATGATGAAATATGTATGACTATCGTTATTTTTCTTTACAAAGATGGCCTGCCATGCTACAATAGCCGCATCTACGGCCACCGGACAACAGGAAAGGAGTATCTCATGGCCAAAACTGCTGACACCATTGCCATCTATTCCCGCAAGTCCCGCTATACCGGCAAGGGCGAAAGTATCGGAAATCAGATCGACCTCTGCCGCGAATATATCCGCACCCACTACGGCGATGCCGCCGCGGAACATGCCGTTGTCTTTGAGGACGAGGGCTTTTCCGGCGGCAACCTGAACCGCCCGGACTTCAAGAAGATGATGACTGCGGCCAAGGACCGGAAATTCAAGGCCATTGTGGTCTACCGTCTGGACCGCATCAGCCGCAACATCAGCGACTTTTCCAGTCTGATTGAAGAACTGGGACGGCTGGGCATCGACTTTGTGTCCATCCGCGAAAGTTTTGACACATCCAGCCCCATGGGCCGCGCGATGATGTACATCGCATCGGTGTTCAGTCAGCTGGAACGTGAGACCATCGCGGAGCGCATCCGGGACAACATGCACGAATTGGCAAAGACCGGGCGCTGGCTGGGCGGCACGACCCCCACGGGCTACGCTTCCGAGAGCGTCAAGCGCATCACGGTGGACGGCAAGACCAAAAAGGCCTGCAAGCTCAAGCTGTTGCCGGACGAAGCAGAGATCATCTACAAAATTTTCGACCTCTACGAGCAGTACGATTCCCTGACCATGACCGAGACCGAACTGCTGCGGCAGGGCATCAAAACAAAAACCGGGCGTTCTTTCACCCGGTTTTCCATCAAGTCGATTTTGCAGAATCCTGTCTACCTGATTGCAGACAAGGACGCCTATCAGTATTTTGTGGACAATGAGGCAGAACTGTTCGCCCCGGAGTCCGATTTCGACGGTGTGCGCGGCGTGCTGGCCTACAACCGCAGCGATCAGGAAAAGGGGCGTGCCACCGTCTACAATCCCATCAGCGAGTGGATCGTTTCGGTGGGCGAGCACCCCGGCATCATCTCCTCGAACCGGTGGATTCGGGTGCAGGAGTCGCTGGAACGGAACAAATCCAAGTCCTACCACAAGTCCCGCGGCAACGAAGCCCTGCTCACCGGCCTGCTGTGGTGCTCCTGCGGCAGCCGGATGTACCCGAAGGTCACCGGGCGCAAAACTGCCGACGGACAGGTGGTCTTTCCTTATATGTGCAAGCTGAAGGAGCGCAGCCGGAGAGAGTTATGTAATGTCCGGAATGCCAACGGCAATTTGCTGGATGCTGCCATCTGCGAACAGGTCAAATACCTTGCCGACCATTCCAGCGACTTTATGAAGCAGTTGGAAAAGGCACGTTCTGCCCACGCAGGCAACCGCTCCGAGTTTGAGACCAAGCTTTCCACCCTGCGCAAAGAGCAGGCCGAGACGCAGCGGAAGATCAATGCACTGATCGATTCGCTGGCTGACTTCAGCGACAGCACCGCTGCTGTCCACCTGAAAAAGCGCATCGAGGAACTGAATGCACAGGATGCCGCCCTGAGTTCCCGCATCCGGGAATTGGAGAGTCTCACCGACAACGGTGTTCTGGGCGGCATCGAGTTTGACGTGATGCGGCAGCTGCTGACCGTGTTCCACGACAACATCGACGACATGACCGTGACGCAGAAGCGCGCCGCCATCCGCACGGTGGTGCGCAAGGTGGTGTGGGACGGCAAGGTCGCCCATGTGGTGCTGTTCGGCTCGCCCGAAGACGAAATTGACTGGAGCACCTTCCCGGTAGACCCGGAAGAGGACGACAACGACCCTGAAAGCGGTGGAGATGGTTCCGATTCTCCGTCCGGCGTTCGCTCGGGTGAGGATAGCAAATGAGCTTCGGATGCATTTTCGCAAAGAGCGAAAGACCGGCGCGACCGTTTCCCTGCAAGAGACGCTGGAATCGGGCAAGGACGACACCGCGCTGACTCTTTCCGACGTTTTGCAGGACGGTTTCTGCATGGAGGACAACTGCGAGCAGCAGGACGATGCACGTCGGCTTCGGCGGCTCATCGAAGGGCTTCCGGCGCGGGAGCGGAAGCTGATCTTACTGCGCTATGGACTGGCGGGCCAGCCGCCGCTGACTCAGCTGGAAACCGCAAAACTGCTGCAGATCAGCCGGAGCTATGTCTCCCGCTTGGAAACCCATGCGCTGGAACTTCTGCGGGAGGGCTGGGAGACCAGCGCATAACAAAAAAAGAGATAGGCCGTCCCATTTGGGAAAGCCTATCTCTTTTTCACTCAAACTCAGACAATGGACATAGACGAGGTGGAAATCCCATGAATTCAAAATCCCTGCCGCTGTTTCGCGGCGAACTGGCCCTGTGCATCGCGGTGCTCATGAACAGCTTCGGCGTGGTGCTGATGCTCTACTCGGGCGCTGGCATCTCGGCCATTTCGAGCGTCCCGTTCGCATTTTCGGAGGTCTGGCCGGTGCTGACCCTCGGCACATGGACCTATCTGTTTCAGGGCGCGCTCGTGCTGAGCCTGATGATCCTGCGCAAGAAATTCGTGCCAAGCTATCTGTTCAGCTTTGTGGTGGGCTTTGTGTTCGGCAAGCTGCTGGATCTGCACGAGTTGTGGGTAAACCAGCTGCCAACCGGCCTCGGCTGGCGCGTGGTGTATTTCGTCATCAGCTACCTGCTCATCTGCTTCGGCATCGCCCTCTCCAACCGCTGCAAGCTGCCCATCGTACCCACCGACCTCTTCCCCCGGGAGCTGGCGGACATCACCGGCGCGGCCTATTCCAGGATCAAGATCATCTTCGATCTGTCCTGTCTGGCGGTCACAATGGCGCTGACCCTCATCTTCCTCGGCCATCTGGATGGCCTTGGCATCGGCACCATCCTCGCCGCCTGCACCATGGGCAAGGTCATCGGCCTGATCGGCAAACAGATGGACAAGCATGTCGCGTTCGTGTCCATTCTGAGTCATTGAGCGAAAAAAATGCGCAGTCCG
>OIYO01000906.1_pt1 | contig 20079 bp, 24 predicted proteins | sample 1588191 | NCBI WGS metagenome assembly OIYO01 (sample SAMN03283275) | human gut metagenome | biome: human-associated habitat; material: feces | host: Homo sapiens | place: Peru | collected 2012 | reverse complement strand
CGGTTCGTAAAAACTTCTTAGGAGGTGTACGCAGGAAACCGGACGGACAAACCCTCGCGGACTCAAATCGTCGCCCTGCCGCGTTTGAGACCAACAGGCGTCATGATGGGTTGAAAGTCTGCCTTGCAAAAGGCGGAATGGCGAAGCATACCCCAAAATGGACACGACAAAACGGCTCGCTTGACGGCGGGTTTTTTTCGTGGGGAAGTTGGGGGAATATGGGGAAGCGGTGTGTCGACGTGATAAAACCAGTGACAACAGGGGATGACGAGCTGACAATTTAGTGCTTTGAAAAACAGGTGTACTGTCCGAGATGCTATGACAATAAGACCTAACACTTTGCCGGTGAGCTGGCATGAAGGTGTCTACTGTAAAGATTCAGTTGACCAGGACAGGCCTACAGGAAAGATTCAGTGGCGGTCGGAAAAAATAGATGACCACCGTGAGAAAAATGATAACTACAATGTGATAAACGCACTGTTTGATGATAAATTGCTTGGCTCAATATGGGCTTTCCATATAAGTAGAAAAAGAGGAAAAGGTGCGAAAAATGGAGTATAAGAGAAAGGTTGATAAAAAACGCATTCCAACTTGCAATATTATGGGCGTTAATATTGCGGCGATTAATATGGAGTGGTTGGTAGACTATCTCGAAAAAAATATTTCGGAAATAAAAGGAGACTATATATGTGTCTCAAATGTACATACAACTGTAACCAGTTTTGAAGATGCGGCTTACTGTGCAATTCAGAATGGCGGTTTAATGGCAATTCCAGATGGCGGTCCTCTTTCTACTGTTGGTCAGAAACGCGGTCATAAGAATATGGAGCGCACAACAGGCCCAAGTTTAATGGGAGAGATTTTTGAAATCTCTGCAAAGAAGAACTATCGGCACTACTTCTATGGTTCAACAGATGAAACACTTGAAAAGCTATATAAGGTTTTGACCCAAACATATCCAGGAATCCAGATTACAGGAATGTATAGTCCTCCGTTTAGACCGATGACGGCGGAAGAGGACAAGGCAATCGTTGAAAGAATTAATGAAACAAGGCCCGACTTTGTTTGGGTAGGACTTGGAGCGCCAAAACAAGAAAAGTGGATGGCTGCACATCAGGGACGGGTAAACGGACTGATGATTGGCGTAGGTGCTGGTTTTGATTATTATGCTGGCAATATTGAGAGAGCACCAGAATGGATGCAGAAGTGCAACTTGGAATGGTTGTACAGGTTGTTACAAGATCCGAAGAGACTGTTTGGTAGGTATTGGCATACGAACACAAAGTTTATTTTAAATGCAATAATAAGGGGAAAATGATGGAGACAGAATCAAAAAAACAAAATATTTTGATTGTGCATAACTATTATCAGATTCCAGGCGGAGAAGATACTGTTGTTGCTAATGAAAAGAAGCTGCTGGAAGAACATGGTCATAAGGTGATTCTGTACAGCAGAAATAATACGGAATTAAAGCAGATGTCAAGGATTAGAAAACTGTTTCTTCCATTTACGACAGTGTTTAATCCGAAAACATACCGAGATATTAAGAAGTTAATAAGAGAAGAGAAGATAGAAATCGTTCATGTTCATAACACACTTAATCTGGTAAGTCCAGCAGTCTATTATGCGGCAAGACGCATGAAGATTCCGGTTGTGCAGACGGTTCACAACTTTCGACTGCTTTGCCCAGGAGCGACCTTTTATCGAGATGGTCATATCTGTGAAGATTGTGTAGAACATGGTTTGAAATGTGCAGTAAAACACAGTTGCTATCGAGGAAGCAAAATTCAGACGTTGGCATGTGTCTTGACCACAATAATTCACCGTACTTTTGGCATTTATAAAAAAATCAACTATATCTGTCTGACAGAGTTTACGAAGGCAAAAATTGAGTCTGTAGTTGATCGCAAACGGGTGTACCTAAAGCCCAATTTTGTGTATGACCAAAAGGGACTGAACCAAGCGGAAGACTACTATATTTTTGTTGGACGGGTTGAGGAGATCAAAGGTGTAGATATTTTGGTTGACGCTTTTAGGCGTATGCCAGACAGAAAGCTTAAAATTGTAGGTCAAGGAGATTTGAGTAAGCATATTGCAGAACGCATTGCCAAAGAGGAAATTCACAATGTTGAGTTGGTAGGATTCAAACCCCATGATGAGGTGAATGCTTTACTGAAGCATGCAAAGGCACTCATTATGTGTTCTCAGTGGTATGAAACATTTGGTATGGTGATTGCTGAGGCATATAGCAATGGTGTACCTGCAATTGTTGGCAATATTGGGAATATTCGAGATCTGGTAAAAGAATCCATAACAGGTGAGCTTTTTGTTTATAACGAACCAGAGAATTTGATTGCGGCAGTTGAACGGTTTGAACAAAAGCCGCAGGCAGAGTACAGTAGGAACGCCTATAAGTATTATTGTCAGAATTTAACAGATAAAAAAAACTACGCAATGCTCTGTGCAATTTATAAGCAAGTGAAAGGCGAGAGATAAACCAATGTATTTTTTTGAAACTACTGTGAAGTGTAAGGATGTAAAGAGAAAAGACGGCACACATCTTGCAATTTTGAATGGTAGAAAAATACGCTATCTGATTAGTTGTGATAGCGGCCTTCGGAATAGGGCCAGAAAGGTACTGTCCAATAGTGTTTCTCCCTATTCCCGTAAATTGGGGTTGCTGATGGACTGTTTGACATGGATTCCTGTTTTCACTTTGAGGGCTGCTCGGTTGGGACGGATAGTATCAGTAACACTGCCGGAGGAAATACTGACCGCTATGACTAAAGTTGCGGAACGGCGTTGGCCGCAAAAAAAGTGGACATATAACATAATTGTTGGAAGTTATGTAGAAAAACAGAAGATTGTGATTCAGTGTTTTACAGACGATCTGAGGGATGTTCCGATTTACGTCAAAGTGTGTGCAGATAATGCAAGGGTTGAGCTAGAAAATGAAACAAACTATTTGAGTGCCCCGATTCAATCGCAGTATTTCAAAAATCCAAAGTTGTGCTACTCCATACTGCAGAAGGATGGAGTTAGGTTTAATATTCAGGTGACAGAGGAGTTTTCCGGAAGCAAAGTTGAGCCGGAGATGACACAGGAGATATACCGGTTATTTCAGGAAATTGCGAAATTTCGCTGCCAAGAGACGATTGATGGAAGGCTGCTTTGTTTTTCACATGGCGACTTTGTTCCATGGAACTTGAGGCGCACGAAGGATTATTACATCATCTTCGATTGGGAGTACTGTGGAATGCGGTTCTACGGCTTTGATTTGATTCACTATTTGTGGCAAATTCATAACAAGCTGATGGGACAAGATGCGGAGAAGGCAATTCGGGAAAGCATCCAAATAGCGAAAGAATATGATGAATATCTACGCTCTTTGCCAGATGAATATATTGAAAACCAATATTTCACGGAATTAAGGATGCAATTCGGAGAAGTATTGTAAGACAGAATGGAGTAGTTATGAGTAAAAAAGGATTGATGGTTGTTTTCGAGGGGACCGATGGTAGTGGAAAAACGACCATTATAAACAATCTTCCTCGTGCCCTTGGAGGCCGATTCAGTGAGGATGAAATCGTATACTATCATTGGCGTCCCTGGTTTATAAAGAGCCCCAACAAACAATCAAATGAAAACAGGGGAAAGGTTTGTTCCAATCCTCATGGAAAGAAACCGTATAATACATTTGTATCATTGGGAAAGTTTATGTACTTTAACTTTGATTATATTTTGGGGTATTGGTTTGATGTGCGTAAACATCTGAAAGCCGGAAAACTTGTGGAATTTGACAGGTATTATTATGACTATTATCTGGACAAACAGAGATACCGTTTGAATATCCCTGATGCCGTTTTGAATCTCTTTAAACCATTGATACCAAAACCGGCAATCACGTTCCTTCTGATTGGCGATGCCGCAACGCTATATGAGCGAAAAAAAGAGGTTTCTGTAGAAGAAATTCAGAAACAAATTGATCGACTCATAGAAAATAAGGAGCGTTTTGCGAATGCTGTGATTATTGATGTAAATCAGGATGTTGATACTGTCGTTAGAACGGTAGCCGAGGAAATCATGAAACATTGATTATTAAGAGGAAAAAACGAATGAATATACTCCTATCAGCGTACGCTTGCGAACCCAATAAGGGGTCAGAGCCTGGTGTCGGGTGGAGCTGGGCGCTTTCGTATGCGAAGAAACACAATGTTTGGGTGATTACGAGAGCGAACAACCAACTGGCAATAGAGGCATATCTAAAGGATAATACCGTTGAGAATATAGAACATGTTACCTTTGTTTATGTGGATCTGCCTCGAAAATATACATGGTGGAAAAAAGGTCGCCGCGGGATGAGACTCTATTATGCACTATGGCAAAGGAAAGCGTTTAAGGCAGCTCAAAGGTTAGCAAAAGAGATTGCATTTGACTTTGTGCAGCATGTGACTTTTGTATCGTATACACAACCAACGTATCTGTATAAGTTGGGAATTCCGCTGATTTGGGGCCCTGTTTCAGGAGGTGAGAACATTCCTGAAGAAATTACCATTAAAATGAATCCAAGGGAAAGATTAACAGAATTGGTGCGCAAATGTTCGCAAGTAACTGCTTTGTGGATGCCCTCTATCAAGAATACAATGGAGAAAAGCACCTTGATTTTGGTGACGACAGAGGAAACAAAAAATCGAATCCCAAGGAAGTACGCGAACAAGACGACTGTGCTTCCTGCAATTGGAGTGGATAGGTACCCGGATAAAGATGAGATCGAAATTCGTGGTAAAGACATCAAAAAAATCGTAATGGCAGGGCGGTTGATCTATTGGAAAGCATTTGATATTGGCATCAATGCTTTTCTAAAGATTGCTGAAGAGTATGAAGACGTGGAGCTTCATGTTCTGGGAGAAGGAAATCAAAAAGAACAATTAAAGAAATTGGCAGGACGCTATTTCAACAAAAGAATCTTTTTTGATGGTACTGTTCCACACGATGAGATACTTAACTATTATCGACAATTTGACTTGTTTCTAAATACTACTTTGCGTGATTCTGGATGTATGACCATGATGGAAGCACTCAGTGTTGGCATTCCGTGCGTTGCATTGGACACGGGGGGACCCCGTGTTTTGGGGCAAGACAATGAGGCAGTTGAGTTGGTTCCGGTGAGAAGTTATGAAAACACTGTTCAATCAGTAGCGGACAAGATTAGGCACTACCTAAATGCTGAATGCGAAGTTTGTCCCAATACGATTTTAAAAACTTCTTATGATCGAAAATGCGAAATGATTTGTAATTTGTTTGGGAGAATGCATAATGAATGATAGAAAGATACCTGTCGTTTTAGCAGCAGGTGCGGATTTTATAGTACCAACATATATTTCGATATATTCAATGCTCAAAAATGCCGATCCAGATAGAATGATTGATGTATATGTTTTTTCGCCGGGAGATTATTCAAATGATGCGGTGGTGTGGCTTAAAGACCTGGAGAAAAAATTTCAAAACGCGAGAATCACAATTGTTGATATGGGGGATAAGTACAGGGATGTCAACATTAAACTTGCACATGTCAGATATCCGACATTTTATCGACTCTCTATCCCCCAAATACTGTCACAGTATGATAAATGCATCTATCTGGATTCCGATGTGGTAGTTGAAGGAAACATAGCAGAGTATTACGATATAGATATGGAAGGGTTTTGCATTGCGGGTGCGAGAGATATTGGATTTTCCGAAAAAGAGAGTATTGAGCGGATGAAACTGCTAAATATTGACAGTATGGATACGTATATCAATTCGGGATCCCTGTTGATGAATCTTAAGGAAATTCGTGCTATGCATATTGAAGATGCGTTAGAGCAGGGGGCATATAAATACTATCCGTGCGTTGATCAAGATGTGTTCAACTCGCTGTGCTTTGGAAAAGTGAAGGTTATATCGCTAAGATATAATGCTATGACACGATATACATACTATGGTAATAAGGAGTGCCGTGAAATATACGGAGAGGAGTATTATTTTGAGGCAGTCAAGCAACCGGTTGTGGTGCACTATATTGGTGGAAAGGTGAAGCCTTGGGTTAGCCGGTTCGTTCTTGCTGGAAGTCTGTGGTGGAAATACGTGAATGAGTTGAATGTAGATGAACGGAAAACATTCGTTAATCCCTTTATTACAGAGTGCAAGCCGAGTTTGCGGCTGAAGAGTGCCGTACTTGGCTCCAGTCTGCTAAAAAAGATTGGTCTTTACGATGGAATTATGAAAGTAATGAAGGAAACAGGCATATTCAAAAAAATCAAGAAAAGACTATAAGAGGATTAAAACAATGAAAGTAGTAATTCTTGCTGGTGGTTTTGGGACCCGAATTTCTGAAGAATCTGCATTTAAACCCAAGCCTATGATTGAAATTGGCGGTATGCCGATTCTGTGGCATATCATGAAAACTTATGCTGCATATGGTTATAACGAATTTGTTATTTGTGCTGGCTATAAGCAGCATGTAATCAAGGAGTGGTTTGCTGACTACTTCCTGCATACTTCTGATATCACCTTTGATTACACGAATGGCAGCAACGAAATGATTGTTCACAACAAGCATGCTGAGCCGTGGAAGGTGACGGTTGTGGATACAGGTCTGAATACACAGACGGGTGGACGTGTAAAGCGCATCCGGGAGTATATCGGTAATGAGCCGTTTATGCTTACTTATGGAGATGCGGTCGGCAATATAAACATTAAGGAACTGGTGGAGTTCCATAAAGCTCATGGTAAGATCGGCACAATGTCTATGTACAACTTCGGACAGAACAAGGGCGTTGTAGAAGTTGGCGCTAACGGTGTGATTGATGCATTCCGGGAGAAATCCGACATGGATGGTGACCTCATTAATATTGGCTTTATGGTCTTTCAGCCAGAATTGTTTGATTTGATTGAAGGCGACTCTACCGTATTTGAAAAAGGACCGCTGACCAAACTGGTTGAGCAGAAGGAATTGGTGGGGTATATCCACAAAGGTTTCTGGCAGTGTATGGATACGTTGCGGGAAAAACAGAAACTGGAACAGCTTTGGGAAGCAGGTAATGCGCCTTGGAAAGTATGGGAGGAATAATGGATACATTTGATTTGAGTTTTTATAAAGGAAAAAAAGTCTTTGTTACCGGACATACCGGTTTCAAGGGTTCCTGGCTGTGCAAGATTCTTGCAAATGCCGGGGCAGTTGTCACGGGTTATTCGTTAAATCCACCCACCAGTCCTTCCTTGTTTGAGATTGCTGGGATTGAGCAGGATGTGCATTCTGTGATTGGCGATATCCGCGATTACAAAGCATTGAAGACCGCTTTTGACGAAGCACAACCGGAAATCGTGCTGCACTTGGCAGCACAGCCCATTGTTCGTGACAGCTATAAGGATCCTGCCTATACATATGAAACAAATGTGATGGGTACGGTGAATATTTTGGAATGTATCCGAACCAGTAGCTTTGTGAAGTCCTTCTTAAATGTGACGACTGACAAAGTTTATCTGAACAAGGAATGGGCTTGGGGTTATCGGGAGAATGAAGAGCTCGATGGCTATGATCCGTACTCCAATTCCAAATCTTGTTCTGAACTTGTCACACACTCTTATAAAAATAGCTTCTTTAACGATAATCATGTTGCTATTTCTACTGCTCGTGCAGGCAATGTGATCGGCGGTGGCGATTTCGCAAATGACCGCATTATTCCAGACTGCATCCGTGCTGCAATCAAGCAGGAGGATATTGTAGTAAGAAATCCGTTCTCGACCCGTCCGTATCAGCATGTTCTGGAGCCGCTGTATGCCTATCTGATGATTGCAGCGATGCAGTATCAGGACAATAAATATGCAGGCTATTATAATGTGGGTCCTGACGATGTTGACTGTTTCCAGACGGGGGCACTGGTTGACTTGTTTGTGAGCAAGTGGGGCGATGGTATGAAGTGGGTCAATCGGTATGACGGTGGTCCCCATGAAGCAAACTTCTTGAAACTGGATTGCTCCAAGCTGAAGACCACTTTTGGCTGGAAGCCCCATTGGAACCTCGATACGGCGATTGAGATGGTCGTAGAATGGAGCAAGTGCTGGGTAGAAGGCGGAGACATTCGCGCATGTATGGATAAAGAAATTGCAGCTTTTTTGTCGGTGGGAGAATAATATGAAAAATGTGATTGTTACCGGTGCTAACGGTTTTATTGGCAAAACTTTGGTGAATACATTGCTGGAAAAAGGCTATCATGTGGTAGCTTTAGACATTCGATTTGACGAAGTGCTGGCAAATGATGATCGGGTCACTTGTGTAAGCGTGCTGAATAAGGAAGTTTCAGAACTGGCAAAGGAGATCCCCGCGGAGGATTACATGTGCTTCTTCCATCTGGCATGGGCTGGGACTTCTGGCCCGGCGCGTGCAGACTATGCAGTTCAGTTGAATAATGTAAAGCTGGCTTGTGATTATATCAAACTCTGTGCTGAAGCCGGCTGCAAGCGCGTGGTTTATGCTTCCAGTATCAATGAGATGGAAACCTATGAATACCTCCAGTCGGATGATATTGAACCTGCCGGTGGTTATATTTATGGCACAGGCAAACTTGCTGCTCATCTAATGGGTGAGACGGTTGCAAAATTGAATGGTGTAGAGTTTATCCCTGTCATAATCACGAATATCTACGGCGTTGGCGAAAAATCTGCCCGGATGATCTACACTTCTATCAACAAGCTGGTGCACAAGGAACACTGCTCTTTCACTGCAGGCTATCAGACTTATGACTTTATCTATATCACCGATGCAATCAATTCTATTATTGCAGTAGCAGAAAAGGGCAAGGCATTTAACCGGTACTATATTGGCTCCGGTGAACCCAAGCCTTTGCGGGAGTTTCTGTTGGAAATGCGGGATATTGTGGACCCGACAGCAGAAATCGGACTGGGAGACATCCCCTTTAAGGGTGTAGACATTTCCTACAGCCAGTTCGATTTGAAAAAAGTGGAAAGAGATACTGGCTATATCAATCAGATTCCCTTTGCAGAAGGTATTAAAATGACGGCTAACTATATCAGAGGTGAAGCATAATGGTACAAAAATTTGATTTTCAGGAACTTGATCTGAAAGGTGCCTATTTGATCAAGCCTTTCTATGCAACGGATAACCGGGGTGGCCTGATCAAGGACTACAATGTGGATACGTTCAAGGCAAATGGGATTGACCATGATCTGAAGGAAGTGTTCTACACGATCTCTAAGCGCGGCGTTATCCGGGCAACTCATTTTCAGCTGGTGAAACAGCAGGCTAAGCTGGTGCGCTGCATTTCGGGTCATGTCTATGATGTTATCGTTGATCTGCGCCCGGATTCTCCCACTTTTGGCCAGTGGCGTGGTTTCCACCTGACAGGCGAAAACACCAATATGCTGTTGGTGCCGCAGTTCTTTGGCCATGGATATCTGGTCATTGAGGATTCTGTGGTCAGCTATAAGTGCGCCGAAGTTTTCTATGGCGAAGGTGACTCCGGTATTATGTATAATGACCCGGATATTGGCATCGAGTGGCCTTTTGAGCTGGTTGGCGGGAAAGAGAATCTGATCATTAGCGAGAAGGATTTGAAACTAATGTCGTTTAAAGAATATAGTGCACTGTAAGGAGAAAAGGATGCGAACCGATAGATACAGAAAATTGATATATGAGGAGTTTGCTAAAAAAGCACGCGCCGAGGGGCTGGAGTGGATTGTATTACATGGAATAGAAGGTTATCCTGAATCTATTGGGCGCGATTTGGATTCCTATTGTGTTGACGGTGATACCATTACTAAAGCGTGCGAGTTGTTTGAAAAGGTAGCGATGGGCAAAGAGGATACGCTTTATGTGATTTATCCCAATCCGTTGTGGGGAAAAAGAGTACTGGCCATTTCTCAAAATTATGAAGTTGCAGAATTGCATGTTTTGTACAGAATAAACACCGGTATTGTCAGTTATACTCCAGACTGGTCAAAAATGGAATACTTGTATGATTTTCCATACGAAAAAGGTGCAATGGAGTTTAAGAGCATTGTAATGTCTTTACTTGGAAACAATATAAAAACTGTCAATCGTATGGAGGCTGAGGGACTTTCATACTATAACTCCACTTTAAAATCGGCATATTATAATTTAAAGGAACGTGGAAAAATCAGTAAAAAGGACAGAATTTGTATTTATTTGAAGTACTGTACTTCGCCTGTGCAGGTTGTTAAATCATTAAGGTATTCATTAAAAGTGAAAGCAGAGCGCAAAAACTGTGGAACGGTGCCGATTATATGCTTTAAAAACTATTCAGAAGATGCATTCTTGGAATTGAAAGATAGAATCTTTGAGGTTTTCACGGATTTTGAATGTGCTGATGATAAGAATGTAGATTGGATGGTTTTACACACTGCCCGACAGGAGTTCGTGTATACAACGGGGCGATTGGTTGAGAATGCTGTAGAAATTGACTTGTCAGACATAGACATGGCAGCAAGGCGAATTGTCGAGGCATTTAGAAACTATAACATAAAGAATAGAGACGCAGTATTTGAACCATAAATCTTTTTTCTAATGATATTCGGGGGAGGAATGTTAATGCGTACTGTATATGAATATGATTTGTTCAGAAGGGAAGGAAAGCAGGGAAGATTTGAATTGATAAAGAATATTTTGTTCCAGCCAAAATTCAAGGTTATATTCTACAAAAGAATGTGCGAAAAGCGGAGAAAAAAGGCAGACTATGTTTTTTTTCGTATTCTTTATGAGCGAGTTACGATAAAATACGGCTTTGATTGTCCTGCATGCACATCAATAGGACCCGGATTTGTATGCGGACATACCGGAGCCATTGCGATAAATGGGCAGGCTGTGATTGGCTCTAATGTTGAGGTCTTGCAGGGGGTCACAATTGGAGTTGAAAAAAGAGGAAAACGTGAAGGAGCTCCGGTTATTGGTAACAATGTTTGGATTGGAAGTAATGCAAGCATTGTTGGAAAAGTTAAAGTTGGAGATAACGTGCTGATTGCGGCCAATGCTTTCGTAAATTTTGATGTGCCAGCTAATTCAATTATTGTTGGAAATCCGGCAAGGATAATCCCAGCTAAAGGAGATGCTGTTGCTGGATATGTAAATAATACGATATCTAAGGAGCAGATGAAACAGCTTCATCAATAAGAAAGGATATATGTATGAAGTTTTCGATTGTAACGGTATGCAGAAATGCAGAGAAGCAGATTGAGGCAACCATGCGCTCTGTGCTGAACCAAGAGTATTCAGACTATGAATATATTCTGGTAGATGGGGCTTCTACGGATTCCACCAATGCAATTATTCAGAGGATGAAAGAACTGTTTGAAAAGAGAGGAATATCAGTAGTACACCAAAGTGAAAAAGATGAGGGAATAAGTGATGCGTTTAATAAGGGTGTAAAACTGTCTAAAGGAGAATATGTTATTCTAGTTAATGCAGGAGATAGGCTTACGGCTAATGCGTTAAAAACAGTTGCGGAGAATGCCGGAGGCGGAGAGGACGTATTATACGGTAATATCTTATGGCAGGATAAAGAAAAAAATATTGAGTATATTCGTCGGTCGAAGGAAAAGCCGGATACAATTGTTTATGAGATGAGTATAATGCATCCCTCAGCGTATATCAGAAAGTCTGCTTACGAAAAATATGGCTACTATAAAGTTGACTTTCGCTACAGTATGGATCGCGATCTACTTGCAAGAATGTATACTGAAGGAGCAAGTTTTAAGTATATTGATGCAACACTTTCTATTATGGAGTCTGGCGGTGTGAGTGATGCGATTGGCAAGATTCCGAGAAAAAAAGAAGAATCTAAGCAGATTTCAAGAGAGAATGGCGTCTCCGCACCTCGGTTTTATTTTATTTACTATCGTGCGATAGTCTCAAACAACTTGAAGCAATTGATTAAAGGTCACTTTGGAAAGCTATATCAGTATTTGAAGTCGAAGGGTTGAAAAACGGATGCCTATTAGTAGAGAAAAACACAAGTTAGTGTCGACTAGCACGGATTGTATAACGGATTTTGCTGTAGTTTGGATTGTTATGTCGTCGACGACAGTGGTATTTGCCTTAAAAAACATGTCTGCAACGATGATGGTGCTATTAGGGTTTGCTGTGTTTATCGGATTTCGTAATGGCACTATCACCTTAAAGAATTTGCGCATAACAGGAATCATATTCCTGATTGGAATGGTCAATTTTGCTGCAAATTATCGCTTCTATGAGGCAGGGGCGGATATAATTATTCTTTTGATTAGGTTGGTTAGTTGCACAGTTATTGCTTCTGCGATAGAACGTGATAGATTTATAAAGATTTATGTTCTGGTGATGAAGTGGATGGCGATAGTAAGTGTTATTTGTTTTGCGGCTGTTTTTGCGGGTGCTACCTTGCCGTTGCAAGTAGCCGAACAAATAAACGGGATTACATATTTCTACACGCCGTATTATGTGTTGGGCTTCGGAGGAATACAATACAGAAACTGTGGAATGTTCTGGGAACCGGGAGGATACCAGATTTACCTTAATTTGGCTTTGCTCTTTGTTATATGCAGACCCGAACTGTTTTGTAAACAAAAAAAGGAGCTGATAAAGTACATTATTTTATTTTCGGTAACAATTCTTACAACATTATCAACAACCGGATTTTTATGCTTTGCAGTTGTTCTTGCTATTGGCGTGTTAAATTCAAATCACGATAGAAAACTTAAACGTAACTTGATGTTTATTATTGTACTGGCAGCGATAGGACTGGCACTCGTAGAGAGCAATTTAGGAATAATTGAAAATAAGTTGATTAATGGAGAGGGTTCTTTTTCAACAAGAAGTAATGACACACAGGTTACTTTTGAACTCGCCCTCACAAGACCTGTATTTGGGTATGGATTCACAAATGGTTATATGCCAAGGTATTTTGCGGCGAAAGGTGTGGAAGGCAATTCAAACGGCATTGGGGCATTTATGTGCGCTATGGGCATTCCAACAACAATTTTGTATCTTGGGCAGATGCTCAAACAACTTCGTGCGTTGCTCAAGACTAATACTGTGAGTACTTGCTTAATACTGGGCCTTCTGCTTTTGTTTTTCATGAGTGAAAGTGTTATGATTGTAACAATATTCGTTTTCCTGCTGTATGCCCCGGTAGAAAGAAATAGTAACATATGTGAGGAATGATATGAGTCAAAAAAAGATTATCACAAATTATCTCTATAATCTGTCATATCAGATTCTGCAAATTCTTTTGCCGATAATTACAACACCATATATTTCGAGGATTCTTGGAGTAGAGGGTGTTGGTACATATTCAGTGACTTATGCGGTAACAAATTATTTTATTCTCTTTGGAATGGTAGGTCTTTCAACGTACGGGAGTCGTCAGATTGCATTTTCAAGAGATGATAAAAGGTCAAAATCACAAACATTCTGGGATATCAACACGCTAAAATCAATAACGATGGGAATAGCCATTTTGGCATTTTACTGCTTTACACTATTTGATTCAGATGAGAATGAACGAATGCTGTATTTGGTACAAGGCATTGTACTGATAGCGCAGTTATTTGATGTCTCATGGTATTACGCTGGAGTAGAGAAATTCAAGAAAACTGCTGTCAGAAACATGATTGTGAAGTTGACAAGCGTTGTATGCATTTTCCTTTTCGTTAAAAAACCCAGTGATCTTGTTTTGTATGCATTTATTATTTCCGTGTCTACATTTTTAGGCCAAGCTGTTTTATGGCTGGATTTGAAAAATGAAATAATCATATTAAAGCCTGATTTCCACGCAGTAATGGCTCATTTGAAAGGAACAATCCCGTTATGGATCCCTTCAATAGCAATTAATATCTATAATTCTGTAGATAAAGTCATGCTGAGTCGGATGGTAAATAATTCGAGCGTTGGCTTATACGAAAGTTCTCAGAAACTCGTGAAGGTTGCGGCAACTATAACAACATCATTATCGACAGTTGTGGCCCCTAATATTGCTAACAATTTTAAGAACGGAAGAGAAGATACAACAAGAAATATATGTACTAAATCACTGATTTATATTTCGATGATTTCAATACCGATTTGCTTTGGCATGATTGGTATCAGAAACACGATAGTGCCTTGGTTTTATGGAGCGGGTTTTGAGGAAGCTGCCGGGTTGCTGGGATTGAGTTCGTGGCTGATTATAACATTAGGCTGGTCCAGCATATTTGGAACACAAATTCTGGTTTCCTGTAAAGAAGAAAAAAAATACACAGCTGCAATACTGGTAGGCTTGCTGATAAATCTTTTTTTGAATACCCTATTGATTCCTTCACTGCATGAACGTGGCGCATTAATTGCCTCAGTCGCTGCTGAATACTCGGGTATGCTGATAATGCTTTTCTTTTGCCGGAAATGGGTTGATATAGGAAATGTGTTTTCGCCTTTGCTGAAGTACTTCTTTTCCGGAGCTGTCATGTGTGGTATAGTGGATAATTTGGACGAATTCTTAGCCGCAAACATTATCGGAACGATGATTCAAGTTGTGGTTGGAGTGGTGGTATATCTTCTTTTACTTTTGGCTATGCGAGAGAGTTATCTTATTTCTCTTATTTTAAAAGTTGCAAAAAGCAAAAAAGTGAAAAATAAATGTTCTGAAAAAGGGTAATACGTTTGCTGACATTACCGTGTAAAACATTTTTGTTTACTGCACATACTGTACTGAATCGAGTGTTGCAATTTTCAATAATACAGCCCGGCCTCTTTAACCTTTGAGAAAAAGTGGTATAACAGAGACAAAGAAGGTGAGCGTTATGCCGTTCAACAATAGGAATGTTCAAAGAAGTTCAATACGTTAATATGGCGGCTGCGGTAAATATTATTCTTTCAACTATTCTTGGTTATGCTATTGGTATAGCAGGCGTTATTGTTGCAACCGCTGTTTCAAGATTGCTCACTTCGTTCTGGTACGAAGGAAAGGTCGCATTTAACAAATTAGAGAAACGTGCGAAAGAGTATTATTTGATTCAGCTAAGGAGCGTTCTAATACCGGCCATTATTGTCGGATGCACCGATTGGAATTAATCACTTTATTCCAATCGGTGGTATTGTCGGAATGACAATTAAGACTATTGTGTGTACTGTTATTACAATGCTGGCTGAGGTGCTTTTCAATAGAAAGACTTTGGAGTTTAAAATACTAACTAAACGAGTATTAAAACTGGTGAAAAGATAACGGATAAAGAATATATGGGAGGACGGTATAATGGAGAATGTGAATAACAGTATTCGGGGGGGGACGAGATGTCAGAATTGACATGATTAAAGGCGCTTCAATCCTGATGGTTTTATGGGGACACGCAATTCAAAATTTGGCACAGGGAGATAGTTACTATAGTGATCCAATTTTTAAACTGATTTATTCTTTTCATATGCCGTTATTCGCACTAGTCAATGGATACTTATTCTATTCATCTCAATCAAAAAGAAATTTTCAGGAAGTATTGATATCGAGAATTTTGGCACTACTAATTCCAATCATAACTTGGACATCGTTAGATTGGGTATTAGGAATTCTGCTACATAAAAGAGTTTCCATAACAGAATGGGTGACAATTTTCACAGGAAATATGTTGTGGTTTTTATGGAGTATCTTAGCTGCGAACTTAGTTCTTGTTGTTGCAGAAAAGAAGATTAAATCAAAATGTGCAAAAATAGCATGGATTTTTACCGGATTATTCTTGATGTATGTATTTCCGAATGCAGAGTTAAATTTGTATCTATATCCATATGTTGTATTGGGGTTCTATTATAGAAAGCACAAAAAGTATTTTGTTGAAAAGACAAAGCTTTGTGCGTGGATATGTGTGGTGCTGTTCATATTACTTTTACCATTTTATAATGAAAATACATTTATTTATATATCTGGAATCTCATTGTGGAAATCAGAAATGACTGTGCCTAAACACATTCTGATAGATATCTATAGATATATTATTGGCATTGCTGGAAGCGTTACAGTTGTATTTGGGGTTTGCAAAAGCGTAGGAAAGCTTAAGAAAGCTGATATGATTCTTTCAAAGACAGGACGCTATACGATGCAGATTTATATTATCCAATGCTTTTTCTTTAAGCTGTTTGGAGTTGTTTTTGGAAAAATCAAGGAGAGGTTTTGGGACAACATAATTTTTCGGAGTTTTTTGTTCAGAGATATAATAGGTGCATTGATGCTGTGCGTGGTTCTATTTCTTTTTTGTATTGCTGTTAGTAAGATGGTAGAAAAAAATAGAAAACTTAATAAGCTACTTTTTGGAAGATGAAAACGAAGATATTAATGTGGCTACTTCTATAGGAAAGATGACAGATGTTGAAGTGATCAATGCTGATGTGCATAAGTTTGACAACTTTGTCTGGTACGATGCAGGCTCTGACTTTGAACGGATGGATGATACTATCTTTACCATCAGCACGAGTGCAGCTGGCATATTGGGTATCGATTATATCTATGAATCCGGAGATATCATAATAAAAGGAATACTACATAAATGAGTGAAGCTATATGAACACGATAATTTGCTGAAAAATACGGCGTGACGCAGGCTACAGTTTCAAAGTGGTGCAGGGAAGGTAAAATTCCAAACTGCAACCAAGATGGAAAAGGATCACCGTGGCATATTCCAAAGGACGCTGTTCCACCAGTTGGATATAAGCAAAGGAAAAAGTGATGTTGGAATAGGAGGAGCTTATGGATCAAGAACTATTTAACCCACGACTATAGAAAAGATCCGGAAGGCTACGAGAATGTAATATCGCAGTTTGTGGAAAAACATGCTGGAACTTTGGAGAAAGAAGAAGTTAGGAATGGATGGAACAGTAAATATTGATGAAAAATGAGTAACATGTTGGATTCTATATCAAAAATCTTCACGAACATCTTAACTGCCCTCTACGAATCGTTCAGTTTCTCAATCTTACTTTCTTTCCTTGCCATGTTTTTCTATCTGTATGCGTATGAACCTACCACAGCAGGAAAAGGATGGAAGAGCACCATAGTGACATGGTATCAGAAATTTAGAGAGAGTGTGTTCTTCAGGAAGTTGTTTCTATTGGTGTTCGTGACTTCGATGATCTTGTTCAGAACATTACTGAATCGGAGCCTGTGGATGAATCCGTTGTCCAATGTCATGGGCGAATGGGGCATATGGAAGATGGTGAATGGTGAGCAGAAGCTGACAACGGAGTGTATTGAAAATGTGATTATGATGATACCGTTCACTAGTATAGTCATATGGACATTTCGGGAAAAAGTAGACAAAAATATGAAGAAGATACTGTGGCAAAGCGGAAAGATTGCGTTTGTCTTTTCGATAGTAATAGAGATGTTGCAACTACTTTTGCGGCTGGGGACTTTTCAGTTATCGGATATTTTCTATAATACAGTCGGTGGAGTAGTCGGCGGTTTCATATACTATGCAGTGATGAAAACAAGAAGGATGTTTAGTAGGTAAGGCGTAATAAGGTAAGCGTTTAAAATGCAAAGGCATATTGAAAAAAGGATCACCGTGGCATATTCCAAAGGATGCTGTTCCACCAGTTGGATATAAGCGAAGGGAAAAGTGATATTGGAAAGGAGTAGCTTATGGACCAAGAACTATTCAATCCACAATCTTCTTCCGTAAGTTCCTCCCGAATCATTTACACCCCATCAACCTTTGCCCGGACATCGTTGCTCCACCTGCAGGAGGTTGGCTCTTTGCAGGCTGTTCACCCACATGTATCCCAGAGAGAGGATTTGGTATCGTTCCTTTGCTTCATCGTTCTGTCTGGTGACGGAGAACTTTCCTATGAGGAGCAAACATATCAGCTGAGCGAGGGAGACTGTGTGTTCATTGACTGTCGGAAAGCGTACAGCCATTCGACGTCTGACAATCTCTGGTCGCTCCAATGGTGCCATTTCTATGCACCATCCCTTCCGGATGTGTATGAAAAGTATAAAGAGCGTGGAGGTCGTCCTGTGTTCCACCCAGATGACATAGCTTCTTTTACATCAATCCTGACAGACCTTTATGACCTCGCTTCTTCGGCTGATTACATCCGGGACATGCGAATCAATGAGAAGCTGGGAAGTCTATTGACTCTCCTAATGGAGCAGTCCTGGTATCCAGAGAGCGTAACGGTGAGCCGGAAGAGAATGGAACTGGCAGCTGTAAAGGAGTATCTGGACGAGCATTATAAGGAGAAGCTTACATTGGATGATTTGGCAGAGAAGTTCTTCATCAACAAGTTCTATCTGTCCAAAATCTTCAAAGAGACTTACGGAACGACGGTCAATAACTATCTGATCTCAAAGCGGATCACCAGAGCCAAGCAGCTGCTTCGCTTCACAGATATGACTGTGGATGAAGTTGGTGTTGCGGTCGGCATGGGAGATGCAAACTATTTTAGTCGGATGTTCCGAAAAGTAGAAGGAATCAGTCCAAGAGAATATCGGAAACAGTGGTGACATTGAGGCACAGCGAGAAATCGCTGTGTTCTTCTTAAAAGCATATAGTTTGAAATGAAAAAAGGAGACTTACAAAATGAACACAAAGCCAATAATACTCACAGTCCCAGCCTTTGAAGACTTCAGAGGATATCTTGCCGTGCCATACGACCAATCTATAAATTTCACTGTTAGACAGATTAACCAGGGATACAGCAAGAAAGCGTTCACACTGCGTGGTCTGCATTTTCAGGAAGGAGAACACGCCCAGGCGAAGCTAGTGTCCTGCCTGCATGGTTCAATATTCAATGTGGCTGTGGATCTGCGTCCAGGAGAAACCTTCGGCCATGCATACAGTGCGATGTTGTCATTTGCAAACCGGAATCAGATGTATATACCACGAGGCTTTGCTCATGGGTATCTGACGTTGGAAGATGATACCTTGATGCAGTGGTGTGTGGATAATGATTTCTGTGGTGAAGCTGCCAAGGCTGTACGGTATGATTCGGATTTTGTCTGGGGAGGTGAGTCGTGGCCGGAAGCTGAGTATATAATATCGGAAAAAGATTGGAATGCCATGAGATTGGAGAATTTTTGTGGGAGATAAAAGACCATATAAACCAAGAAAACCCGGTGCTGGCCGGAAACCGTTGAAGCCGAAATATGATGCGGCAGCTATCCTGCAGGAGCAGATACAGGCCGCCGTGGGCCTCTACGAAGAAGATAACTCCCTTCAGACAATCGCAGACACACTATCATTCAATCCTATCAAGGTACGGAAGCTATTGATCACAGCCGGTGTTTATGAATCGGAAATTGCAGATGTGGTGAACGCTTCTTTTGAGGAAAAACAGGGGATGTCCTATAAAGAAGCATTGGAATCGGTGGCAGCAGAACTGAATTTGTCAAAAGCATCTGTGACTTCTTATTTACCTTACAAGAAAGGTGTGTATTTCAGAGAAAACTGTGAGAGGGAGCAGATCAGCGTTGTGGCAGAGGGACTTCGACGAATGAGGCAGAGGAAGAAAGCAATTGAAGCGTTGCAGAGCAGTCATGATGAACAGCATCTCTGGAAGTGTGTGGTTGCTTTTCAAGGATACCGGTTCAAGACGATGTCAGGATTGCCGTTTTCCTATAAGATTAAGACCGGGCGGAATGGGGAACTGACCAAGGAACTGTGGATCGATCGTCGAGAAAGTAGTAAGAGCCTGACGTGGAGTTCGGTACTGCTGGCACTGGGGAATATAAAAGGAAAAGTGGTAGATCGCCCGAAAGCTCTGGGCGATGTCCGGGGCGTAACTTACATATTCGGAATGTTCTACCGGTTCGGCCTGATCGATGTGCCAGACGAAGTGAAGGAGAAGATGAAGCACCAGAAGCAAAAAACTGGTAAGCAATGAAAAAATCAGTTGCTATGTATAGAACTGTGAGGTAATATCCATCCTAACCAGGGGCAGAATGTATTGCTCACGGTTAGGAAGGTAGGTGGCATTATAGAAAAACTGAAAGAGATGATAGAGGAATACTTAGGGCAATCCCGCACAAAGAAAGAACAGCAAAAAGGTCGGGAAAGAGGTATAATAAA
>OIYO01000905.1_pt1 | contig 20094 bp, 25 predicted proteins | sample 1588191 | NCBI WGS metagenome assembly OIYO01 (sample SAMN03283275) | human gut metagenome | biome: human-associated habitat; material: feces | host: Homo sapiens | place: Peru | collected 2012 | reverse complement strand
GTCTATAATTATTCAATATTTTAAACCAACAACAATAATTTTATCTCAGTACTAATATTTACTTTTGCTCAAAATGTGCTATAATATTATTAACTTATTAACTTTTTTAATTTAAGAAAGGGGTATCTTTTATGAGAAGACGGAACAAAATTTTAACAACTGCTCTTATTATAATACCAATTATTTGCATAATTATGATAATAATTGGTATACTCTTTAACAATGTAAAACTTGCTGTATATGTAATTTTTGCATTAATTTTAATTGCTGTTATCTCTAAAATTTGTATGACAATTATCAGCTTTTTCAAATCACATATAAATAAATAATTTAATACAATAAGTTTTACAAAATAGCAAATTAAAAGTAAAAAATACTTTCAAAAATAAACTCTCCTCATTAGACAAAAAAGTTTAATAAGGAGAGTTTATTATATATTAACTATTCATAGAATATTTTACATCTATAATTTAAATAACTTGCAAAAAATATAAAAACGTAGTATAATTATGTTAATTCTCTTTGAAAGGGGGATATATAAAATATGATGAAAGAAGGAATATCAATGATTTTTTTACCAGAAAGTATTGAAAGAACTTTGGAACGGTTAAAGGAGGCTTATAACAGGGACATAAAAAAACATAGGTCTTATTGTTCTTCTATTTCTGAGAACGGAAAAACTTACACGGGAACTGATACCGTAAAAATCGTTCTGAAACATTTTGAGGAATTTAAGGCAAGTTTGGAAAATGGAACCAGTGACCTTCTTGTTTGCAAAGAAGGAGAAGAAGATGAAGGAGAAGTAGTAATACTAAAAGTAGAAGACAGTGATGACGAAGAATCAGAAGAAGAATCATATGTAAGCGTAGAAGATGAAGATACATTAAACAAAGTATTCGAAATATTCAAAGAAAAATTTAAAGATGATTTTGATTTTGTTGACTAATAAGAAATAAAAGTGGAGTTAGGGGGGTGTCAAAAGTGACGCCCCTTTTTTACAGAAATTAAAAATTGCAAAAATAATAATATAATATTTTTTGAACAAAACAAAGGAGGAAGTTATGAAAAAATTTTCAACATATTTATTAGTAATGTTTATGATAGTATTCTGGATAGTAAGAATAGCAGTTACAATAATGTCACAAATGGGAAAAGACTTTATGGGAATGGTACCAATGAATGAAACATTTGAAATTGCAATATTATTTGCAACTTTATTATGCTTAGTGTTAATAGTAAAAAGAAAATTAGTAGGAAGCTTGTTATACCTTGTATTACATGCAATATATTTTGGAGGGGATATAACAAATAAATTAAATATAATATCAAACAATGAAACATTAACTTTAGCACAAAACACACAATTAATGTTTTCTATATTAGGAATAATTTTACCATTAGCAGTTTTAATAGATTTATTGTTAGATAAGAATAGAAAAGAAAATCCTACAGATAAAAAAACAGATTGGTTTTATAAAAATGAAGAATTTGATAGAAAATTAGATGATAGAGCTGACAAAAACAATTATAGAACAATGTAATATAATTTTAAGTGCTAAAAATATATCAAACTCAATATTTAAACTTATAAGTCTTCTAAGAGAAAAAAATGTTAAAATATATTGTGTATCTGGAATGAAGTTTTCTTTCCATCTAAAAGCAAAAGAATACTTTGTACATAAATATTATGGAAGTGATATTGAAGTAATTTCAGCAAGAAATCAAGAATTAAAAATAGATGCCGCAAGTTATAGTAGCAAGATAAAGAACTATTAAGAATTCAAAAATGGATTATTTGGAAGAAAGTGATGGTAGTAAAAATGAATAAAAAAATATTTACCGATGAGGAAAAACAAATTAAAGAAGTTATAATTGCTTCAAGAAAACTTGAAGAATATTTATGGGGAGAATATAATGGACAGTGGAATATTGAGGAATGGAGAAGAATGTTTAGAAAACGTATTCAAAAAATTGACGATATAGATGTAAACAACCCACATGCAATAATAGAAATGAGAAAAAGAGTTATGCAAAATGCAGCATTAAGCGTTGCGCTTATGAAAATTTTAGATACAAAGGGAATTCCAGCAGATAAATGTGCAATACCTTCTAATTTGCCACAGTATGCTATTAATGATAAAGGAGGTACGACTAATGAATAATGAAAATAAAACAAATATAAATTGGTATCCAGGCCATATGGCAAAAACCAAAAAACAAATAATACAAGACCTAAAACTAATAGACATAGTAATAGAACTATTAGACGCAAGAATACCAATATCAAGCCAAAACCCTAACATAGCAGAAATAACAAAAAACAAAAAGAAAATAATAGTATTAAACAAATGCGACTTATCAGACGACAAACAAAACAAACTATGGGTAGAATACTTCAAAAAGAAAAACATACCAGCAGTACTAGTAGACTCAAATTCTGGAAGAGGAATAGACCAATGTATTAGAGAAATAGAAAAAATAATGCAAGTAGATTTAGACGCTCAAGCTGAAAAAGGAAGAACAGGAAGAAAAATAAGAGCAATGATACTAGGAATACCAAATGTAGGAAAATCATCATTTATAAACAGAATTGCCAAAAGAACAACAGCTGGAGTTGGTAATAAACCAGGTGTTACAAAACAAAAACAATGGATTAGAATAAATGAAAAAATAGAATTATTAGATACACCAGGAGTATTATGGCCAAAATTCGAAAGTGAAGAAGTTGCTTTAAACTTATGCTTTACTGGAACTATAAAAGAAGAAATATTAGATAAATTAGAAATAGCATATCAATTAACAAAATTCTTATTAGAAAATTATAGAAAAAATTTATGCGAAAGATATAAGCTAGACGAAAAATACATAGAAGAAACTTTAGCTCAAGACCAGCCAGAAAATAACAATATATATGAAATAATGCTTGAAATAGGAAAAAACAGAGGATGCATAATGTCTGGCGGTAGAGTTGACGAAGAAAAGACAGCAAGATTAATATTAGATGAATTTAAAAATGGAAAATTAGGGAAGATAACAATTGAATGTCCCAAAAGGGACGGTTCTTTTTGGGACATGGAGGAAAAAATTGGATAATTTTATTGAATTAAAAAAAGATGAACAAGAAGTAAATTTAATGCCACCATTAACATGGGCTTATGTTGGAGACTGTGTATATGAATTATATATAAGAACAAAATTGGTAAATGAAACAAAATTAAAACCACATGCTCTACATATAGAAGCCATAAAACATGTTAAAGCAAAAGCACAGGCTGAAACATTAAATAAAATATATGAAGAACTTACAGAAAAAGAAAAAGATGTAGTTAGAAGAGGCAGAAATGCAGAAAATCATCATTTACCTAAAAATGCAAATGTTCAAGATTATATGTATGCAACAGCTTTTGAAGCTTTAATAGGATATTTGTATTTAACAAAACAAAATGATAGACTTAAAGAAATATTAGAAAAATCGCTTGACTAAATAAAGAAAAAATGATATAAATATTTAAGCTAAATCAAGGCCCCTTGGTCAAGCGGTTAAGACGCCACCCTCTCAAGGTGGAATCATGGGTTCGATTCCCGTAGGGGTCACCAAAAAATACATAAAATTTTTAAATTTGAATAAATATAGAAAAAACAAATTTAAAAGGGAGTAGCTTTAATTTGCTAATCAACAGTCGCGATAACATATATGTTATCTGGTTAGTAAGCTTAAAAACTTTAAGTAAGTGAGACTTTTAAAAGAAATTTAATTGCAAAAAAAGCAAAAGATTTCTTTTAAAAGTCTCATTTGATTTAATACTAAAAATTGTATAGATATATATAATTTTGTAAAAAATAAAAATAGGGATTTTAGGAATCAGCCCCAATCCCGAGCGAAGCGTAGTGAAGGGAGAAAAGCTAATGGAAAATAAAAACTGGTTTAACAAAAAAGTAGAGGATGTTGAAAAAGAACTAAAAACAGACAAAGAAAAAGGATTAACAGAAGAACAAGTAAAAGAAATTAGAAATCAAAAAGGCTATAATGAACTACAAGCAGCCAAAAAGAAATCTATGTTTCAAAGATTTCTAGACCAATTTAAAGACTTCTCAATAATTGTACTAATAATAGCAGCAATAGTATCAGGAATTGTTGGAGTAAGCGAAGGGGAAGGAATAACAGATACAATAATTATTATGATAGTAGTTATAGTAAACGCTGTTATAGGAGTAGCACAAGAAAGTAAAGCTGAAAAATCTTTAGAAGCATTACAAAAATTAAGTGACCATGCTTCAAAAGTTATAAGAAATGGAAATTTACAAGTGGTGCCAGCAAGAGAGCTAGTACCAGGTGATGTTGTGGCTTTAGATACAGGTGATTACATACCAGCAGATTTAAGAATTATAGAAGAAGCAAATTTAAAATCACAAGAAAGTTCACTAACAGGAGAATCAGTACCAGTTGAGAAAACAGCAGAAGTAATAGAAGATGCAGAAATTGGTATTGGCGATAGAAAAAATATGTTATTCTCATCAAGTTTAGTAACATATGGAAGAGGAAAAGGAATCGTTGTAGAAACAGGTATGACAACAGAAGTTGGAAAAATAGCAGGCATGATAAATTCTACAGAAAAGCAAGAAACACCATTACAACAAAAATTAAATAAATTAGGAAAAACTTTAGGAATAGCAGCAATAATAATTTGTGTAGTAATATTTGTAATTGGATTATTACAAGGAAAAGAACCAATTCATATGTTTATGACAGCTGTATCTCTAGCTGTTGCGGCAATACCAGAAGGATTAGTTGCAGTATCAACAATAGTTCTAGCAATAGGTGTGCAGAAAATGGTTAAAAGAAATGCAATTGTAAAAAGATTACCAGCAGTAGAAACATTAGGAAGCAGTACAGTAATATGCTCAGATAAAACAGGAACATTAACTCAAAATAAAATGACAGTAGAAAAAATCTTTTGGAATGATGCTATAAGAGATGCTGAAAATATACTAGAAGATGAAATTGATGAAGAATTAACAAAATTAGTATATGCAAATATGCTATGTAATGATACAAAAATATCAAAAGATGGAACATTAACAGGTGACCCAACAGAAACTGCATTAGTGGACATGGCATTTAATTTGAATTTCGACCCAAGCCTTTATGATAGAGCTCCAAGAGTTCAAGAAATACCATTTGATTCAGATAGAAAATTGATGACAACGGTAAATGAAGTAAATGGAAAATATATAGTATATACCAAAGGTGGAATTGATGAATTACTAAAAAGATGTACAGCATATGAAATAAACAATGAAATTCATACAAATCTTGATAATTATATAAATAAAATAAGAGAAAAAAATGAAGAAATGGCAAGAGAAGCACTAAGAGTATTAGGATGTGCATATAAAGAAATTGACCACATCCCATCAAAAGAAGAAATGACAACAATAGAAAATGACTTAATATTTATAGGCATGGTAGGAATGATAGACCCACCAAGAGAAGAAGCAAAAGTAGCAGTTGAAAAGTGTAAAACAGCAGGAATTAAAGTTGTAATGATTACAGGAGACCACAAAATTACAGCAACAGCAATTGCTAAAAAATTAGGAATATTAGAAAATGAAGATGAAGCAATAACTGGTAGTGAGCTTGAACAAATGACAGATGAAGAACTAGAACAAAATGTTAGAAAATATTCTGTTTATGCAAGAGTATCACCAGAACATAAAGTTAGAATTGTAAATGCTTGGCAAAAAAATGGGGAAGTAGTTGCAATGACAGGTGATGGAGTAAATGATAGTCCAGCGCTTAAAAAAGCAGATATAGGATGTGCAATGGGGGTTGTTGGAACAGATGTAGCAAAAGAAGCGGCAGATGTAATTTTAACAGATGATAACTTTGCAACAGTAGTATCAGCAGTAGAAGAAGGAAGAAGAATTTATGACAATATTTTAAAAGTAATACAATTCTTACTATCAAGCAATGTTGGAGAGGTTGTAGTATTATTTTTTGCAACATTATTAACACCATTATTTGGTAAATGGTTTGGAATTACAGATATAAGTAGTTTAGAAATTTTACTTCCAATACACATTTTATGGATAAACTTAGTAACAGACTCATTACCAGCACTAGCATTAGCGTTTGACCCTGCAAATAGCGATATAATGGAAAGAAAACCAATAAAACCAGGAAAAGGTGTATTTACAAAAGGAATGACATGGAGAGTATTTTATCAAGGTGTAATGATAGGATTATTAACACTTGCAGCATTTATGATAGGATTAGCAACAACTACAACACCAATAGAAGGATTAACACTAGATGAATCAAAAATAGAAGTTGGTCAAACAATGGCATTTGTAACATTAGCATTTTCAGAATTAGTACATGTATTTAATGTTAGAAATAATAAAAAATCTGTGTTTAAAACAGGAATATTTAACAATATGAAATTAATTGGAGCAGTAGTTATTTCAGCATTATTGATGCTTGTAATTTTATTAATACCAGGATTAAGAGAAATATTTAGCATACCAGTTTTACCAAGAGAAAATATTATTGAATTAGTATTATTAGTCCTAGCTCCACTTGCAATTGTTGAAATATTTAAATTATTAAAAATCAATAGCGCTAAAGAAGAATAAAATATTAAAAAAAGTACAAGTTGAAAAAAATATAACTTTTTCAAAAAAAGCTTGTACTTTTTTATTTTTATTATTATAATATATATTGTAAAAAGGAGCAGGTTAAATGAAAATTGATAATATAAAAGCAAGCCAAAGCAAAAAAGCTACATTAGAATTCAATCAGCGAGAAATAAAAGAACAAAAATATAAATTATCTAATTTTAGTGGATTAAATTTTGATGATATGTTTAATAGCGAAGTAGAAAAATTAGAGGAGAAAGACAAAGAATTAAAAGACGAAGATACTAAAAAAGAAGAGGAAGAGTCAAAAAAAGAAAAAACAGAAATGCAAAGGTCATATGAAATCGAAAAGTCAAAAACAGAAAATTCAAAACTATATAATAAATTAAACAAAGAAACACAAGAATTCAGAGCAGAAATAAAAGAAAAAGCCAAAGAAACACAAGAACAGAAAATAGAAAAAAACAAAGATAATCAAAAAAAAGAAATTACAAGAAGTAAGGAAAATATAGAATTATCAAATGAAAGATAAAAAATATTATTGTATAAAATACCAAGGAGGAAATAAAAAATGTACATATTTAATAAGATAACGGTAAATCCACAATTACCAAAAAGAATTGAAAAACTATCAGAGATAGCAAATAATTTATGGTGGTCTTGGAACACAGAATTTCTAAGACTTTTCAAAATAATAGACAGAGATTTATGGGAAACATGCCAAAAAAATCCTGTAAAATTCCTAAAATTAGTATCTCAAGATAGATTAGAACAAGTAGCAAAAAATACAGAATTCTTAAAAGAATATGATAAATTAGCAAAACAATTTGAAGACTATATGAACAGCAAAAATACATGGTTTTCAAATAAATATCCTGAAAATAAAAACGACCTAATAGCATATTTTTCAGCAGAATATGGATTAGATCAAACAATACCAATCTATTCAGGAGGACTTGGAATATTATCAGGAGACCATCTTAAATCTGCAAGTGATTTAGGAATTCCATTAGTAGCAGTAGGTTTATTATATAAAAATGGATATTTCCATCAAAAAATAAATGGATATGGTGACCAAAAAGAAGAATACAATAACATAGAATTAAGTGACTTACCAATAAATCCAGTAAAAGATGAAAATGGTGAAGACTTAACAATATATGTAAAATTTGAAAAAAGAAAAGTATATTTAAAAGTTTGGAAAATAAATGTAGGAAGAATAAAATTATATTTATTAGATTCTGATATAGATAAAAACAAACCAGAAGATAGAGAAGTCACTTTAAGACTATATGGTGGAGACCAAGAAATGAGAATCAAACAAGAAATCATTCTTGGTATGGGAGGAACTAATTTATTAACAAGAGCATTAAATTTAAACCCAACTATATATCATATGAATGAAGGACATTCAGCATTTTTAATATTAGAATTAATGAAAAATATAATAAAAGAAAAGAAAGTATCATTTGAAGTTGCAAAAGATATAGCAAGTTCAAAAACAGTATTTACAACACATACACCAGTACCAGCTGGAAATGACATATTCCCAATAGAACTAGTAGAAAAATATTTTAAAGATTTTTGGCCAAGATTAGGAATAGACAGAGAAACTTTCTTGAAATTAGGAATGAAACCATGCACAGAACTAGAACATGGATTTAACATGGGAATATTAGCACTTAAAATTGCAGGAAAGAAAAACGGAGTAAGTAAATTACATGGAGCAGTTTCTAGAGAACTATTTGGTGATGTATGGCCAGAAATAGCAGCAAATGAATCACCAATAACTTATGTAACAAATGGAATACATACATGTTCATGGCTTGCACCAAAAATGAAAGAACTATATAATAAATACTTAATACCATATTGGCAAGACAATATACATGATGATAAAGTATGGGAAAAAATTAATAATATACCAAACAAAGAACTATGGGATATACATAGACAAAGAAAAATAAAATTACTAGAAATAGTAAAAGAAAACACAACAAACAGATTAAGAAGAGAAGGATATAATTACGAAGAAATAAATGACATAACATCAAAACTAAATCCAGATGTATTAACAATAGGATTTGCAAGAAGATTTGCAACATATAAAAGAGCAACATTAATATTCAAAGATTTAGAAAGAATAACACAAATACTAAATAATCAAGATAAACCAGTTCAACTAATATTTGCAGGAAAAGCACATCCAGCAGATAAAGAAGGAAAAGACCTAATAAAAAGAATACATGAAATATCAATGATGCCACAATTTAAAGGAAAAATATTCTTATTAGAAAATTACAATATAGAAATGTCTAGATATCTAATAAGTGGAGTAGATGTATGGCTTAATAATCCAAGAAGACCTATGGAAGCATCAGGAACAAGTGGACAAAAAGCATCTGTAAATGGAGTTATAAACTTTAGCGTACTAGATGGTTGGTGGGCTGAAGGATATAACCAAGAAAATGGATGGACAATAGGAACAAATGCAGAATACAACTCATATGAAGAACAAGACAGAGCTGATAGCCAAAGTATGTATCGAACATTAGAAACAAAAATAATACCAATGTACTACGACAGAAATAAAGATGGAATATCTGAAACATGGATGAAAACTATGAAAAACTCAATTATATCAACAGGAGGAAAATATAGTACATCTAGAATGCTAGTAGACTATACAAACAATTTATATATGCCACTATGCAATTTAACAAAAAAATATTATGAAAATATTGACAATGTTGCAGAATTTAATTTATGGAAGAAAAACTTATATACAAATTGGAAAGATATAAAAATTACTCAAAAAAATAATTTAAATAATATTACTATGGATGCTGGAAATAATATTGAAGTTAAATGCGAAGTTCAATTACCAAATGTGGATATAAGTAACATTACAGTAGAATGCTATTACGGAAAAATCTTAGATAATGGAATAGTTGAAAACGTAAGTATTATTCCAATGAAATTAGAAAATGAAAATGAAGAAGAAAAAATATATGAGTATTCTACAAAAATTGAATTAAGAACAGGTGGAAATTATGGCTATACTTTTAGAATTATGCCAAAACATGAAATGTTGCTAGATGCAGAAAATCTAAATTTAGTAAAATGGATTACAAAATAAAGTTGATAAAAAAATTAACAACTCATAGGGAAAAGATTTGGTGAGTTCATATATATATGAACTCACCAAATCTTTTCCCTTTAAGTTTTCTAAAATTTTATAATTCCATTTTTAAAATCTAAATTATTCAAAGAATCATATTCATAACCAATAGTATAAACATTTGTAGCAAAAATATCTTTATTTAATAACAAATTTAAATTCTTATTTTTATTAGAATCAACAAACTTCTTAACAGAAGTTATTATATTAAGCTTAGGATTATTTTTAGAAATCTCAGAAACAAGTTTTTTACCATTCTCATTAAAACCTAAAACTCTAACATAAGGTAAAGTATTTTTAGAAACTTCCATATCCTTTTTAGTAATTCCAAGCAAAGCATATAAAAGAATACGCTGAATTCTAGTTGATGTATATCTTTTAGACTTTACCATACTTAAAAATTCAACAATACTATTACATGAATTAGCAGCATCTTTAATAGCAAACTCCAATCCTTCAGAAACATCAGGAAGATTAGCAATTTCTTCAATTGACATCTTTCTTAAAACATAGATTATCTCTTTTTCAAAAATATTTAAATCTTCAATAATATGACCATTTTTTATATTATCAATTAAAATTGAATAAGTATCAGAAGGTAATAAAGTTTTAATAATCTCAAAACTTTTATTTTTAACAAGACTTCTAATAGCAGTAGCACTTGCAATATCATTTGAAAAATTAGTACTATTATATTCAGACTCAATCCTTTTAACACAAATAGGATTTATTTCACTTTTATATTTTTTAAGAGCTTTTAAATACTCAATTCCTAAAATATTATTTGGAGAAGATAAGACACCTGAATATGTCCTAATATCATTAAGATACATTAACAAAGCATTTTCACGAGCTTTTGGAAAAGATACTCCTTTTTTTAGCTCATGAGAAAGAATATTTTTATACTCGTTAGGTTCTGCATATAAAACATCAGCAATATTTTTTAAAACATTTACATCAGAAGTTTCTGCTCCAAAAGATAGATAATCAACAATTCCTAAAGAATTTAAAATTTTAATTGCTCCATCTGCAAAATTTTCAGCGCTAGAAATTGAATATAAAACAGGTAATTCTATAACTAAGTCAATACCATTTGAAAGTGCCATTTTAGTCTTTTCCCATTTATTAATTATAGAAGTAGAGCCACGTTGTGTAAAATTACCACTTATAATAGCAATTGAGTAGTCACAACCTGTTAATTTTTTTGAATTTTCTAAATGATATAGATGACCATTGTGAAATGGATTATATTCGGCTATTATTCCTAAAACTTTGCTCATTAATAGCACCTTCTTTCTTTTTTATAAACAAATACTTGTTAAAAAAATAATATATTGATATAATAACATAAAATATTGAAAATTACAAGAAAGGGAAAATTATGGAAAAAGTAATTATATACACAGACGGAGCATGCTCAGGAAATCCAGGACCAGGAGGATGGGGAGCAATTTTAATGTATAAGGACACCAAAAAAGAAATTTCAGGAGGAAAAAAAGACACAACTAATAATGTAATGGAACTTACAGCAGCGCTAGAAGGACTAAAAATGTTGAAATTCCCTTGCGAAGTTGATTTATATAGTGATAGTGCATACTTAGTAAATGGATTTTCACAAGGTTGGATTTATAACTGGCAAAAAAACAACTGGCAAACATCAGATAAAAAAACAGTAAAAAATAAAGAAATATGGCAAGAAATTTATAATCTAACTAAAATACATAAAGTTAATTTTATTAAAGTAAAAGGACATGCAGATAATGAGTTTAATAATAGATGCGATGAACTTGCAAGAAATGCTATAAAAACACTTTAATATAGTAATAACTGAAATATTACAATTATATTAAATTTTTGTTACATTTTTACAAAATATTGCAAAATACTAAAGTTTAAATTATACTAAAAAAGAATAGTATAAAAATACACAAGGGGGATAAAATGGAAACATTTGCAGATTACCTTTTAAATGAAAAAAATTTAGTAGGAAAAATGGATATATTAAATAGATTACAAAGATTATTAAAAGAAAGAAAAGGAATAACTCTGTTTTTTAATAATTCAATAATATTTAAAACTGAAATAGCAAGAATGTTTTTAGAATATACAGATATAGGAGAAGAAATAGATAAAAACATAGTATTAACAGCTTGCCTATTATGCAATTGTAAAAAAATAGATGGCCCACAAAGTTTAGAAAGCCTACATACATATGCAAAAAAAGGAGCAGATTTTTTAGCGACACTTGGATTTGATAAAAGATTCTGTAAAATCTGTGAAGAAGTAAATAGATATAGTGGAAGTGAGCCAAGAGAACCAGAAAGTGATATTTTAGAATTAGTAGATAATTTTGGTGGAATGCTTTTAGATAGACCAGAAAGAGCGGGATTTACACCAGAGAAAGCATTGGTTCAATTAGAAGAAGATAATTTACGAGGAAAAAATAATAGATATATAGAACAATTTAAAGAATTTATCAAAGAAATGCAGGAGGTAGAAGTATAATGGAAACACAAGAAAAAGTAGGAACAGTTTTTATGAAACCACTAGTAGCATTGAAAAAAATATGTGAAGAAAATTCAACAAATAGAGTGTTCTCACTATTGCCTAAATTTGAAAAATTATTAAATGATAAAATAAAGGCAAAAGAGCAAATACCTATGTTTTCCCAAGATACTCGTGACAAATACATAGGAGAAGACATATTAGAAGAATTAAAAAGAGAAAAAGATGGTTTAGAACTATAAAAGACGATAATCAAAATCGTCTTTTTATAAAGGGAAGGGGAATAAAAATGTACGAAGTATTTGCAGATTTACATGTTCACATAGGAAGGTCAGAAAGTGGAAAACCAATCAAAATAACAGCCGCTAAAAGTCTAAATTTTGCTAACATTGCAAAAGAATGTGTTGATAGAAAAGGAATAAATATAGTAGGAATAATAGACTGTGCATCACCATATGTAATAGAAGATATAGAAAATTTTTTAAAAACAGGAGAAGCATATGAACTAGAAGATGGTGGAATTATATACAAAGATAAAGTATGTATTCTTTTAGGAAGTGAAGTAGAGACGTCAGAAAAAGGAAGAAACGGAAAATGTGGTGCTGCTCATAATGTTTGTTTCTTTCCACATTTAAAAGACATAAAAGCGTTTTCAAATGAAATGAGTCATCATATAAAAAACATAACATTAAGCACACAAAGGTCAGATGTATCAGGATATGAATTAATTGACATTGTAGAAAAATACAATGGAATTTTAATACCAGCACACATATTTACACCATTTAAAAGTTATTATGGAAATTGTGCTGATAGACTACAAGATATTTTCAAAGAAAAATATGATAAAATATTTGCAGTAGAATTAGGCTTAAGCTCAGACACATTTTTAGCAGATGAAATATCAGAATTAGAAAACAAGACATTTGTAACAAATTCAGATGCACATTCTCTTCCAAAAATAGCAAGAGAATACAACAAAATGCAAGTAGAAGACATATCTTTTAAAGAAGTTGTAAAAGCTTTGAAAAATGAAGATGGAAGAAAAATAATTGCAAACTATGGATTAGATCCAAAACTTGGAAAATACCACAGAACTTATTGCGATAACTGTAATCAAACAATAGAAACAAAAGAACCAATATCAGTGTGCCCAAAATGTGGAAGTGATAAAGTAACATTTGGTGTTTTTGATAGAATAGAATTGATAAAAGATAAAAAGGAAACTCAAAGCCCAGCAAATAGACCACCATATATATATCAAGTCCCACTTGGATTTATTCCAGGGGTAGGTGGTAAGACAATTGAAAAGTTGTTAGATACTTTTGAAACTGAAATGAACATATTACATAAATTATCAAAAGATGATATAGAAGCGGTTGTAGGAGAAAAAGTTGCAAATTCAATTGAAAAAGCAAGAACAGGTGAGGCAAAAGTGCAATCTGGTGGTGGAGGCAACTACGGTAAAATTATATAAATTATTAATTATTATAAAACTTCCTATAGAATAAATTTATTCTATAGGAAGTTTTATGTTATAATAATAGTTCTAAAAATCTCTTTATCGAATACACATTATGTATAAGCAAGTGTAAAAATAAGGAGAACGTTATGAAAAAAAACAAACGATTAAATATAAAAAACACAATATATCAGCATATCACAAATAATAGTAAAGAATATATTTTAGTTACATTAATATTTATAGTAGGAATTTTTTTAGGAGTAATGTTTATAAACAACACGCAAGAAGCACAAATGTCAGAAATAACATCATACCTAAATAATTTTATAGATAAACTAAAAAATACAGAAGAATTAGACCATATAGAACTATTAAAAACAACAATAATTGAAAATATTATTTTAGCAGTAACACTCTGGTTTTTTGGAACAACTGTAATACGGAATACCGATAGTTTTTGGAATAATATTATATAGAGGATTTTGCCTTGGATATACAATTGCATCAATAATGGTATTAATGGGAACAGGAAAAGGAATATTATTTGTTTTTTTAAGCTTATTATTACAAAATATAATATTTATTCCAGCCATAATTGCAATAGGAGTAAGTCGGATTTAAATTATACAAATCAATAGTAAAAAATAGAAACAAGGATAATATAAAAATAGAACTGCTTAGACATACAATTTTTTCATCAATTATGTTAGTGCTTTTATGTATATCATCAGCTATAGAAATATTAATTTCTACAAATATTTTAAAAAAATTTATAAAATATTTTTAAAAATCTATTTACTTTTTTTAAATAGTTTGATATAACATATACATAATTTATGTAAATAAAATATTTTGAATTAGGGGTAGGGAAAAATGGAGAAACAATTAAAACTTTTTTTTGAATTTTTAGAAAATGATAAGAAATTATCAAACAACACATTACAATCATACAAAAGAGATTTAAAACAATTCAGAAGATATATAGAAGGATGCGAAGTACCATATAATAAAGTAGACGAAGAAGTAATGCAAAATTATATTGAGTATCTAGAAGAATTAGGAAAAAAACCTTCAACTATTTCAAGATGTATAGCCTCAATAAGATCTTTCTATCAATATGTACTAAAAAAAGGAAAAGTAAAGAAAGATCCTACAAGAACAATACAATCACCAAAAGTAGAAAAAAAAGCACCATGTGTGTTAACTTCTAAAGAAGTTGAATTATTATTAGAACAACCAAAAGACATAGATTTAAAAGGAATTAGAGATAAAGCAATGTTGGAATTTGCTTATGCCACAGGAATGAGAGTTACAGAAATAATATCATTAGACATAGATGATATTAACTTCGAAGAAGGATATGTAAATTGTAGAAAAGCAAATAAACAAAGAATAATACCATTAGGAAAAATGTCATTAAAAGCATTAAAAGAATATACAGAACATGCAAGAGGTATATTACTTAAAGATGACAACGAGAAAGCTTTGTTTGTAAATGTAAATGGACAAAGATTAACAAGACAAGGATTCTGGAAGATAATAAAATACTATAAAGAACAAGCTCACATAACAAAAGATATTACACCACATGTTTTAAGACATTCATTTGCAACACATTTATTGCAAAATGGAGCAGATTTAAAATCAATACAAACAATGCTTGGACATTCTGATATATCTTCAACACAAGTTTATATGCAATTTCAGGATGAAGGATTAAAAAATATTTATCAAAAAGCTCACCCAAGAGCATAATAAATTTGGAAAGGGATTTAGGGACGTTCCTCAAAATCCCTTTTTACGGTATTAAGGGACAATTCTAAATTCTTTAATAAAAAAATTGTAAATTTCTTGACAAATTAGAAATTTATGGTATAATATATCTGTTACAAGAAGAAGCAATAACTTCTCACCTTAGCATAAGCGAAAGGTTAGAAATAAATAAAATATTAGTTTATAAAAACTATGTTTATTTGTATTGATTGACTTGTAACAAAAGTCAATTTTTTTGTTGTGTTAAAAACAACAATATGGAGGTGTTTTAATATAAAACAAGAATTACCAATTAATGGTCAAATCAGAGAAAAAGAAGTTCAATTAATAGGAGCAAATGGCGAAAAATTAGGAATTGTTTCAACAAGAGAAGCTTTAGAAAAAGCAGCAGAAAGCAATTTGGATTTAGTACTAGTTTCACCAAATGCAAAACCAGCAGTTTGTAAAATAATGAACTATGGAAAATACAAATTTGAACAATCAAAAAAAGAAAAAGAAGCAAAAAAGAAACAGAAAATTTTAGAAGTTAAAGAATTAAGAGTTACTCCAAATATTGAAGAACACGACTTTGAATTTAAATCAAAAAATGCGAGAAAATTTTTAACTGATGGAAACAAAGTAAAAATAACAGTAAGATTTAGAGGAAGAGAAGTAAACAATTCAAAAGCAGGAGAAATAGTTCTAAATAAATTTATAGAAAAATTAGAAGACATTTCAGTAGTTGAAAAACAACCTAAATTAGAAGGTAAAAATATGTTTACAATTTTAGCTAAAAAATAAGTTAGACGTTTGAGCAATTAGCAAAAAATACGGATAACTTATACAACTGAGTAAAACGAAGTTGTAGTACAATATATATAATTTTTTTAAGGAGGGAAAATCATGGCAAAATTAAAAACAAATAAAGCTGCTAAAAAAAGATATTCATTAACAGCAACAGGAAAAGTTAAAAGAACAAAATCAAACAGAAGACATTTATTAGCTAACAAGACAAAAAGACAAAAGAAATCAGGAAAAATTCAAAATGCTTATGCAAGTAAAACTTGTGAAAATACAATAAAAAAATTATTACCATATGGTGGATAAAATAGAAAGAAAGGGTGAAATAAAATGGCAAGAGTAAAAACAGCAAGAACAACAAGAGCAAGACATAAAAAAGTTTTAAAACAAGCTAAAGGATATTTTGGAGCAAAACACTATAGATTTAGAAATGCAAATCAAGCAGTTATGAAATCATTATCTTACGCATATGTAGGAAGAAAAGATAAAAAGAGTGATTTTAGAAAATTATGGATAACAAGAATCAATGCTGCAGCTAGAATGAATGGAACAACATATAGCAAATTGATAGCAGGTCTAAAAAAAGCTAATGTTACAATAAACAGAAAAATGTTAGCTGAAATAGCTGTAAGTGATCCAAAAGCATTTACAGAAATAGCTGAAATAGCAAAAAAAGCGTAGAAATTATTAATAGAGATTAAAAAGCACAAAAACTTTTAATCTCTATTTTTTATTGTTTTTTCATTTTAGGTTTAGAAATTAAAGATGCTAAATATCCAAAGAAGACAGCAGCAGCGATTCCACCAGCAGCAGCTTTAACACCACCAGTAAAAGCACCAACTAAACCAGTTTCTTTAACTCCCTCAATAGCACCTTTGGCAAGATTATAACCAAAACCAGTAAGAGGAACAGTAGCACCAGCTCCAGCAAAATCAACCAAATGTTGATAAATACCAAGACCACCTAAAATAGCACCGGTAGTTACAAATATAACTAAAATTCTAGCAGGAGTCAGCTTTGTTTTATCAATTAAAATTTGACCAATAACACATATTAATCCACCAACGACAAAACATTTTAGAAGTGACATCCAATTAAAAACATTAGACCAATCTATATCCATAAACTATTAACCCCCTTTTTGTCCATTTGAGAAACGTCCCCAAAAGGACATCAAATTTCTATACTAATTGCATGTGCTATACCAGGAATAGTTTCACCCTGTTGAGAAGAAGTAGAATTCATCAAAGCACCAGTTGCAATTAATAATAATTTCTTAATTTTTTTATCTTTCAATTGTTTAAATAAATATCCAGAAAAGACCGTACCACAACAAGCACAACCACTACCGCCGGAATGAGTGTCTTGAGCATTTTTATCAAAAATCAAAACACCACAGTCATTATAATTGGATTTAATATTATAACCTTGTGATTTTGCAATATCAATTGCAATTTCTTTACCAATATGTCCTAAATCTCCGCTTATAATAGCGTCATAATAACTAGGATTTCTGCCAGTATCTTTAAAATGAGCAATTAAAGTATCGGCAAAAGCAGGAGCCATAGCAGCACCCATATTATTAGCATCTTTTATACCCATATCAACAATTTTACCAGGTGTAATATGAGTAATATAAGGACCCTGACCACTTTTTGAAACTATTGCAGCTCCACTACCAGTAACAGTCCATTGCGCAGAAGGCGGTCTTTGATTTCCAAGTTCAAGAGGAAATCTAAATTGTTTTTCGGCACTACAGAAATGACTAGAAGTAGCACATAATGCATTTTCTGCAAAACCTTCAACCGCAATTGCTGATAAAGACATTGATTCAACGAATGTTGAACAAGCACCAAATACTCCAAAGAATGGAATGCTTAATTCACGAAGCCCAAAACTAGAAGATATACATTGGTTAAGCAAATCACCTGCAAAACAACAGTCGATTTTGTCAGAAGGAATACCAGATTTATTTACAACAGTATTAACAGTTTCCTTTATAATTTTACTTTCAGCCTTTTCCCAAGTTTTCTCACCCCAAAATTCATCATCTAAAGTTTGGTCAAAATACTTGGCAAGAGGGCCTTGAGCTTCTTTAGGACCAACAATAGAAGCACATTCTGTGATAGTAGGTGGGTTATCAAATTTAATAGTTTGCTTTCCTAATTTTTGCAAAAAAAATCAACTCCTTTTATACTAAAGTCATACTTTGAGTGTTAAAAATCAAATAAATAATACCAACAATAATTGATGCAGATATACCAAAAACTAAAACAGGACCTGCAACTGTAAACATTTTTCCACCAACACCCATAACATAACCTTCAGATTTGTATTCCATAGCAGGAGAAACAATAGAATTTGCAAAACCTGTTATTGGAATTAAAGAACCAGCACCTGCGAATTTACCAATTTTATTAAATATATTAAGACCTGTTAAAAATGCAGAAATTCCAATTAATATTATAGAAACAATAGTGCCTGATAAAGCTTGGTCAAAACCTCTTTCTTTACAAATATTCATAATAATTTGACCAATTGTACATATTAATCCACCAACCCAAAAAGCATTAAAACAATTTTTGAATATAGGGGAATTAGGAGATTTTTTGTCTACATATTCTTGATATGTTTGTTTTGTTTCAGTAGGGTTCATTATTTATCATCCTTTCTGTTTAAATCAATTAAAAAACTTAAATCTAAATCTACAAAATATTCTGATATTTTATTACCATCGATTTTAGCTCTTTGTTCTAAAATTTTTACACTTGACAAATAATCAATGCTTTTAGATGCTTCACTTATTGCATTTGCAATAGCATCTTTCCATGATACTTCAGATGTACCTGTAATTATTAAATGTTTTTCTATATCCATGTTTGACCTCCAAAAATTATTTTATAAATATTTTTACCGTTTTTAGAAAAAATATACATTACAATTCACAGCGAATTTATTTAGAGTAATTAAAATTTAGTTATACATTACCAAATTTTAATGACTCATTTTAAAACTGTGAATTGTAACAATATACAAATAAATTAAAAAATTAAAAGAAAATATAGAATTTTTATGAAAAATAACATATAATTGAAAATGGTAATTCGTGGACGGAGGAATAAAAATGATAGATAAAACAAGAGAAATAGCATTAAAAATACTATATAAAATAGACAAAGAACAAGCATATTCAAATATAGTACTAAATGAAGAAATAAAACAAAATAAACAAAAAATAAATGAAGAAATTGATAATTTAAATAAAGAAGAAAAAAGTGGTTTAGCAGATTTAATCAAAACTAAAGCAAGTAAGAAAATAATAGATAAGTATGTAATAAAATTAGTATATGGAGTTAAAAAATTTGACAATTATGGAAGTTATTAAAGATTATTAGTAATAAAGACTATGTGGTAACACATGACTTTGCTATAATGTTAATCTATACTTTAAAGGAAGGTGGAATTATTAGTGAAAAAATATTCTAAAAATAGTAGTAAAAAAAGAACATTACTTAAATTTTTGATAGGACTTTTTGTAGTCTTTTTAGTGTTAAGTGTTGCTCTTTTAGTATATATTCTTTTAAACAACAATATAACTTATGAAAAATATAACGAAGATGCAAAATTTGTATCAGAGGATGTAGCTAAAAACTCTACACCAATAATAATGGATAATGTACTTGTGGGTGGAGTATATGATAAAAAATGGGTAAGCTCAGATAGGTATTATTTGAATTCTACAAATAAGTCA
>OIYO01000904.1_pt1 | contig 20099 bp, 17 predicted proteins | sample 1588191 | NCBI WGS metagenome assembly OIYO01 (sample SAMN03283275) | human gut metagenome | biome: human-associated habitat; material: feces | host: Homo sapiens | place: Peru | collected 2012 | reverse complement strand
AAAAGCTTTCAAGTCAAAAAATGAAGCGTGCCTCATACCGTCCTTTCCCACGCTTATTTTTTGCTTTTATCTTTTAGTTTCAGGCTTTCAATCCTGAAACTTTTTTAATTAATGTTTTATCTACTCATTTCCTTATTGAACATATAATACTTATATCTATATTGACCATATATATTTCTCTTTTTGATTAAATACATAAACAAATTGCAGAATTACATAAAAACAAGTGTATAATATATACTTGCATATGACCGGACTAGTTCCGTTTCAAGAACACGGAACATAGGAACATAGAACCCCATAGGCTTAGTTGCCTATGGGGTAATTTTTATGTAAATCTCAGGAAAATCAAACAAATACTATAGTAGTGAATAATGATAATAATATACTTATTATCTTCGTTATTTAAGCAGCTATATAAATAATATTAAAATTATTAAAAGGAGAGATTTTTATGGCAGCAAATGTAGAAACAATGTTTTATGTAAGAGAAAAGCCTTGGCATGGACTTGGTACAAAGGTAATGGAAGCACCTACTTCTAAAGATGCCTTAATATTAGCAGGTCTTGATTGGAAAGTTCAGCAAAAGCCTATTTTCACTGAATCTAATCAACTTATTCCCGGTTACAAAGCTAATGTCAGAGATATTGACAACAAGGCTTTAGGTGTAGTAAGTGACAAATACAAGGTAATTCAAAATGATGAAGCCTTTGCATTTACTGATGCTTTACTTGGTGAAGGTGTCAGATATGAAACTGCCGGTTCACTTAAAGGTGGCAAAACTGTTTGGATGTTAGCAAGGCTCCTACAAGAATATATTATCGGCGGAGAACAAATTTGTCCTTACCTTGTATTTAGCAATACCCATGACGGTTCAGGTGCAGTTAAGGTTGCAATGACACCTATTAGAGTTGTTTGCAGTAACACCCTCAACCTATGTTTAAGTTCCGCAAAAAGAAGTTGGTCTATGATCCATACAGGAGATATTAACCTGAAACTTGAAGAAGCAAAGAACACATTATTCCTTGCACAAAGTTATATGAACGAACTTGGCAAAGAGTTTGATTCATTAAACAATATGAAACTTTCTGACAAAGAGGTTGAAGAGTATATTGAAATGCTTATTCCTATGAAGGACAACCCTACCCCACTTCAAGAAAAGAATATTCAAAAACTTCGTAATGATTTAAGGTCTCGTTATTATAATGCACCTGACCTTAAAGGTGTAGGCAAAAACGCTTATCGTTTCATTAACGCAGTATCCGATTTTGCTACACATGCATCACCACTTAGAAAGAATATGAACTATCAGGAAAACATTTTTGCAAAAACAATGAATGGTAACCCTATGATTGATAAGGCTTACAAAATGCTTTGCACAGCATAAAGGAGGAATAATATATGAGCTTTACAAAGATACCCACAAAAAATTTAAGTCATAACGAATGGCTTAGATTAAGAAAAACAGGAATAGGTGGCTCTGATGTTGGAGCCATTTGTGGTGTTAATAAGTACAGTAGTCCTGTTAAAATTTATCAGGACAAAACTACTGATACTATCACCGAAATTAACAATGAAGCAACAAGAATCGGACATGACCTTGAAGATTATTGTGCCAGAAGATTTATGGAAGAAACAGGACTAAAAGTCAGAAAATCTAACTTTATGTATCGTTCAACTGAACACCCCTTTATGTTAGCCGATGTTGATAGATTAGTAATAGGTGAAGATGCAGGTCTAGAATGCAAAACAACAAACATTCTCAATGTATCACAGTGGAAAAATGGACAGATTCCTATTTCCTATGTTATGCAATGCTATCACTATATGTATTGTACAGGTAGGAAGACTTGGTACATTGCATGTGTAATTCTCGGTAAAGAATTTGTATATAGAAAGCTAACATGGAATGATGATATTATCAACAATATTGTTTCTATTGAGTATGACTTTTGGCAAAACAATGTGCTGAAAGGCATTATGCCTGAACCTGACGGTTCATCTTCAAGTGACAACATAATATCATCAATGTTTCCTATTGCTGAAAACAAAGATGTTATTAAGCTGACAGTCTTTGATGAAAAGCTATCTAAAAGAGATTCTCTGATTAGTGAGATTTCTCAATTAGAAAAGGAAAAGAAGAAAATCGAACAGGAAATACAGATTAAAATGGAAGATTCTGAATTTGCTGAAAACGATACCCATAGGATTAAGTGGAGCAATGTTGAAACCGTAAGGTTAGACACTCAAAGGTTACACAAGGAATTACCTAATATTTATAATCAGTTTCTTAAGAAAACTGTTTCAAGGCGATTTCAAATTAAAGCAGTATAAAGGTTATTAATATGGAAAATGTAGATTACAATGAACTTTTGTACAACAAGGTATCACAAGAACTTAAAGACTTTATTTCTGTATTAAAGTCAAAAACAGCTGAAGCAGTAATTGAATATGCATATGAATTAACCATAAAAGAGGATATTGTATGTGTCTTTGAATGTATAGATTTTACTCAGGAAGAAGCTAAATCTTTATATGAAGAACAATATCCACTAGATGGTTGTTATCAAGAATGGCTACATAATGATCAATCATATATGGATATAATAACTCAAACTGTTCAAGACAAAATAAAGTCTTCTGTAAATAAAAGGAGGAAAAATGAATATCAGAACACTATATGCTAATGAAATTGAATGTCGAATAGGTATGGTCAATGAAAAAGGACTAAGTTTATTGCTTTACAAAAATGCAAGAGTTGATATGCAAATTCTTGATGAGTGTTTCGGCATCTTTGGATGGCAAAGGCAACACACTTGCATTGAAGGTAATCTTTATTGCACAATTCAAATTAAAGATCCTGAAACTCAACAATGGATTGCAAAAGAGGATGTTGGTGTATCAGGTTATACAGAAAAAGAAAAATCACAAGCTTCGGATGCATTTAAAAGAGCAGCAGTAAACATTGGTATTGGCAGAGAACTTTACTCTGCCCCATTTATTTGGATACCTGCTTCTAAAGTTACCATTCAACGCAGAGGTGACAAATTCTGTTGTTACGATCATTTCAAAGTATCTTCTATTTCCTACAATGACAAGAAAGAAATTGTAGGACTAAAGATTATTAAAGTTGAAGATAATTCAACTGTTTATGAAATGCGTAATAATCACAAAACTAACAATACTGTTCTGTCTGACACTCAAGTTAGAAATTTATATTCTGAACTTAACAGAACCGGTGTTGATATAAATTCTGTATTTAAAAGATATGGAATTAACTCTATTGAAGAAATGTCTTATGACACTTTTTCAAAAGCAATGAACAGTCTAAGGAAAACTAAAAACAAAATTCATGTAGCATAAAAATATAGTGGTAAATCTAACCTATACTTAAAAAGTAGTAAAGTCTTTTAATAACTATTTCTTATATGCAATAAAAAATAGTGTATTATTAACGACCGTTAGATTTACCACTAAAATTATTGGAGGTAATAATGAAACAATATGGCTATTGTCGTATTTCCACTAAAAAGCAAAACATTGACAGACAAGTCAGAAACATTCTTACTCAATATCCAAATGCAATTATAATCAAAGAAATATTTACCGGAACAAAATTTCAAGGAAGAAAATCTTTAGAAAAATTATTAAAGATAATAAAACCCGGTGATATGATTATCTTTGACTCAGTAAGTAGAATGAGCAGAAATGCAGATGAAGGATTCCTATTATATGAGGAACTTTACAGAAAAAATGTTTCTCTTGTTTTTTTGAAAGAACCACACATTAATACCGATACATACAAAAAGGCAATGCTTAATCAAATATCATTAACAGGAAACAAAGTTGACCTTATTCTTTCAGGTGTTAATAAATATCTAATGGAACTTGCTAAAGAACAAATTAAACTTGCATTTGAACAATCAGAAAAAGAAGTTAATGATCTAAGGCAAAGAACTAAGGAAGGCATAGAAACTGCAAAACTTAACGGCAAAATAATAGGTCATCCTGTTGGTTCAAAATATGAAACACAAAAATCAAAAAATGCCAAAAAAATTATCCTTAAACATAATGTATCTTTCGGTGGTTCTCTTAATGATACTGAAACTATTAAACAAGCCGGTATATCAAGAAAAAGCTTTTATAAATATAAAAAGGAGTTAAGAGAAACCGGCTTATAATCACAAATACACCCTATTCATTTAATCGGTGAATAGGGTGATAATTTTTTGTCGGACAAAAATTTTTGTCCTTTTACTATATATACAATCTACTTAATAATTTTTTGTACTAACCTTTACAATAATGAATATTATTATGATTATCTAAAAATAAATTTTTTCGCATAGCTAATGTCCGTAAACAGTTAACCTAATATAATATAATCAATTTGTAGATATAAATCTATAATAAAATTAGGAGGATTTTTTATGTATTCTACAATAGTAAAAAAAGGTCTTTGGCAAGACATCAAAGAACAAGAAAAAGCTGTTAGAAACCCATATTACAAAACAGGTTTCGGAGCACAATTCATTGGTGATGAAGGAAAAATTAAATGTTATTACCTTGACAAATGTTATTTAAACAAAGTAATAGAAACAGAAGGTGTTAATAATATTTGCAAAAATTCATCTGTCTTTATTATTTCACAAACAGGAACAGGTAAAACAACTTTTATCTTTGATAGTTGCTTACCATCAGCTAATGCAATAAATAAAAAAGTTCTATACTTATGCAATAGAACTGCATTAGAAGATCAAGTCAAAAAAAGAGCTATTAAATGCAATAGCAACAAAAACAGTAAGGGAGATGAATTTTTAGTTAAGGATTACAATCAAAATTATACTAAGGAAGGGCTACATGGTATTATTAATTTTGGGAATATAGATATTTGTACATATCAAAAATTTTTGAATATAGTAAATAAATTCAAGGAATCTAATTATGCTTATGTAATAATGGATGAGGCTCACTTCTTCACTTCAGATGCAACCTTTAATCAATTTACCGAACAAATTCTTGATTTGATTATTCAAAAATTCAAAAACTGTAGAAGAATTTATTTATCTGCTACTCCCGAAGAATGTGTCGACTTGATTTGGCAAAAAGAAAAAATGTACACCAATATGACTTTTTTAGTTATGCAGGAAGATTACAAGCATATAAATCCTTTCTTTTTTCAAAATGAAGATTTACTTATTGATATCATCAAAAAAAGTGAAGAAGATCAATATTGGCTAATTTTTATTAATAATAAAAATAAAGGAAAAGATTTACTTAACAGACTGCAAAAACTAAGTCCTGAATTTTTTACAGCTGAATCAGAAAAAGACAGTAAACTATATAACAATCTCATAAACAATGAGAGGCTTGATAGTAGAATTTTAATTACAACAAAAGTACTAGATGTTGGAATTAATATAAAAAATGATAATATAAACATTGTTGTTTTTGAACAGAACATTCCTGAAATCAAGCAAATGATAGGAAGAAAGAGGGTTAAAAGCAACGAGAAAATTAATGTTTATTTCTTTGTTCCAACTATCAACGAATTAAAGAGGTCACTTACAATCACTTCTAATCAAATAAGTGAATTTAATTCTATTGTAAATAATACTCTTAATTCTAATAGTTTATCAAAGCTTGAACACCCAATGTTTATGTATAATAATAAACTGCTTATAAATAGTTTCTGTAAAAGCAAACTACAAATAGATCGCAATTATCAAGAAACACTTATTAATTTTCTTGATGAAAAAGGAGATAAAGAAATGAATTATAATAACGAACAATATATGACTAACTTTGCAAAGTTCATATTAGAATACTTTCCAAACTGTAATTTTAGCAAAGTGAATATACTTGATGCTTTCTTTGATAATGAGGTAGATAAAATTATCAGAAAATACAAAACAATGAATACAATGGATAAAAAAACATTAAATATGCTTTCTAGAGAAATCATAGAATGTATTGGCGATATTCGAAAAAAGCCTAGGGATAGCGATATGAGCATATGCTCATTAAATAAAGCATTAAGTAAATATGGATATGCTATAGAATCTTTTGGAAATCCTAGACAATATAGAATAAAAGGAGTAGAAAATGCATAATTATAGTGAATACACTGTTTATAATTCTGAAGGTAGCTTTGGAATTTTCCCTATTGACAGTAATGATTATCCTGATATAGTCAAACAGAACCCACAAAACATCAGTTATGTAAATGGTGATGATATTGAAAATTTTCTTATTGAAAATATCGGTCGTAATAACCTCGTAAAACAAGAGATTAATAATAAACTGATGATAGGCTTTTTATACTCAAAAATTTAAAAGAAGACAAAGCCAAAAGGAGAGGTTCTAAAGGGGGCTTCACTTAGGGATTGTAAGAAAAACAGTTTTTGAGTGACATCTTCAAGCGGTGACAAAAAAATAACGACCATACAAGAGTAAGAATGCTCCTGTGTGGTCGTTTTCTTATGCTCAAGTACCGAAATAGTATGTGAGATATTAATTCTCTATATCCAGCTTAATTTCGTTATTCAGCGATTTTAGATATATGTATTCTCCCTTATGTGTGTTCAGCGTTCTGTGACTAATTATCTTACGTTGAACAACATTTTTATCTTCATCCTCAAGTTTGCAAGTGAACATCTTGTAATTTAGTATTTCCAACAGTATATTGACACTGAAGTGGTTATGTCGAATACACAAAAAACCTAATGTTACAAAAAAGACGAGAAATAATACTACCTGATCCCACTTTGCAAAATCGAAAGCAAACAGAGGAAGAATATATGACAATAGATATTCAGATGTTATTGTTTTATCATCTGCAGCATCTTTTACCATAAGCTTTGTGCTTCCTTCCTTTGAATTAGTAGCAAATGCAAATAGCAATACTACTAAGGAAATAAGACTTGCTAATAAAATAAGGGAAATACTTATTCTCTCTGTCCATAGATTTTCAGTATTCTCAAAGTGGCTTTTAATGTCAATAAAAAGAATGGAAATCCATAACGGGAAAAATGAGGTGAAGTAAAGGCAACTTGACACAAGTTTAGACATTTATCAGCCTCCTTATTCCCATTTTTTTGAGCTTGATACTTCCATAGGATTGTCATCAAATGGGTCAACCATACCCTTGTCACATAATAGCTTAACAAGCTTATCGGCTGCTCCCAGCTGACTCATATCAAATTTATCCCCATCCAGAGGAATATTAAATTTCTTGCTCATTTTCTTTCTACTATTTGCATTCTTCAGCTTTTGTAAATGTGATTCGTTAAATGAAATAAATTTTCTCGGATTGTGTCCAAAACTCGCAACACTGCTAAACGCTTCAGCATCATTAATTATGTTTGAATCAGTGATATTAGCGATTTGTTTTTCGCAAACAGCCTTATAAGCTCTCTCCATGTTAAATAAATTCTCTCCGGCAAGTGTGAGCATATAAACAGTTTCATCAACAATCACAACATCAATGGTTGTTCTCAGGGATATGACCTTATCAGAAATTTCTGTGAATGTTCCATTAGAACGCAAAAACTTGTGTTTTAATGATGTAACAGGATTTTGCATTGAAATCAGTTTTACTGATAATTCTTCTCCATCGATCGGAATCACACCTTTAAGAATATATGCTTGTGCATAAAATTCAAGAGGGTCAACCTCAGAATCAGGATTTCCAATTGCTTCGATTAAAGTTGGATATTCTGTTGAAATTAATTCATTGCTAGTAGTCAACTTATAAATCGTTTTATCAACAGTAGATCCGTCATAATCAGTTACGCTCTCAAACATTTTTTCTAATCCTTTTTCTTGAGAGCAATATCTATCAGATATCTCAGATAAAAATTTTGTAAGAGTACCTTCTGGAGATAATGTGATTTCTCGACCACAATATGTAGTTCCATTTCTCTTTGAATTCTTGATTTGAAGAAGTTGTAACGACCAAGCTTCGCAGGTTGCTACATTTTCAAATATACTTTTTATTTTGCTAATTGACATTTAAACACCTCGCTTAATCGTTTTTCTTGCCATAGGGAACAGAATTCTCAGCAACCATCATAGGTCTTTGTGTAGGACTAGAATAAGTAAAAGGAACAACCTTGCTTTCTGGAGTTGTTTCAGAATACTCCTCAAAGTTTTCTACCTGCTCCATAACCTTTGTGAACACTTCAGGACTGTACTGTGGCGGGTAACCGTTTTTAATCAAACAAATCTTGATATCAAGTTTTAACTGATTACGCACGTTCTGATTGTTGAGCCAGTCAGCAAATGAAGACTTAGTATCAATGATTTCCTTAACCTTTTTAGCAAGTGATTTGCACTTGTCATTTACAACGACACCGTCAACTTTTTCGTCAGTACCATATTCAAAATTATACTGGTCACGAAGAGCAACCAAAATATCATAGAACGCCTTTTCTTCAAAGGTTAATCCTATTTTACGGAAGCTCTCACGATTTTCATTCATTTGACGAAGTATTGTCAAAGCTTGTTCAGTAGCAGCCTTAATAATATCTTCTGATGCCGCTTCCTGTGTTGCTCCGGCTTCTTCAGCTGTAAGGTGCTTACGTCTTTCATGGTATTCAGCAATAGTCTTTTCAAGCATTTCTTGGAAAGTCTTTGCTGCTAACTGATTGACCTTGCCATATTCTTTTATTTGCTTACGGAGCATTTTGATAAGTAACTCCAACTTTGTGGCTGGCATTTTTACATCCGATAACTTTTCAAAGTATTCAGGAGAAAAGATATCTTCTTCCTCACCACTTTCAAGAACGCTTTCTACCTGATTGTATTTCAATGCTTCTTCAACCATCTTTGAAACTGCTCGATTCATAGTATCGGCATCAACATCACTTGTTCCACTCATTTTACGAACGAAACCTGCTATAGCCATAAAGCACTGTGCAAGTGCAGATTCTTCTTCGCCAAGGTTTCCAGAAGGTTGGCAAATATCAAAAGCACTTCTCATTCTCTTAACGGTCTTTAAGAAATATGTCTTAAATGAGACCTGATTAGTCTTTCCATTTACTTCTGTCTGCAATGCCTCTGTTGACGCAAAGACATATTCAGCTGCTTTAGAAAGTAATTTATATCTATCAACAGGGTCACATTCTGGATTAAGGAATGGTGCTAAATCATAATCTGTAAACAGTGTCTTAAGAATTTCAAGTTCCTCCCTAAATACAGATGTAGCTTGTTCAACATCATCTGATGTAGGAGCAACTGATGTATCACCACCATAGACCTTCATGGCTTCACGCATATTATCACGAATACCAATGTAGTCGATTATCATACCATAATTCTTACCCGGATATTTTCTGTTTACACGGCTTATTGTTTGAATTAACAAATGCTTCTTCAATGGCTTGTCATTGTACAAATATGTGAGTGAAGGAACATCAAAACCTGTAATCCACATATCAACTACGATAACAATACGGAAATTAGATTTTTCCTGTTTAAATGCTGCATCCAGTTCCTCAGAACGTTTATCGTTTTTAACGCCACCAAGATAGTTATACATTTCAGTTTCATCATTACTTCCGACACTGGATACCATAGCCATAAATGGCATAGGTTTCAACTCTTTTAGTTCCTCATCCGTTGCAGTAACTTCGTCAGGTGTTTTCTTTTCTTCAAACCATTCAGGATATTTATCCTTGAATTTAAGAAGTAAAGAATATGCAATCTTTCTTCTTGAGCAGACAATCATTGCCTTTTGGATTCTATCCGGGTCACCATCACAAGATGAAATATAATGGTCATGAATATCAGTGGCAAGTCTTTCTAAGCGTGATGGCTCAGCAAGAATCACTTCCATAGAACTCATTGCACGTTTGCTTGCTTCAATATCATCTTTTGTTGCGCCGTCTTCGGCACATTTTTTATAGTAGTTTTCGATTTCTTTTACTTTGTTGTTGTCGAGTAGTACTTTGGCAATACGAGGATGATATTTTATAGGAACCGTAAGACCGTCCGCAACTGCTTGGTCCATAGTATATCTATCAATTTCATCGCCGAAGGTTTGATACGTTTCGGCAATGGGTGTGCCTGTAAATCCTACGAATGTAGCTTGCGGAAATGCTTCTTTCAATACTTTTGCATATGGTTTTGACACCATAGCTTTCATATTTTCATCAGCGTCTTTACTGAATTGAATTTTTTTGGAATGTTCAAGCTGAGTTCTGTGGGCTTCGTCGGAAAAACATATAATATTTTGGCGGTCGTTGATAAGACCGATTTTGTCATCTTCTCGGTCGCAAAATTTTTGTATGGTGCAAATATAGAAACCGCCGCTTTGTCTTGCTCCCAGTTCTTCTCTTAACTGAGCCCTGCTTTTAACAACAGATACTTCACCAAGATTTAAGAATTCTTTACTCTTAGTAAATAGCTTTGCACCTTGCTTTTGCAGTTCATCTCTGTCAACGATAAGTATAATTGTCGGAGAGCCTATTTGCGGAATATCGGTACAGCGTAACGCAAGCTGACGGGCAAGAAAAGCCATAGTATATGTTTTTCCGCAACCTGTTGCACCAAAATATGTACCGCCTTTACCGCTTTTTGTAACAACAGAATTTATAATGCTTTGTTTCAAAAGCTTTGAAGCGAAAAACTGCGGATACCTACATACAATTTCAACTTCATTATTGTCGTAAATGCTGTCTTGAAAATAAATGTAATCCCTAAAAATTTCCAAAAATCTTTCGGAAGAATACACACCCTTAATCATAGTTTCTGTTTCCGCAAAAGGCAGCGTTGAGAGCTTATCACCGTCATTAACTCTTCTCCAAGCGTAGAAATGTTCGTATGGGGTGCGTACTGTTCCGAGCCTTGTTTTAACCCCGTCGGAAATACAAGCCAGGGGGCAGTAATGTAACAAATGCGGAATATCTCTCCAATAGCGAATATTAATCTGTTCCCAAGCGTCATAAACAGTGGCGTTGGCATCCGCCGGATTTTTAAGCTCTATAACGCATAAAGGCATACCGTTTACATATAACAGCACATCGGGTCTGCGATTTTCTTTCTGCCCATTATTTGTATATTCTATGGTAAGTTGATTAACCACACGGAAAATATTGTTTTTCGGATTGTCAAAATCAATAAGCGGTATCATTTTTGCTACTCCGTTTTGCAGAGTAAACTGAATACCGTCAACCATCCAACCATAAACTTTATGTAAAGTGGCAAAATCACTCTCCGAACCTACAAGACGGATATAATCAAATATTTTAACAACTTCATCTTCGGTAAGTTCGGGGGAAGAGGCAGAAATGAATTTTTTGAAATCATCGGCAATCAGAACATCTCTTTTACTTTCACGGTTTATCTGCTTGCCGGAAATGTAATTCCAATCTTCAGCCTCCAAAAGCTGAATGAAAGCATATTCATATTCTGATTCACAATAATGACCGTTGTATTCTTGTAATTTAGACATAATTTGTCCCCCATTGTATCATCTCATTAAGATAGTTTTCTTACTATCTCTTCAAGATTTTGTATAAACCAATCGTATTGTAATTTCTGAATTGTGTCGCCGATATCATCGGTACGGTCACTCTTAATATAATCAAGTAATAATTTGATGGATTCTTTATCATTTATCAAAAAATCTCTTATGTTTCCGACTCGATACATTTCAACAAACGTCCTACGAATATCTTGCTTTTGTTCCGCTGTGCAGCCTTTAAACATTTCTGATAATCTCTTCATATCAAATTGTGCTGCAAAAGATTTTTGTATATGGTACCTGTATTCGTTTTTTACAATAGAGTCGCAAAAAAGATTACTTTGTTCCGGAAGATAATCGAATTCCGGGATCATTTCACCGCATATTTTTAATGACTTAGCCATTTCCTTGTGCAACGATTCATATTCTTCTTTTTGTTCGTCAGTACATTCGTCGCTCATAATAGTTCTAAATATTTGCTCAAGTTGAAGTTTGTTGCCTTTTCCTTTTAAGTTATCAATAAGATGTTTTTTGATTTTATCAATATCATAACCAAGTAAACTCTTTATAAGAATCGAATAAACCGCAATGGTTCCATATCGATAAAATGATATGTCTTCAGGATTTTCTAACCTTTTCTCAATACTTTGTAGCGCATTTAACACATTGCTTTCTGTTTGAATATAATAAGTTTGTAATGTATTAATGTCACTATCCCCGTTTGAACGGTTGCTGTCATACAGCATAAGTTCCAAATATGATTGATAAGCGTCCTCGACCTCGTCAAGTCGTTCTATTTGTCTTGTGATGTAGTCATAGCAGAACCTAAATAGCGGAGCTTTCTCGTTACCAAGCTCAACTGAAAAGTATTTCTCTTGCCCCCATTTTTCGTCTTTTCCATTTTTCTGCCTTAATACAAAAAATAGCGTTCCGAAAAATATAGCCTTAACAAAATTATCATCAGAAAGATATTTTTTGCCGAGCTTTTTGAAAATGTCAGATGACTTTTGGCAAACGAAAATAAAAGAGCGCAAATTAAATGTTTTGCACGATTTCATTACATTCAATATATCTTTTACATTGCTATCATTAGCAAATCTATTCAAGATTTCATCATCAAATAAGTGAATAATATCACTTATAGCCATTGAATAATCTTCCTCAAATTGAATAGTGTCACTTATGGTCTTTTCTTTTATCTCTAAATATTTTTTTGCTGTTTCTGTAAATTCTCTGCCATTGTTATCTGTTGCTTTATATATCAATTCAACGACATTTTGTTGGTCTTCTGTAGTAGTCGTTAAAGGTTTATATTGTTTAATCGCCTCTTCGTTTGCAACCAATAACACCTTTACGCCGTCCTGTTCAACAAGATTATTAACATACCCAAGCACTTCAAGAATATCAATTCCGGAACGTTCCAAGTCTTCTAAGATAATGAGTTTCCCTGAAAGATCAATAGACTCAAAAAGCTTCTGCATATCTTCATCTGAATGCGAAAGATCAATACCCAAAAAGCTGGTAACACCTTTTAATATAGTTTTTGTTGCCAATTTTCCGGATTCCATTTTTTCGGAATTATTATTTAAAAATTTTGCACGGCTTTCCAAATACAAAGCTTTGCTTATTTCAGAAAGCTCTTTCAAACCGTAAAGAGATACCACAAGGCATTTGTGACTTCCGTTTTCCTTTTTTTCAAGAAACGGTTTCAGTTCATTTTGAATATAGAAACTTTTTCCTGAACCCCAAGGCGCAGTGAGCATAATAGCACTTTTGGTTTTGTCCTCGGTTAAATAATGGAGAATGTATGGATTAAGGTATTGATGTGTCATTATTTCTTTTCTCCTTTAGTTTTCCTCCAATGACCCTTTAATCAAAATAGGGCAAATGTTTTTTATTTGCGATTTGAGTTTTTCGTTGATTTCTTTTCTAGTGTTATATGCAGTAAATATATTCACAATATCTTTTTGAATCTCAACAAAAGGAAGTGGGATAGCGATTTCTTTCATATCTTCAAAAGAAAATATATCTCTAGTGGTACCAAAGGAAATAAACCCACAATATCGCTGAGTCTCATCTCTATTAAACCACAGCATCAAATATTCAGGTATTAATTTATCTGTATTACTAATCTCAAATACTTGATATGAATTTGAAACAACACAATCAGCACCTGTACGCAAAGCAATTGGGAGCTTTGTCCCGTGTGCTTTCATAACTTTATTAAATGCAAATTGACCTGTTCTTACAACACTACCGTTTTCCGAATCTTCTGCCACTCTCTTCGGCTCAATAAATATGTGATCCACATTAACTCCTTGAAAAAGAGTAATTTTATTATTTTCGTTTTTTTCAAAGCATTCTTCAATGTAAGGGCCTATTGGTTCACAAGGTAGTTTTCTTCTTAACTCCTCTATATACGCATCACAAGTAAGTTTCAAATCATCCAAGCCACGCTCGTAGCTTTGCTGATTTGCAAGCATTGCATTATAGACATCAACATATTTCTGCTGGATTTCAATAGATGGAAGTTCAATATCCATATCGCACATATCTTTCCAAGAAAATGTTTCTCTTGCAGAACCCCAAGAATTAAATCTTGAATATCGGTCAAACTCTGCACGATTAAAATACATAAAGAGATAGTCCGACAGAAGCAAATCTTTTCTTGTTACAAAAAAAACTGTATATATTGAAGAAACTATAATTTTACCTTCGTTACTATTGTAGGCAAGTGCAATTTTTTCTCCACGTCTTGAAGTATCTGCCACATAAGCAAATTCATCTTCATCAACTATTTTATAGGACAAAACGCTTACCCCGTCCATATTTGCCTTTGTTTCAATGAACTCTTTACCTGTTGAGATACCTCTTACATCATCAACAGATAACGATTTATCTGAATTGCGGAAGTCTGACTGCTCAATCAATTCGCCGAGTTTATACTTAGTCAATGCCATATCCAATCCCCCTAAATGCGTCTTCCAGCATTTGCTGGGATTTCTTTTCTTGAGAAAGAATATCCCTCATTTCGTTTTGGATACGAGCCATTTCTTTTTCATAGTCGATTTCCAAATCGTGGTCGATAAACTCAATATACTTACTTGGGGTAAGTGTATATCCTTTTGATTCGATTGTAGGAACATTGTTTTTTCGTTCTTCGTCTGTCAACTGGCTGTCATACACCTTTACAGAGCGATACAATTCAGGTACTGCATATTCTTCGCTGACAGTTCCTTCGGTTTGCCAAGTGTGATATATATTAGCAGCACGCTCAATCTGATCAGTTACTAAGCGAACTTTCTTTTTATTCTCACCTTTAACAGGATTATCTCTCCAATGACGTAAATCCATGAACAAAATTTCATGCTCACGATTGCGAAGATTTCTTCCGTGGTATTTGCCACCTTTTTTATTCTGGTTCAAAATCCATAATGTAACACTGATATCAGTAGTTATAAACAGTTCTCTAGGAAGAACTATAATGGCTTCAACCTTATCATTTTGAATAAGTCTTTTACGAATTTCCAATGTATCACTGTCATTCAAAGCACCATTAGCAAGCAGGAATCCGGCAACACCGTCAGCAGGTTTCAAGTGTGAAAGCATATGCAAAATCCACGCATAGTTAGCGTTGCTTTCAGGTGGTGTAACATAATCTGCCCAACGAGCATCGTTCTTTAAATTTTCATCATACCAGCCTTTAAGATTGAAAGGTGGATTCGCCATGATGTAGTTAAAGTACAAGCCCTTATGCAAATCATGGGTAAAGGATGAGTCTGCCTCACCACCAAGGTTATGACTGATACCACGAAGTGCCAAATTCATTTTTGCAAGACGATATGTTGCAGGCTCTTTTTCCTGACCATAAATATTAATGCTATTTAGGTTGCCTTGCTTTGATTTAACAAGTTCAGCACTCTGAATGAACATACCGCCAGAACCGCAGCAAGGGTCATATAATGTTCCGTTATAAGGCTCAATCATAGTGGCAATAAGCTGAACAACATCGTGAGGAGTATAAAATTCGCCCTCTTCCTTTGTGGCATTAACTGCAAATTCCTTAAGGAAATACTCATATACATAGCCAATTAAGTCTTTTTCTTCACCAAATGCTTTGTGGCTAATTTTATTTACTTCATCCACAATTTTCTTGATGTCATTGGCTGCTAAATTTCTTGTAGTGAATGTACCTTTAATAAAGCAACCTTTAAGCTGAGGATCTTCCTCTTCAAGTCTTGTTAAAGCAGTATCAAGTGCAACGTTAAGTTTTGGTGCAGGTGTGTTAATAATTGTTGACCATCTTGCTTCAACAGGAAGGTTATATGTTCCATCTGCAAATGTAGCATCATCAAAAAATGCTGCTCTGATATTTTCGTCATCAGGGTCAAGTCCCTGTTCAATTAAAGTCTGTCGTAGAGCCTCGATTCCGTCTTCGTATTTCTCACCAATAAAACGCAAGAACACAAGTGTGAGCATCATATCTCTTTTTTCAAAGAATGAGCCGGAATTACGAGCAGCACGCAAGTAATCTCTACAGTTAAAAAGTATGCTATCTATATTTAAAGCTTTTTCAGCAGTTTTCTTCTTAGCCATCGTATTATTCATCCTTTCTGATATTAGTCCATTCTGCTTCCAACGCACTAAAATCAATGCCCTGCGCTTCACAGAAATCTTTTATTTTTTTCATAGCAGACATATTAGGTTTGCTCTTTCCACCTTCCCAACGGTTGATTGATGAAAATGAAACCCCAAGTTCTCTGCCAAATGCCTCCTGTGACAGAAAACACTTCTGACGGATTTTCTTTATTTCAGCTGAATAAGCCATTCTATTTTATCTCCTTGTGTATATGTCAATGATATAGCATAATTATAGCACAAAATTATGAATTTTTCTACCCCTCCAGTCCATCTGTAACTTTTGTAGATGGTTTTTTATTTTTTCTATAAAAACGTCCTTTTGATACCACTCCCAAGGCTAACAGTTAGAAGGACAGAAATTCTTTCAAATGTATCCGCTCAAATTTGATAGCTTTCTCCAGTGGGAAAGTGTAAGGATGATACAGAGGGCTGTCCTTAGGAAGGAGGTTATACAATCGGAATTGGCTGCTTTGAACCATTAAGGCATGTGGATGTTGACGACTGCGTTGTTAACGGAAAGCTTGATACAAGAGGTCAGGATATTGTTGATACCCTTGATTCCTATACGTAACTCAGTCCGTCAGGAAATGGTATTCATATCTTTATTCTTGCAGATGGATTTGCTTATGACAGTGAATGCTATTACATCAATAATCACAATACTCATGTGGAAATCTATACTCCCGATGTTACAGGTAAGTTTCTGACAATGACAGGCAAAGCAATTCATGGTGCGGATGTGAATGAACGCAGTAAAGAACTGCAGATCGTTTTGGATAGGTATATGAAACGACCTAATGCAGATGTTACTGCTTCTATGGTAGATGCTCCTGGAAGTTTCCTATCTGATGAAAGTGTCTACACCAAGGTATCAAAGTCGAAGCAGTCAGAATGGCATTAGCTGAAATACTTGCTTTCTGGTGTGGTGGTGACACGGAGCAGATAGACAGGCTTTTCAGACAATCAGGACTTATGCGTGACAAGTGGGATAGGGTTCGAAGTGGTTCTACATATGGAATGCTCACACTAACAAAGGCAGTGAAGAAATGTTCGGCATTTTACAGCCCGATGATGACAACTGCTGATGAGGATTTCAATGATATTCTTGCAAGGCTCACGGAATTTAACCTGCTTAAAAACATACGCTACAGGAGTGGTGATATCGGCTATGGCATTTGTGGTGATACCCGTTATGAATGTATGTTTTTTCTTTATGGCGAGACTACTAGAAATGGCAAAGAAACGCTTATGGAAAGTGTACTAAAGGTTCTAGGTGATTATGGCAAAGCCGTAAGACCTGAAACCATTGCACAAAAACATAGTGTCAATTTGCAGGCTCCGAGTGAAGAGATTGCTCGACTTGCAGGTATCCGATTTGCCAATATTATCTGGTATGCTATTCTGTGCTGATTGTGGTGCTAAACTGTATCAAGTCAGAACAAAAGGATTGACACACGAACAGGAACATTTCGTTTGTGCTACATACCGTAAAGTTAAAGGTGGTTGTTCTTCTCATCAGATTCACAATGTTCAGGTGAAAGAAATCCTTTTGAGAGAACTGCACCGAATCACTGCATATGCTCGTGAACATGAAAGTGAATTCATCGAACTTGTGACCAAGTAGAGCGAAAAGACCTTAATCGTCAATTTCGTGATAGCCACAAAGAATTAGAGCAGGCAAAATGCAGAATTGCAAAGTTTGACACCATTGTTCAAAGGCTATATGAAGATAATCTTGATGGTAAGGTTTCAGATGAGCGTTTTGTAAGAATGTCGGCAATCTATGATGCTGAACAGAAACAATTAGATCAAAGGAAAATCGAACTTTTCGAGTTCATCGACAAATTAAAAGAACAAACATTGAATGTGGACTCATTTCTCAAGGTAGTACGAAAGTATACTGATATTACAGAACTCACTGCTGAAATCATAAGAAGTTTTGTAGAGAGAATTGATGTTTACAAACCTGAAAAAGTTTCGGGAACAAGAACTAAAAAGCAGACCATATGCATCCATTGGAATTTTATTGGTGCAGTTGATATACTGGCAGACAAATAAAAAACGGCATAACCTACATTGTCGTAAGTTATGCCGATTATTTCAGAGATTAAAAATCCCTAATTAAAGTCACCTAAGCCTCTCCTTTTATTGTTGCATTAAGGTATTTTAATACACTATCAATCAAATCTTTTTGAACCACTTCTCCACATTCTTGTGCTACATCTACTAATTTTATATATATAGCTATTAAACTATCCCTATCAACTTTATTATGAAATAATAAGAATACACACAAAAAAAGAGAATATTCTGAATTTACTTTTAAATAATATTGTTTATCACCATATGAATTAAGAATACTCTGTATAAATAAAATATTTTTATTATCATCTTTCCCATGTAATGTATCCAATATAGTCTCATATATACTATTTATCAATTGTTGCAGTTCAAATACATTTTTATATGATTTTGAGTGGAAAGCTTCAACTATAAAACCCCAATTAATACGATTCATTATAACAAAATGATCTACAATTTTTGAAATAGGTGACTCTCCTTCAACACAATAATTGTCAGCCTTATTGCATTTCATATGTTTTTCACATAATTCTTTGATAAGTCTAAAAGCTTCATCCTTATGATAATTCCACATTAATTCATAAATTGGTCTATTGCTTGAAAAATGACATACATTCTCAGGTGAATTAAACTCATTAGGTAATTGAATAATATCTTCCTCTTTAGATTTGTCCCTTCCGATAATCAATCCCCAAAGATTTTTATACATCTCAAAAGTATTGCTATCCATAATGTTATTTCCCAAAAATTCACACAAATTTTCGAAAAATTGAAAATCCTTATTATTGGAGCAATCTTTAAATTTCTCAGTATTTCTATGCAAGTATATAAACCATAAGGAACGTTCAAAAAATACTCTTAATATAGGATTTTTCCAAAATTGCATTTCATACAAAGAATTGGGATCGTTAGCTATCTTATCATCTTTAATATCATTAATTCTAAGAGTCTCTGCATTATCTATCAGTTTCTTTTGTTTATCTGTTAGTTTTTTTCTATTATTATATTTTTTAAACTTTCCGTAATATTTCTTATCTATATCAGCTACTTTTCTAGATTTATCAATATAGGGATGATAACTTAATATATCTTTGTATATTGCTTTTATCAAGCACTTACAAATCTTTATATTTAAAGGTAAACCTGTAATTCCATCTAATACATTTCCAAAATTCCAGATTATTGTTAATAAAAAATTTTGATGATAGTTATGTATATTGTTTACTCTATTACAAGACATAACCACAAGCTTAGGAATTCTAAACTTATTATTGAAATACCAACCAAAATCAATTAACTTTTGCTTAATATTTTCAGTTTTCAAATAATGCAACATTAATTCAAGTTCATAGTCTGAAATTTCATCTTGTATTAAAAATAAAATTCTTAATACAATCATTTCATTTGGTTGGAGATAATATTTAAGTGCTTTTTCAATCCAGGTATCAACATAATTTCCACTTTTTTTGCCTTTATAATTATAACTTATCTTTTGTTTAAAAGCCCCTTTACTAAATAAATCATACATATTGTCAACTGTACATTCAATATACTTCTTTATAAAATCTGTTTTACCGGATCTTTCTTTTATTTTCTTATCACTCAATGCCAAAAACCGATATAAATACAAATTGCTACCTAAATCTTTATAGAGAATATCTAAAGTTTCATCATCTATATTTTTGTCATATTGCTGTAATAATTGACAACAAATCTTCTTATTATTATATTCATACAAACAAAAATTCTCATTGGTTTCCCTTATATATTTATTCACTACACAAACCTTTTTACAAGGTATAATAGCTAAAATATCCAGTATTCTTTCGTCACTGATATTATCAACTACCAATATATCATCTTTAGAAAATAAATCAATTATTAATTCTATATCAAATAAACCATTAAC
>OIYO01000903.1_pt1 | contig 20124 bp, 22 predicted proteins | sample 1588191 | NCBI WGS metagenome assembly OIYO01 (sample SAMN03283275) | human gut metagenome | biome: human-associated habitat; material: feces | host: Homo sapiens | place: Peru | collected 2012 | reverse complement strand
CTTAAAATTAAACCATTTGATACATATATTTTTTCATATAATTTATATTCCTTTAAGGTAAATATTTCTATATTACTTCATCTCCCTCATTATAATATTTATTGTTTTATTTATCAATATTTATTTTATAGTTAACATTGAATTTTTTTTTATAATCAACTCCTTTTCGATTTTTTAAATTTTTTGGATTTTTTAAGATTTAAATTTTGAATAAAATTTTTTGAGTTCGAACAAAAGGGGCATGATAAAAATTTTATGACCTTTTAAAGAAATTTATATGCCCTGTATTTGTTCGTGCGCGAAAATTTCAAAGAAATTTTCTGTGCAAAGAATTTATATTATAGACAGTTCGGAGAACTCCATATAATATAAAAAGCAACTAATGTGCTAAATAGAATAATCTATTTATAACACATACAGTTGCTTTTGTAAATATTTTTCGTGTAATTTTACATAAAATCCATCGCGAAATTCGACATTTATTAAGAGCCACCTCGGCACTCGTTTAGTGCTATTTTATATGATTAAGATGCGGCTTTAGAATTCAAGACCTGCAAATATAAAAGTGGTCTGAAGCCAGTGTTATCGTAGCCATAAGAAGTGCTAATGTAGTCGCGATAGCTCGTGCAAAGGGAGCTGCCGTTGTAGTAGTCTCCCCTACGGACACAAGCACTGCCGGAACCGCTAAAGGTTTCTGTTGTCCATTCTATTACATTACTTGCCATATCATATATATTACATTGAATATCTTGTGTTTCTGTATATTTTGTTGTGTCATTTGTTCCTGTTGTTGCAAGTTGAGAATTTACAGAAGTTTTTTGTGAATATGTTGGATTGTCTCCACATGTTTGCAAGAATAACGTTGCTGTATCCCATGCATAACTATTCATTAAATCACTTGTGAATGTTGTTGCATCTTTATACATATTTCTTGCCGCTGTTGCTGCATTTGGTTGTGTTATACCATTCCATACAGTATCTGTTCCAACTTCTGTTATTATTCTATTTTTTCTTGCCTCATACCTTCCTATATAAAATCCTTTGTTTGTAGATACACTATTTTTAAAATTTGTTATACTTTTTGCTGTTGTATTTCCACCTGTTGATGTTGCTAATTCTTGATAATAAAACTTGTGACTATTCAAAGGTGAACAAGTCACAAGTTAAAATTATATTTTTAGGGTGTCCTAATCAAAAGTTATTGACATATTTTTATCGAATTTTATCGTTTTTAAATAGATTTTTATCAATTTAAAAATCCTTCACAAAAATGATATAAAATATTATATTATAATAGAAAAGAGGAAAAAATATGGAAAAATCAGACATTACCAAACATATTGGAAATAAATTTCAAAAATATAGATTAAAAAATAATTTAACACAAAATCAAGTAGCAGAACTAACAGGATTAGAACCAAGACATATCAGTCAAATAGAAAGAGGTCTTTCAAAAGGAAGTATTGATACTCTTCTAAAATTATGTAATGCCTACAAAATCACTCCTGACATTGTATTATATGACTTACTAGATGAAGATTTAAAAAATAATGTTTCTATATATGAAGAAAAATTTAAAAAATTAACAAAAAAAGATAAAGAAAGCATATTACATTTTATAGATTATTTTTTATCAAAGTAAATTTTATAAAAGTTAGATTTTAAACAATTTTCAAAATTAATTGTTTTTAAATCTAACTTTATTTTTTATAGTTTTTCTAAATCTTTTCCATATTTAACACCTAATGAATATGCCAATGCAAAATAATACTCTTCAGTATTATAAAACAATTGCACAATTTCATTAAATTTTTCCTTTTGGCTATCATCTAAAATTAATTCCAATTCATCAATTGTATCGTAAAGCTTAGTATATTTCTCGTTAAAATCCTTATGTTTCTTTAAACTCTCTATCTTTTCATTTATCAAATTTGTAACAAATTTATAATCACCATTTTCAAAAAAATCAATTTTATTTTCCATTTTCAATACCACCTTTGCAATTATTATATTAACAGTATACCTCAAATATTATTATTTTACGCATTTTTAATTAAATTTATATATAAATATTTATATATTATTAAATAACATTATACTTTTTATTTTCAAATATGTCAATATTTATTTTAAAGTTAATATTTCTGAGTATTTTTTATAAATATTGACTTTTTTTATATTTCTGATACAATAATATTGTATTATAAAAATATAATATTAAATCATAAACAAGGAGAAAACAAATGAGAAAAAAAGTAATAGGAATAATAATAATGCTAATAATATTTATATTCAACATGCAAAATATTTATGCATATAATGAAATTTATAAAGTGAACGATGATAAAAATAGATATAATTCCATTGCTTATACAAGCGATGGAGGTTATGTAGTAGTTGGATATACAAGTGATAGAAAATCAGCATATATATCAGTCTATAATTCAGATGGGAAGAAAATAAATGAAAAAACATATGGTTACCAATTTACTTATTTTAACTCAGTTATCCAAACAAGAGATAATGCTTTTGTTGCGGTTGGATCAAATTCCAGAAATTATTCTGATGCATTAATTGTAAAGTTTGATTCTAATTTAAATGTGATTTGGGAAAATACATATACTGGTACTAAGTATGAAAGATATAGTTCGGTCATTGAAACATCTGATGGAAATATTGTTGCAGTGGGGACAGCTGATCAAATCAATGGTAATACACAACCTGCGAAAGGATTAATAGTAAAATATGATAAAAATGGAAATCAATTATGGACGAATACAATTGGTGGAACATCATACGATGTTTTTAATTCCATAGTCGAAACTTCAGATAATTGTTATGCAGTAGTGGGAACATTTAAATCCAAAGACTTAGAAAACCTTGAAATTAATGGAGAAGCAGATGCCATTATTTTCAAATATAATAACGAGGGTAAACTATTATGGAAAAAAACATATGGTGGTAATAGTTATGATGAATTTAATTCTATAATGAAAACTTCCGATGGTGGATATATTGCTGTTGGTAGTACTGCTTCAAATGATATTGAAGATATTACAGATAGCGCACAATGGAAATGTTTAATTGTTAAATATGATAAAGATTTTAATTTATTATGGAATAAAGGCTATGGTTCAGGACATCAATCGGAATTTTTAGATGTTGTAGAATTACAAAATAATGATATTATAGCAGTAGGTGAAACATATAGTGTTGCTCCAATTCAACATGGAATACTAATAGAATATGATTCAAAAGGAAATAGGATTTTGACTAAAAGTTCGTCACCAGAAGATGATGTGCAATATAGTTCTATTACTTGTAAAGATAATAATTTTATAATTATAGAAACTAATCTTACAACTAACACGAGTAAAGTAATAAAATATAGCAATGATATAGAAAATAATGAAGAAATTGCAATTAAAAATATAAGTTTAAATAAAACAGAATTAAATATAACAGAAGGAGATAGTTATAATTTAATTGCTACAATTACACCTTCTGAAGCAACAAATAAAACTTTAACTTGGTCAAGTGATAATGAAAAAGTAGCAAAAGTAGAAAATGGGAAAGTAATAGCAATTTCTGAAGGAACAGCTAATATAACAGTTACAACTAGAGAGGGAAATCATACTGCTACTTGTAAAGTAACAGTTACTAAAAAGACAGTTACACCACCTACAGATAATGGGAAAGAAGAAACTCCAAAAGAGGAAACACCTAAAAAAGATGATACAATAGCTAAAGATAAATTGCCTCAGACTGGAAGTTCAACTTTTATAATTACATGTGCAATAATATTAATATCTGTTATAGGATTTATTACATATAAAAAAGTAAAATATATGAATTTTTAAAAAATAAAAAGTGTAGAAATTTCTCTACACTTTTATTTTTTTATCTACATTGTCAGGTGTATTATCTGAATCATTAGAAACGACTCCAGCCGCCTCCTCCACCACCAGAACCACCTGATGATGATCCACCACCAAATCCATCACCTGATGAATGGTAGCTACCTCCACTACTAGATGAGGATACACCAATCGTTGAATGTGATTTAGCAGTATGTATTAATGAATGTATGGTATGTTCTAATCCTCTCATATTTTGGTATTGCATATATTGGAATAACATTGATTGTATTTCTTCAAGTTCTTCATAATCTATTATTGATATTTTCATCTGTTTTAATACTTGCTTAGAACATCCCAAAATAGTTGCTGTTACAAAATATCTATCCCATAAGATAATTTCTGGTAAGTTTTTTGTTTGAAATCTTCCAAAATCTTTTAAAAATCTCTTATGAGCTAACCATTTAGAATATTCATATCTTCCTTTTTTAGTTCTACCCTTATCTTTAGATAATATTTGATAATAAACGAAACTTAATAGCATAGTTGCAATATAATAATTAAAAACACTTATATATCCGTTTCCATTTATAAAAAAACCTAAAATAAAACTAATTGATCCTATTACAATAATTGATTTTTTCAATATTTTATTGAATTTATCACTTTGTTTAAAGTATTCTTTGTATTTAATTTCTTTCTCTACATTTTTTTCAAATTTGTTAAATGCTTTTATCAAAGCATTGGAAGATGAACTATCAGTTCCATAATTTTTCAATTCATTTAAAGAACACTTATTATCTTTACCAATTACCTTAAATAATGTTTCTATAACTATATTTTCTACCATAGTTCTTTGTTTTTGTTTTTCTGGTAATATGAAAATGAATTCATCTTCAATGTTTTGATTTCTTTCTAATAAGATTTCCTTCTTTGAAATTAAATTTAATATTGTTACCAGAAAAGTCTTTGTTGTAACTTTTTTATTCATTAAATAATCAACTATATATGCGTTATCTTCGCTTGGAAAATCACGATAATATTTTTTATAGTAACATTTTCTTTCAAAGAATAATTTTAATAATACTAATATAGAAATTATTCCTAAAATATAATACAAGATTACAACAGCTTTTAATATATTTTGTTTAATAGCAAGATTCCTTGCATTTAATTGACTTTGTAAATCATTAGCTTTTGCATAATATTCAGCTTTTGCTTCCTCATCAAATCCTTCATCAATTTTTTTTATTAAAGAATTAATTTCGGATTGAGAAATATGATTATACTCTATCATAAAATCATATTTCCATTCAACAGATTCTTTCCAATTTTGATTAACTGCTTCTTTCATACTATTCAAAGTTTCTTTGTACTCTTGTTTTAATGTATCATTCCATGTTAATTTATCTAATAATTCATTCGCTCTATTATATCTAAAAATATAAGGATCTTCCTTTAATTCTAAAAATATTTGACTTAATTGATTTTCTATATCTATTTTTTTAGTCTCTTCAGATGCAGTATCTGGATTAGCCATTGCATTTTCATATTGTATAATATATTCTCTACCATTAACATTAGACGTTTTTTTTGCTTGTGGTACTAATTTCTTATCGAACATAATTCTTAATGTTTCAAATTTATAAGGAGCAATATTTGTATCTGTTAATGACAAAGTTTTATAATCAACTATACTACATTTTCCAGTAGCTGGGCCATGTGACCAAACCATTACATTAGTATCTTCTTGTGGTAAATGTACTATTGCTTGATAATCTAAAATAGTTTCAGGAGAGTCATTTTCTAGAAAACACCAATATAATTCAGCAACATCGTTATGAACTACAACAGCATCTTTTATTGTATATTCTAAATAAAAAATTTTTCGCTTTTTAGCTGGACAGTATATTGTAACTTCTGAATCATAACTGTTATTTTCAACAGTGTAAACTCCATATTTACCTTTAGATGCACTCTTTACTTCTTTAAATTCTTTTTCAACATTATTTATATCTTTGATAGACCTAAAATTAGATTGAGAAATATCAAATACTTTTATATTCGAAACTTCTGTTGCATCATAAATGTCTGCATCTCCCGAAAAGTTACTATATATTCCTGTAAATGGGTAAGAGGAATAATCTTTAAATTCGATTTCTCTTTTTGCTCCATTATAATCTCCATTCAGCCACATAACTTCTTTAACAGTTATAGAACCATCAGTACTAATTGTTATATCTTGATATAATAATTTTTTAGTTTCTGCTTCATCAGTGGCATATACTTTATTTCCGATAATTAATATAATCAATAGTAACAAAGATAATAGTAAAAATTTATATTTTTTCATAGTACACCTCATTATTTTCATTATGACTATATTATATCAAAAATAATTTTTTTGTCATCTAAAATTGTAAAAAATTTTAAAAATGTTCTTACATATCTCCATAAACAACAGAAAAACTTTTGAAAACAATAATGTTAGATATTCCTAAAGAATGACAGATATAAACTTAATGAATTTTTTAGGTATTGTACCTAATGTTCTATATAAAGAATTTATAACAAATCCAGAATTAAAACAAAAATAGAAATTTCTGTTTTCTTTAGTATTGACACATATACTATTATATACTAAAATAAAATATAGAGTTAACTTGATTTTTAAATTTTTATTATACACAAAGGAGACTTATGGAAAGTTTATTAGATAAAATCTATAATGATAATGAATTTATAAATATAATTAAAGATTTATTAGAAAATGAAACCGTTCAAAAAATGAATAATTATAAACAACATTATGAAACAACATGTTTTGACCATTGCTTAACTGCTTCTTACTACTGTTATAAAGTTTGCAAAAGACTTGGACTGGATTATATTTCTTGCAGTAGAGCTGCAATGTTGCATGATTTGTTTTTGTATGATTGGAGAAAAAGACAAAATGATAGAAAAGGTCTTCATGCTTTTACACATCCAAAAACAGCTTATGAAAACGCTTCAAAATTATTTAAATTAAATGATAAAGAGGCTGATATAATTTTAAAGCATATGTGGCCTGTAACATTTTTTTCTTTTCCTAAATATATAGAAAGCTATATTTTAACTTTAGTTGATAAATACTGTGCAATAACAGAATCTTATCAAGAAATTTTCAATCGATTTTGTCAGAAAAAAGCCTTTAGATATGCTTATATATTTTTATGTTTGTTATTTATTAGAGTTTAAAATAGAAATTACAATATTAGTAATTTCTATTTTTTATAATACCTACATATTTCGACAAAGAATCACAAAAAAAGTGAGACAATTTTGCACTGTCCCACTTGTCTCATAAATTATTCAGCTTTATTTTCTGTTGTTTCAGCAACTGGTGTTTCAACAACTTCTTCTTTTGTTTCTTCAGCAACTGGTTCTTCTACTAAATCTTCTTTAACAGCAATTTCTCTGTCTTCAATTCTAGCACCAACTTGTTCTTTAGTTTTAGCTGCTTTACCAACTCTGTCTCTTAAGTAGAATAATCTAGCTCTTCTTGCTTTACCTACTCTAACTAATTCAACTTTTTCAACTAATGGTGAGTGAATTAAGAATGTTTTTTCTACACCAACACCGTAAGATGTTTTTCTTACTGTAAATGTTTGGTTAACTCCTCTACCTTGAACTTTAATTATAATTCCTTCGAAAACTTGGATTCTTTCTTTGTTTCCTTCTTTTATTCTAACATGTACTTTTACTGTATTACCAACTTTTAATTCTGGTATTTTATTCTTAAGTTGTTCGTGTTCTATTGATTTAATAATATCCATTTTAGAATTTACCTCCTTCTTTAATTTTGAGCGGTGCCTACTTTTGCTAGTATATGTTAGCTTTTAGGCTTACATATACTGTATGGCACTTCATTTTTTATTTTTTCTAAAACTTTTATATCTTCATCAGATAATTCTATTTTTTCTAAAAGGTCTGGCCTTTTACTTAAAGTTATTTTCAAACTTTGTTCTCTTCTCCATTTGTCAATATTTTCGTGATGACCTGAAAGTAATATTTCTGGAACTTGTTGTCCTTCAAAAATTTCTGGTCTTGTATATTGTGGATATTCCAAAAGTCCTTGTGAAAATGATTCTTCTTTTGTTGAATCATCCTTTAGAACTCCTTCAACATATCTACTAACTGAATCAATTAGTACCATTGCTGGAAGTTCTCCACCTGTTAATACATAATCACCAATTGAAATTTCTTCATCAACAATTTTATCAATTACTCTCTGGTCAATTCCTTCATAATGACCACAAAGAAGAATTAAATGTTCTTGTTTTGATAGTTCTTCTACTTTTTTTTGGTCTAATTTTTTACCTTGTGGAGACATATATATAACTTTTGCATTTTCATCTTTAACAGATTTATATGCATCATATACTACATCTGGCTGTATTACCATCCCAGCACCACCACCATAAGGAGTATCATCTACTTTTTTATGTTTATCCTTTGAAAAATCCCTAATATTTATTAAATTAACATTTATTAGTCCTTTTTCTTTTGCTCTTCCAATAATGCTTTCACTTAAAACTTCAAACATCTCTGGAAAAAGTGTTAAAACATCAAATTGCATCTTTTTCTCCTTTTTCAAATTAATCCTTTTACGATATGAACAACTATCCTTTTTTCTTCTAAGTTAATTTCTTTAATTACATCAGATATTGCAGGTAATAATAACTGTTTACCAAGTTCATCTTTTATAGCATATATATCACAACTACCATTATTAAATATGTCATCTACTTTTCCAAGCAAATTACCTTCATCAGAATAAACATCTAATCCTATTAAATCAACAATATAATATGTACCATCTTCTAATTCAGGTTCATCTTGTCTGTTAACCTTTAAATAAGAATTCCTTAGAAGTTCTGCTTCTTCTACCTTATCTATTCCTTTGAATTTAATCAATACCATATCTTTATGATATTTTACATCTTCGATTTCATATTGCTTTTTAGTTTTGTTTGTTTCAACATATACCTTTTTTAAATTATCAAATCTATTAATATCATCTGTGAAAGGTTTAACTTTTACCATTCCTTTAATTCCAAATGTATTAACAATTTGACCTATTTCTAAAAATTCTTGCATCTATTAGTTCCTTCCTTTATCAAATCCAATTTCGAAAAAATTGTTATTTGAGTAAGCAAACAAAATTTAATCAATAAATTCTACAGAAACTTTTTTGTGTTCTCTAGCGCCAATTGCTTTAGCAACTGTTCTTATAGATTTAGCAAGTCTTCCTTGTCTACCTATTACTTTACCCATATCTTCATTTGCAACTTTTACTTCAAATACTATAGATTTTTCATCTTGTTTTTCAGTTATTTCAACTGCATCTTTATTATCAACAAGATTTAGTATTATTGTTTCTATAATTTCTTTCATGCTTATTTCACTCCTAAAATTATTTTGCTGCATTTTCAATTAATTTTTTAACTGTGTCTGTTGGTTTTGCACCATTTTTTATCCATTGTGCAACTTTTTCTTGATCTAAAACTATTGTAGATGGTTTTGTCATTGGATCATATGTTCCTATTTTTTCAATTATTTTACCATCTCTTGGAGATTTAGAATCAGCTACTACTATATGATAGAAAGGAGCTTTTTTCTTTCCTTCTCTTTGTAATCTTATTTTTACCATTTCAAATTCACCTCCTAAAATTTTATATATATAAATTTAAAAAATTAATAACTACATTTTAAAATTCTTAAGTGCATTTTCATCAATACCATTCATCATTTTTTTAATTCCGCCATTGTTTTTCATTTGCTTCATCATTTTTTGAGTCATTTCATAAGACTTAATAAATTTGTTTATATCTTGTACAGTAGTACCACTACCTTTCGCTATTCTTATTCTTCTACTTGCATTTAAAAGTTTTGTATTTCTTTTTTCTTTTTTTGTCATAGAACAAATAATAGCTTCTATTTTAACAAATTCTTTGTCATCTACTTTTATATCTTTGAATTGATTCATTCCAGGAATTAGTTTTAATAATGATGAAAAAGAACCCATTTTTTTCATTTGTCTTAATTGAGCTAAATAATCATCTAAATCAAGCTCACTCTTTTTCATCTTTTTCTCTAATTTCTCTGCTTCTTCTAAATCAAAGGCCTCTTCAGCTTTTTCTATAACTGCTAGAATATCTCCCATTCCTAAAATTCTTGATGCCATTCTATCTGGATGAAAAACTTCTATATCGCTTAGTTTTTCACCAGTTGCTGCAAATTTGATAGGTCTTCCTGTAACTTTCTTAACTGAAAGTGCAGCACCACCACGTGTATCACCATCTAATTTGGTTAATACAATTCCATCAATTCCAACTTTTTCGTTGAAAGTTTCTGCAACATTTACAGCTTCTTGACCAGTCATAGAATCTACTACTAATAGTATTTCATGAGGTTTTACACTTTTTTTAACATTTTGTAATTCTTCCATTAGCTGTTCGTCTATTTGAAGACGTCCAGCTGTATCTAGAATAATTACATCATTTAATTTTGACATTGCTACATTTATTGCCTGTTTTGCAATATGTACAACATCTTTTGATTGCTCATTTGCGTATACAGGGATATTTAATTGAGCTCCGACAACTTGTAATTGTTTAATAGCCGCTGGCCTATAAACATCACATGCTACTAATAATGGCTTTTTACCTTGTTTTCTAAATAGATTTGCAAGTTTTCCAGCTGTTGTTGTTTTACCTGAACCTTGAAGTCCAACTAGCATTACTATTGTTGGTGGGTTTGGTGAAAAATTAACTTTACTTTCAGTTCCACCTAAAAGTTCAACTAATTCATCTTTTACAATTTTTACTACTTGTTGTCCTGGTGTTAATGATTTTAACACATCTTGCCCTAAAGCCTTTTCTTGTATATTCGCTATAAATTCTTTTACAATTTTATAGTTAACATCAGCTTCCAATAATGCAAGTTTTACTTCTCTTAATATATCTTTTAAATCTGATTCTGTAATTCTTGCTTTTCCTTTTAACTTTCTTGTTATTTCTTGTAATCTAGAAGATAATCCTTCAAAAGCCATTTGGTTTCCTCCCTATACTAAACAATTCAACTCTTTTTTAACTGTCTCTAAGATATGTTCTACTTTTTTATCAGATGAATTTTTTTCTATTTTTGTTAATTCTGATAAAACTTTTTTTAACATCTCTTCTTGTTTTAACATCCTTTTCATAAATAACAACTTTTCTTCATATTCGAAAAGCTTTTTCTCTCCCTTCTTTATTATGTCCCTAACAGCTTGTCTTGTTATGTTGTTATTTTCTGCTATTTCTGATAGTGACAAGTCGTTATTATAGTAGTCATTTAAAAATTCAAATTGTTTTTCAGTTAATAATTTACCATATAAATCACACAATATACTTACTTTAACGTTTTTATCCATAACAACTACCTCTTTTAAAATGTAATGCTAATATACTTTACACTATTTTTATTGATTTGTCAAGGGGTTTAATAAAAAAATAGCTAATTTCAGCTATTTTTTTATTTTTTCAATTTTCTTTTCTGAACCATATAAGTAATTTTAGAAATCAAACTACTAGGAACAAAATGACTAAAAAATATAGCCAATTTTACATCCCAACCAGGAATAATATAAAACTTACCTTTTAATAACTTTTTAATTGCAAATGAAGCAACATTAAAGCTATTAGCTTCTCTCATATGGAATTTAACATTAGCAACATTATTAAAATTAGTATTCACAGGACCTGGACACAAAATACTAATTTGAACATTAGATTTTTCTTTTCTCAATTCTTCTCTAATAGACTCAGAAAGTCTAACAACATAAGATTTAGTAGAATAATATGTTGCCATTAATGGGCCGGGCATAAAACCTGCAATTGAAGCAACATTCAAAATCTTACCGCTATTTTTAGCCTTCATATCCACTAAATATAATTTAGTTAAAATATGATATGCAACAATATTTGTTTTTATCATATTTAATTCTTTATTCAAATCTGTTTTTGTAAAATTTCCACAGTCCCCAAATCCTGCATTATTGATTAAGATATCCACATCTGATACACATTTGTGTAATTCTTTGCAATTTTCTTCTACTGATAAATCCATTGATATTGTTTTTACTTTTATTTTATCCTTTTCTTTTAATTCATTTGCAAGTTCCAATAGCTTTTCTTCATCTCTTGCAACCAAAACTAAATCATAGCCCTTTTGAACTAAAACTCTTGCCATATCTCTTCCAATTCCAGAAGAAGCACCTGTAATTAAAACTTTCATAGCTTTTCCTCCTTTTTAACATGATATACATTTGTTAAAAAATTGGGTCAAAAAGGAGCGTCCCCTTTGACCCAAAAATCTATTTTTTGCTAAACTTATTTAAAACAATTCCTACCTTATGTACTATTTCAGTTGATTTACTATTAGCAATTTCTTTTCCAAAAGCTTTACCACTAACTGTTAAAGCAGATACTAAAGCACTTAAAATAAATTGAATATTAAAAGGCATTTCAAATTCACTAGAAATTTTAATTGCTATCAAAGCACTTATTGCACCACTTAATACTCCACAAATATCTCCAATAACATCTGCGCAAATATTTGCAACTTTTGGTGCGTTTTTTATTAATTTTATTGAATCTTTTGAACCTTTTACTTTTTTAGTAGCCTTTGCATGAAATTCTTCTTCATTTGCAACTGTTACTGCAACACCTATGATGTCAAAAAATATTCCCAATACCATTACTAATACTAATATCAAAATAGCTGGTACTAAACTTAAATTTGATACCCCATTTGTTGATATATATGAAAATATTAAAGATAATAAAAATGTTATTATAAATGATTGTATAATCCATTTCATGCTCGAGTGTTCTTTTTTATTTTCTTGATTTTTCTTCATTAATTATTTACCTTCCTTTTTATAAAATATCATTTATATTATATGAAAATTCTTACGAACTTCCTATTATATAAATTAAGACAAGCTTTTTAGCTTGCCATTAATTCAATTTCTAAATTTAAATATAGATGGTAAAAACCTAAGTAAATTTTACGGTTTAGGTCTGGTTGAATTTCTCTACTTCCCGCTTAACATTACTATTAGAACCGTTTCCGTTTAAGAGAAGTAACTAAAATTTATATTTAGCCACCAGATCGCCACTAAAATCCGTACCTTAATCCCTAGATTTCCAAGCTTTTGACAAAGCAAACATTCTAGAAGTTTTCCTTAACATACTTTTACAAATTTACTAGTCTTTTTTGCAAACGAAATTTCATAATCTAAAGTAACAACATTTGGCCAAAATATTAATTACTTTGCGTAAAATTAATCCCAATACATTCACTCGAGACAGGCTACACTATGTATTTTGTGTCTTGGCACTCAACATAGGTTTAACTTAAAATTCTATTTAAGCCTCCGCGAAACTAGGGAATCACATATATGCCATTATATACTACCCTAACCTCTTTACTCCCTGAATACACACAAAACTGGCATTTCGCGCGCAAACAAGAAACTTCAACGATGTGCCCTTTAGTGGATTTTTAGCCCCACCCTCGTAAATTTAAGTACGACTAGAATAATGCACCATCAATATATATTATAACAAATTCTAAAAAAAATTCCAATTTAAATGTTTCTTAATTTTAAACTTTAAAAGTAACTATTTTTTCTTTTTAGCTAAATCTTTCATTAATTCTCACTTTATCTCGTTAAATCTCATTTTTTCTCTGTTTTTATATATTCTATTATTTTATTAACACATTCCTCTAAATCTAAGTTTTCAAATCTCTTTTGAATTCCTGCTTTTTGTAAATTATCTTCTGAAAAATCTTTACTATCAGCTATAAATCTTCTGCATAATTCAACATACTTTGGTTCTTTTTGTCTTTCTTCTCTTTCTACAGCTCTTTTTAGTCTAATATTATCAGGTACTTCTATATATACAGGCACTAAATTTACATCTGCTCTATTTTCGAAATTTTCTTTTACTTTTACATATGATTCTAATGTTCCAAGCATTAACATATCTTTATCTGAATTAAATTGATTATCAGCAATTGTTGTATATGTCCATGGTCCATGTATTGTTTGATATGTTCGTGATTCTATAACTTTGTATTCTTTTTTACCATCAATATAATCTTGCATTTCTTCTGAACTTATAAAATTATAAGTCACTCCATTAATTTCTTCTTCTCGCATTGGTCTTGTTGTATACATTACATATGTGTTTACATCTAATTTTTCTTTTAATATTTTGTATATTGTATCTTTTCCTGATGAACTTTTTCCCATAATATATATTAATTTCATAATCTTATTTTCCTTTTCTATTTTTTATCTTTATTCTCTTTATTTTCTTCTTCTTCTAAAATTTTATTAATTGAATTCATTATATCTTCCATGTTTTCATCAAAATCATCTTTTATTAAATTAAACATTCTTTTTTCCTCCCAAAAAGATTATACTATTCAAATTTTAATTAGTCAAACCCAAACAACTTAAAAGAAAAAGATTTTCGCAAGTGCATATATAGAAGATATTGCAATGACGAATGTGCAGTAGAATAATTGTATAAATTATGTAGATTTTTATAGCTTTTTGTAGTACAATATTTATATAAATTTTAAGGAGAACAAAAATGAAAAAATTTGAAAATTACGCAGCAACACCAAATAATCCAAATTGGGAAAACATGATTACAAGAGAAACACCATTATATAAAAGAAATAATGATTTAAGAGATGAATTTGAAAGAGACTACACTAGAATTATACACAGTAATAGTTACAGACGTTTAAAACACAAAACACAAGTATTCTTTTCCCCTGAAAACGACCATATCTGTACAAGAATAGAACACGTAACACATGTAGAATCAATAAGCTACACAATTGCTAAATATTTCGGACTAAATACAGACTTAACACGAGCCATCTCTGTGGCTCACGATTTAGGCCATAGTCCTTTTGGACATGAAGGAGAAAGAATCTTATCTGAAATAAGCAAAAGAGATTTAGGCAAGCCATTCTGGCACGAAAGAAATGGTTTGGATTTTGTTGATAACATAGAAATTTTAGAAGACAACAACAAATATATGCAAAACCTAAATCTAACATATGCTGTAAGAGATGGTATAATATCACACTGTGGTGAAATCGATGAAAACTGTATAAAACCTAGAAACGAATTTATCAATTTAAATGATTATACATATCCAAATGAATTTGCCCCATATACTTGGGAAGCTTGCGTTGTAAAAATATCTGACAAAATATCTTATATTTGTAGAGATATTGAAGATGCAATAACTTTAGGGGTTTTAGACGAGCATATAGATGAATTATTTGAACTATTAAATATTACTTCAAAAAATGAACAAATAAATAATACTATTATAATAAATAACTTGATACATGATTTATGCGAAAATTCATCGCCTGAAAAAGGTTTATGTTTCTCTCAAAAAGCTTTAGATTTAATGAATAAAATTAAAGAATTTAATTATAAGAATATATATTCTGCTAAAAGAATTAAACCTTCTGTAAGATATTTTAACCTTGTTATAAACGAAATTTATAATTTATTGAAATCAACTTATAATGGAATAAATACTTTAGATAATTTAAAAGATTTAAGTAAAACATATCCTAAATTGTGCAACAGTTTTATAATTTTTATTTATAATTATTATGATTTTGGAAATAGAGAATCTTTAAAACTAAAAAATAAAATATTATTTTCACTAGATAATGAGAAGGATTTCTACCAAGCAATTATATATTACATCTCTGGCATGACAGATAATTTTGCAATTGAAATTTATAATGAAATTATACATTTTTAAAATTAGATTTTAGCAATTTAAAAAATATATTAGTCAGAAACACTACAAAAAATTTGTATAAAAGTAAAGGAGGTATAAAATTGGACAAGATAGCTATTATTTCAGACGTTCACGGTAACATCACAGCTTTAAATGCTGTATTAGAAGATATAACAAAAAGAAATGTAAATAGAATTTTTTGTTTAGGTGATAATATAACAAAATGTACACATCCAGATTTAGTAATAGATAAATTACAAGAGGTATGTGAAGTAATATTACTTGGTAATTGTGATTATACTATTTGTAAACCTTCATCAAAAGGCAAAAATTTTTGGTCTAGAAATATAATTGGTGAAGAAAGAGCTAAATTTATTGCATCTCTACCCATTTCTTATGAATTCTATATGAGTGGGCATTTAATTAGATTATTTCATGCATCTCCATATAGTCTTGATGAAATATATAATCCTATGTTTTCTAATAAGCACTCTAAATATAGTCACTTAGAAATAGACAACCCTGACAGACTTTTTGAAAACACTGAATTTATTGGTAAAACTGATAAAGACCCTACCCCAGACATTGTTGGATTTGGACATATTCATACTCCTTGTTTGGTAAGATATAAAAACAAAACAATATTCAACGCAGGAAGCGTAGGTATTCCAATAGAGATGCACAATGATAATATTAATGATGAAAGCAACAAATTTTCAACAGTCGCATCATATACTATAATAGAAGGTTATTATGGAAAAACCGAATTAGATACAATATCTTTTAATTCTATAAGAATACCTTATAATATTGAAAAAGAAGTTCAAGATTTAAAAAATTCAGACATGCCTAATAAAGATACTATAATAAGGTCTTTAACTTCTGCAATTTCAAATAACCTTTAAAGGAGTTTAAACTATGGAAGATAAACTGAAAAACGCAAAAGATATACTAAAAGAATATAATCAAGAACATTTATTATATTTTTATGATGAACTTTCTGAAGAAGAAAAAAATATGTTAATTAATCAAATTTTAAATATTGATTTTGAAAAAATAATAAATTTATATAATAATTCTAAAATAGATGAAGATTTGTCAAATGTTGAAATATCGCCATTATCCCATATAGAAAAGGATAAAATATCAGAAAAAGATTTAGATTATTACATTCAAATTGGTGAAGCTATAATAAGAAGTAATCAAGTAGCTGTTGTTACTATGGCTGGAGGTCAAGGAACTAGGCTTGGATACAAAGGTCCAAAAGGAACATATATGCTAAATTTGAAACCAATTAAAAAATCTTTATTCCAAATATTAGCTGAAAATATTATAGAAACAAATAACAAATACAATGTTGTACTCCCTTGGTATATAATGACTAGCGAAGAAAATAATAATCAAACTATAAGATTTTTTGCACTTAATAATTTTTTTGGATATCCAAAAGAAAAAATTAAGTTTTTTAAACAAAATAAATTACCATTAATTAATACTGAAGGAAAACTTATTTTACAAGAACCTTATTTAATAAAAGAAGCTTCAAATGGTAATGGAAATGTATTTAAGTCAATGGATAAAGCTGGTATTATAAATGATTTAGATAATACGGGTATGAAGTGGATTTGCTTTGGTGGAATTGATAATGTATTATTAAAAAATGTAGACCCTCTATTTTTAGGGTTAACTGTTTGCAATAATATGGAAATTGGCTCAAAATCTATATTTAAAAAAGAGCCTTTAGAAAAAACAGCTGTATATTGCAAAAAAGATGGAAAACCTTCTATTCTAGATTATGATGATATTACTTTAGAACTTTCTGAAAGTAAAATTGTTGGTACTGATACATACCTTTATCGAGAAGCAAATATGTTGTCTCATATTATGAGTTTGGATGCAATAAAAAAAGTTAAAGATATTGAATTAAAATATCACAGAGCTTACAAAAAAAATGCTTTTGTTAACTCAGAAGGTGTTAAACAAGTACCAGATAGCCCTAATACTTTTAAATTTGAAAATTTTATTTTCGATGCCTTTTCTTATTTTGATGATATGCTACTTTTAAGAGTTGCTGAAAATGAGGAATTTGCACCAATTAAAGATTTTACTGGCATCTATAATCCGGATGCTGCAATTGAGAAATATAATAATTACCAGAAAAAAGAATCAAGCCATTAAAACCTTGATTCTTTTTTCTATTAAATCTATTATTTTTTTATTTTATTTATTCCAATCCTTCCCATCAACTATTCTAGCAACCATCATTGAAGAAACATCATCCCCAACAACATTTAGAACAGTTGCAGGCATATCTATTATAGTTGCAATAATTGTCAAAATTGGCAAAGCTGCAACCGGATAACCCAACATTGTTATTATTAGCATCTCTGAAATTGTTCCACCGCCAATTGGAACTGCAGTTATTAGCAAATTAGCAAGTAATGCAACACCTAAAACAGCCGTTACATCTCCAGTAGTTGCTAAACTTGTTCCAAATAAACATACTAAAAACATTATTTTAAATACAGAACCTATTATAGAACCATCTTTATGGAAACTTGTTCCTAAAGGTATTGTTGTTTCTGCAATATCACTTGGCACAGCCATTTTTTTAGTTGATTCAATATTTACAGGTATACAAGCTGCACTTGAACATGTTCCCATTGCAGTAACTGTTGCAGGAATAACATTCTTCCAAAACGCCTTTACACCCTTTTTTCCACCAGCAATAAAAGCATATAATGTATATACTATAAAATAAAAAGCCATTGCAACAACTAAATATACCAAAAATGTTTTTAAATATCCAATAGCAATAGAAGTTCCAAAACTTCCAACAAGTGAAGCCATATAACATCCTAACCCTATTGGTGCATAATACATTATAATTTTAACTATATTACCCATAACATCATTTGCTGATTCTAAAACTTTTCTAAATGTCTCTCCCTTTTCGCCACTCATATTAATTGCAATACCTACTATTATTGAAAATACTAATAATGCAATTATATTATCTTTTGAAAATAATTTTGAAAAATCATTAACAGTAAGTAATTTTACTGTTCTATCAGCAATTGTCATCTCTTCTTCAGTTGTTTCTTCTTCATCAACAGTCTCTTCTAGTGATGCTTTTATTTGTTCACCATCTTCAGTATCTACAAGTTTTACAAAATATGTACTTGCAAATCCTATTAAAACTGCAATAAGTGATGTAACAATAAAAACACCAATTATAGAAACAATAATTTTTCCTAATCTTTTAGGCTGTTTCATTTTTGATATTGCTGTTGTTATGTTTAAAAAAACAAGTGGAACAATGATAACTAATAATAGATTTAAGAATATGTCCCCAAAAGGACTTAATATAGTTGCTTTTTCTTTGAATATGATTCCTACGATTGAACCAACAATTATAGCAGCTAAAAGAATAATTGTTGATTTGTAATTTGATAAAAATTTTTTCATAATACTACCCCTTTTTCATAAAATTAAGTTAAATGTTAAAGCTTTTCTTGTTATAGAAAACTTATACAAAATTCTTTATTTTATGAATTTTTCTTTTTAAGGCAACTCGAAATATAATTATATTTCAAGGATTTGTTCTATTATATAATAAAAATATTCTAAATATCAAGTATTTAGAATATTTTTATACATTTTTTTAATAAAATTATAAAAATGTATAAAGTTATATTGAATAGCTCTATACATTTTTATTTTTTAACTTTCTTAATTCTTTAAAAAAACTTGATAACATCGTTTCACATTCATCTTTTAAAATACCTTTTTCATATTCCACTTTATGATTAAAAGTATAATCTTCCAATAAATTAAACACTGAGCCAACCGCTCCTGTTTTCTCATCACCTGTCCCAATATAAACCTTCTTAATTCTAGAATTAATTAAAGCTCCTGCACACATAGAACAAGGTTCCAATGTTACATACATTTCGCAATCTAACAATCTCCAAGAATTTAATTTTTTACTAGCCTTCTGAATTGCTAAAATCTCAGCATGCTTAGTTGTATCAAACTTTGTTTCTTTTAAATTATGTGCTTTAGCAATAATTTTTCCATCCTTCACAATTACTGCTCCAACCGGTACTTCTAATTTATCATATGCTTTCTTTGCTTCTTTTAAAGCCTCTTTCATAAATCTTTCTTTATTATCCATTTTTAATCAAATCCTTTAAAATATTAACTATAGTATAATTATAACATATTAAAAATATATTTGCTAGCTTTACAAAAATATTAATTATAGCACTATTGTAGCTATTTCATTACAATTTATAACTTATTAATATAAAGTAGATAAAATTTGATAATATATAACTAAAATTATTTTGACGAATGTGATTGGAGAGTATCTTAAAAAATATTAAATTGCG
>OIYO01000902.1_pt1 | contig 20149 bp, 13 predicted proteins | sample 1588191 | NCBI WGS metagenome assembly OIYO01 (sample SAMN03283275) | human gut metagenome | biome: human-associated habitat; material: feces | host: Homo sapiens | place: Peru | collected 2012 | reverse complement strand
CGCCAGTTCACCCATGTCGCCCGACACCATCGACCCAAAGCCGATGTACACCGGCTCGTCGCCCGCGCGCAGGAAATCCGCCAGCGCCGGGTCAGGCGTGTAGTCCACCGGGCGCTCATCCCACCAGAAGCCGGACATGTGGATGTTGTCCGTCCAACCCTCCGGGCGCGGCACAAGCGTCGGGCTCATGGCGTAAATCACGGGTACTTGCTTGCCCAGCACGTCATAATCCGGCCGCGATCGGACGCGGCGCTTCGCCATGTCGTTCTCCTTGCGCCACTCCGACAGATAACGGCGTTCGAGCGTCGAAATCAGCAGATACCCGATGCGGTAGCTCAGCACGTTCCACCACTTGCCGAGCTTGCGGAACGGCGCGGATGAAATCGGCATATCCTTGCACGGATCCATCGGGAAATACTGCGTCTGGATGCACGGAATATCGTACTTTTCCGCAATCGAATAGAACATCGACCCGAAGAACGTGCAGACGATGGCTTCCGCGCCCTCCGCGCAGTGCAGCAAATCATCCAGCAGCATCGGCGCAATATCGCGGATTCCCTTCTCAAACTCCTTCAAGTACCGCACGCCCACCGCGTCCGGCTGGAGCAGCCGCCCCATCATATCCACCACGTCGCCAGAAATGGGATAGAAGGACATTCCCGCTTCCTCAATCATGCCCTGAAACGGCGCAAACGCCGCAATCGTCACCTCATGCCCCCGCTCGTGAAGTTCCCTTCCCAGCAGCATATACGGCCGCACGTCGCCCGTCGAGCCGAGCGTTATCATTGTGATTTTCATGAATTCCTCCTGTTCGTCACGGCACGTCTTCCGCAACCGTCACGCAAGTTGCTGAAACGTGATAAAAGAACACATACTAAAAACTTTCGATAAAAATCAAGTATGCAGAAATCAACAAGCAGCATCAATCCCGCTTGCTTCCCGTCGCACACGGGTCATACCACCCTGCGGGTACTTTCACCCGAAAGCCCTCGAATGCGCTTTCCGCATCCGCCTTCACCACGCAGTGCGGCGTATACACATGCCGCATCCCCTCCTGCATCCGTGCCAGGCACCACTGCGCCAAGTCCGCTGCCAGCGAATCTCCCTCCGCCAGCGGCACAAATGCATTCCGCCGCACCAAAAAGCACATCGGCGAAACCGCAGTGACATTGTAGCTGGTTCGGTTCATGCCGTGCCATCCACCCGCCGACACCGGCAAGCCGCGATTCCGCGACCGCACTGTGCCGTCCGGCAGAATGTCGTATCCGGCATGAAGCACCCGATTGTGCGCATCCGTCACCAGCGGCGTCACCGCGCACACATCCGGGCGCTGGGCGTACATCATCATCTCCCGCAAGCCGTCCTCATCAGGCGCCGCCGTGTCCCCCCACAGGAACAGCAGCATGTCCGCCGACGAATCCGCCGCCAAGCGGTTCACATCCGCCGCGGACGCATCCCGCGCCAGCCGCAGCACCGCGACGGTAAAATCCCCCACGTCGTACCGCAGCCGCAGCACGCCGTCCTCCACCCGGCACGTTCCCGGAAACCCGGTGCGGCGCATATTTTCCTCCACCGCCCGCGCCGCCGCGTCCAGGCAGACCGCCAATTTCGTGTGGCTCATCGACCCCCGCAGCGTCCGCCAGTGGTACAGCACGCGTGGAATGTGGATGACGCCGTCCGCCCGTTCGCACGCACGGAGCATCAAATCGTGATCCTGCGACCCGTCGAATGACGGTCGTAATCCGCCGATGGCATCCAGCAGCGTCCGCCGAATCACCGACAAATGGCAGATATAGTTGCCGGAGCGCAGATTGTCCGGGCAGAAATCCGGCTTGCGGTGCGCATCAACATGAATCGCGCCGTGGGCGGTCAGCTTATCCTCATCGGTGTAGAGCACGTCGGGGTGGTGCGCGTCGATGGCTTCCGCAATCCGCCAGAGCGCATCTGGCGCAAGCACATCATCGTGATCGCACAGGGCGATGTACTCCCCCGTCGCCATTTTAATCGCGCGGTTCGTGTTGCCGGATATGCCCGCGTTTTCCGCCCCAAACACGATGTGGAATCGGCTGTCCCGCGCGGCGATTGCTTCCAGCGCCCTGCGCGTCTCGGCGGACATGCTGCCGCCATCGTACAGGCAGGCTTCCCACGCGCCGTGTGTCTGGGCAAGCAGCGAATCCGCCAGCGCACGGAGGAATTTCGGGCGCGTGTTGAACACGGGGACGACGACGCTGATGCGCACATCCGGGAAGGGTTGCGCGCGCTGTGCCGCCAGTTCGCGCTTGGATGCTTTCTCCCGCCGGAATCGCCATTCGTCCCGCAGCAGCACCCGTGCCGCCAGCATTTCACCCGCGCGGTGCAGCGTGTACCCCGCGCCATGCATCCGCACATACGCTCGAACCCGTTCCGCCCACTGCACGCGCGTCCCTCCCGCCGACTTTCCTGCCCTCATCATACCATGCGCCGCGGGTTTTGTAAAGCACCGGGCGATTTTCTGCCAATTCGGAACAATTTTCGCAAAACCGCTTGACAAATGGGTGAAAAGGTGCTAAACTAAATCCTGTTCCGGCAATCCCGGACGAACCGCATAGGGGCATGGTGTAATGGTAACACGTGGGTCTCCAAAACCTTTGTTGAGGGTTCGAGTCCTTCTGCCCCTGCCAGAAAGCATCTGATGATTCAGGTGCTTTTTTTGTTGCGTTCAGCAAAAGAATAGGGGGATGCGCTCACCTATTGCCGCGCATTCCCCCATGATTAAACCATCCGCTCAAAATCCACGCCATCATACCCAGCGCCGCGAAACCCCACAATCACGCGGCTGTATCGCCCGTAAATGACCGTCACCGGCGATTGCTCCGAGCGCGCCATCACCCGCATCAGGGCCTCCCGGCGCTTGTCACCGCACGCGGACAGCAGACGCAGTTTCTGTCCGTCTATCGTAACGGCAATTACGCAGCATGACATCACATGTGCCAGTTCCGGTGCACCTTCACAGCTCATGAATGCACCTCGCACGCTGTTGGGGAGTATCACCTGCTGAATCCGCACCGACTGTTCGACAAAGCACTGCTTCCGTTCCTCATAGCGGGAGAAAATCGCCACGCAGGATTTGCCGATAGCTATGGACGCCAGCATAGCCATCGGCATCAGCAGATAGGCGATATTCCGGGACGCTGGCTCCGTTGTTTCGCACCACAACCACAGCAGAAGGAGCACGATGCAGAGAATCAGCACTATCAGCCGGAAGTTGCGCCCTTCCCAGCGGTATGGGGCATATGCCCGGCGGATTTTCCGTGCGTCGAGGGATGCGGGGCGCGGGGCGGATTTTTGCTTCATGGATATGCAAACTCCTTTCTGGTGGTATTCTGATGGTATGATAGCACAATTTTCAATCGTCGTCAATTGTGCGCAAATGCAAACGCGCCCGCCGACCTTCCGACGAGCGCGTTTATACTATTGGGGCTCTACTCCCGAATTCAGTGCAGGACTTGCTGAACGCCACAGTTATCACGTTTACGGCAACACCGCACAAATGAGGTAGTCAGCCGTCGAGTTGTGCGGTGTTGCTTTGAATTACTTCTTATTCTTCTGCTCCACCATCGCCTTGACCTTCAGCGGCAGACCGAGCAGGTTGATGAAGCCCGCGGAATCCTTGTGGCTGTACAGGTCGTGGCTGTCGCCGAAGGTGGCGATTTCCTCCATGTACAGGCTGTTCGGCGACTTCACGCCCGCGTTGATGCAGTTGCCCTTGTACAGCTTCAGCTTCACCGTGCCGTTGACCGCCTGCTGCGTGCTGTCCACGAACGCGGAGAGCGCCTCGCGCAGGGGCGTGTACCACATGCCGTCGTACACCAGCTCCGCGAACTTGCTCGCGACCAGCTCCTTGTAGTGGCTCGTCGCGCGGTCAAGCGTGATGGATTCGAGGATGCCGTGCGCGGCGTAGAGCATCGTTCCGCCGGGGGTCTCGTACACGCCGCGGGACTTCATGCCCACCAGACGGTTCTCCACCAAATCCGCGCAGCCGACGCCGTTGCGGCCCGCGATTTCGTTCGCCTTCGTCAGCAAATCCACCGCGTCCAGCTTTTCGCCGTTGATGGCGACCGGCACGCCCTGCTCGAAGTCCACCGTGACGTATTCGGGCTGATCAGGCGCTTTTTCGGGCGTAACCATCGTCAGCAGCAGGTCTTCCGGCGGCTCGTTCCACGGATCTTCCAAATCCGCGCCCTCGTGGCTGATGTGCCAGATGTTGCGGTCCATGGAGTACGGGCGATCCTTCTTGACCGGGACGGGGATGCCGCGCTTTTCGGCGTAGTCAATTTCTTCCTCACGGGTCTTGATGTCCCAGATGCGCCACGGCGCGATAATCTGCATATTCGGGTCGAACGCCTTGATGGTCAGCTCGAAGCGGACTTGGTCGTTGCCCTTGCCGGTGCAGCCGTGGCAAATGGCAGTGCAGTTCTCCTTGTGGGCGATTTCGACGAGGCGCTTGGCAATCAGCGGCCGTGCGAAGGACGTGCCCAGCAGGTACTTGCCCTCGTAGACCGCGCCCGCCTTGAGCGTCGGCCAAATGAAGTCCTCGACGAACTCCTTGCGCAGGTCTTCGATGTACAGCTTTTCCGCGCCGCACTTTTTCGCCTTCTCGTGGAGGGGCTCGAGTTCCTCGCCCTGCCCGACGTCGCCCGCAACGCAGACCACGTCGCAGTCATAATTTTCCTTCAGCCACGGCACGATAATCGAGGTATCCAGACCACCGGAATAAGCCAGCAATACGCGCATCTTCGCCATAACAATCGACTCCTTTATCTTCATCCTGATTTTCATCATTTTTGTGTCCGTCTGCCGGACAAGATGGATTATACACCAAGATGAATAAAAATGCAATAGGTCTGCATAAATTTTCTCGGATTTTTTTCGGGGGATGATGCAAGGTCTTCCACACGCCCCGTGCAGATTGCAACGACCGCACGGAAATCAATCATATCGGGCTGACGTGCCTTTGCCTCCACACGCTCCGTGCAGATTGCAACACCTCGTCGCCATCCAGAAATGCCTTGACCATCACTTTGCCTCCACACGCTCCGTGCAGATTGCAACGCGCCGTTCCGTGCCGGATTCATCCGCAACAGCACTTTGCCTCCACACGCTCCGTGCAGATTGCAACCCATCTTGCGGTTGGGACGGAACTGGACTTTTTCCTTTGCCTCCACACGCTCCGTGCAGATTGCAACGATCTCACATTGTTGCACTACGACCGGACGACTGGGCTTTGCCTCCACACGCTCCGTGCAGATTGCAACGGCCGGGCCGCACAGCGCCAACAGAAATGCGATCTCCTTTGCCTCCACACGCTCCGTGCAGATTGCAACCCGTTCTGCAGGGCGACACCCGCTGCTTGATTTCTTTGCCTCCACACGCTCCGTGCAGATTGCAACACGATGCCCAAGAATGGTCATATCGCTGTTTCCAACTTTGCCTCCACACGCTCCGTGCAGATTGCAACGGCAGAAATGCACAGAATTGCAATATGCACTTTTCAGAACGTGTGTTGAGTCGGTAGATAGCTTTTCAGTGTTGAACAGAGCAATGCTGCGCTGACTATTTTCCCGAAACTCTTCTGCTGTCAAGGCAACCTTTGTTGCCATTAGCGACAGCCCCGGACGGACAATCGACCGGTTTTGTTGGTGCGAACCGCACCGGATTTTTGTGTTAGCTGATGATTCGCCTGATACCCATGCTGGGAATCGTATGCGGAAGTTCTGAAAGCCGCTGAATCGTCATGTGATGATACGCAACAAATTGAGGATAGTCACGTTGGAGTGCCTCGCGGTCAAATACTCGGTAAAGTTCTTCTCCAAACTCTTTCTTTAATTCCTTCCTATTATATTCCGGCAATCCCTGCTTGCAGTGCTGAAGCAGAAACGCCGAGTACAAATCGCGCTGTATGCGTTCTCCGTCCGGCATAATGTTCCAGCGGTTTTCAAGTGCCTTCTTGATGCAAGTGTCTGTCTGGTGGTTGTACTGACTGGCGCACACATGCGTGTCAACCTCTTTCACCCCTTCCAGCCCGCGTGACTGGCATTTCTGTTTCAGCATCGTAATCAGCATGGCAGGTGCTTTGTTGGCAATGGACTTTCCAAAGCGCTTTTTGCGTTTATACCGTCCTGTCTTTTCGGAAATCTCCGTTTTGTTTGCTCTGTGCGCTAAATCGCAGTAACTCATGTTCTCCACAAAGAAGCAATCACCCAGCGTCAGCAGGTAATTCGCCAATTCGTTATGCTGCTGTTTTCGGATATCCGCCTGATGATGCTGAATCATAGCATACTGGTGCTGAATCCGCTTATATCGCTTGGAATTGTTCCACTTCAGTTTCACCCCTTGCTTAATGCTACCATCCGGCTTATAATTTCCCGGATTCATCGCCCGTCGGCTTCTGTCCATTTTACGCTGTAAGCGTCGCTTTTCTTGCTCTATGTTCTGCACACGGTCAGCCAATTCCAGCAGGTTAACCTCGCTATCGGTCGAGTATGCCAGCGTTCGCGTGCCAATGTCGATGCCGACGACGCCATGCCCGATGGGATGCTTCGGCGCACCGCTTATCGAATCACGCTTCACCGCCGGTTTTCCTTCCAAAGCAAGCTGTGCGTACCAATGCGTCTTCGTTTTGCCGTCTTTGCGTAGAATACGGATGTATTTCACGCGCTTGCTGAGCATTTCTGTTTCATACTCGTTGTTGGGTGACAGTTGCAGCGGAAGTTTCAGCCCTTTCCATTCGACGTAACTACCGCGAAAAATTATTTCGATGCCGCCACTCTTTCCTGCCTGTGAATAACCTCTCAGCGAGGATAATTCTCCCTTTTTCTTAAAATGCACCATCTTTCCATCTTTTGAAAGCAGCACTTTTTCAAACGCCGTCCAAGCTTGTGACGCAATTCCATGAACTGCCACGCTTGAAGCAATGTTATCCTTGAAATGCGGATAATAATATTTCATATCCGCCTTAAAGTGGTTTTCGCTAAGTCCATTTTGATCCAGCAATTGTCGTTTCTTTTTCCAAAGTTCTTTTGTTTCTTCTTGCTTCGCGTTTTCCAGCTTCTGTTCAATTTCTTGATATTGCTGCGTTTTTTCGAGTTTGCGCAGTTTCTTCAACTCCGCATGAACTATCGTATTATAGATTTGTCTACCAATTTCAAAGCGTTTTTCAAGGCGGTCGGACTGCCACTTTTCCAATTTAAGCGGCAACGTGAGGCAACAAGTATCTGTGCTACTCCTTTTCACGCGCGTCCCTCCCCTTCCAGTGCTTTTCCACCCCATTATACCGCATCTTCCGCACATTTTCAAGCAAGAACAGCAAATTCGACATTCAGCCGCTGTTTTTTTGCTGTACAGCGCTTTTTTGCACTTGTCCCCTTCGTCCATCTATCCACCATTTCATTCATCCCGTTCCGAAAACGTGTGAATTTGTGAAAAAAATATCGTTAAAATCATGTCAGCTACTTGACAAAGGCTTAACAATCTGCTACACTGTTCTCGTCACCCGGACAAACACCGACATTCCCCGTTCGCGGGCGCATCCCCGCAGGACGGATGAAGCATAAGGAGAGAGTATCATGGCGAAAGAGTATCCGATCGTCGATAACGTGGAGAGCTTCGAGGCTGCCCTCGCCCGCGTCCGCGCAGCACAGAAGGTCTATGCGACCTACACGCAGGAGCAGGTGGACAAGATTTTCAAGGCAGCTGCCCTCGCCGCGAACAACATGCGCATCCCGCTGGCGAAGATGGCGGTGGAAGAAACCGGCATGGGCGTGGTGGAAGATAAGGTCATCAAGAACCACTACGCCGCTGAATACATCTACAACGCCTACAAGGACACGCAGACCGTCGGTGTGCTGGAGCGCGACGAGGCGTTCGGCATGATGAAGGTTGCAGAACCTATCGGCGTCGTCGCGGCGGTCATCCCGACCACCAACCCCACGTCTACCGCCATTTTCAAGACACTGATTTGCCTCAAGACCCGCAACGGCATCATCATCTCTCCCCATCCGCGCGCGAAGAAGTCCACTATCGCCGCCGCAAAGGTTGTGCTGGAAGCGGCTGTGGCAGCCGGCGCGCCCGAAGACATCATCTCGTGGGTCGATGTTCCCTCGCTGGAGCTGACCAACATGGCGATGAAGGAAGCCGACATCATCCTCGCCACCGGCGGCCCCGGCATGGTCAAGGCGGCGTACTCCTCCGGCAAGCCTGCCCTGGGCGTCGGCGCTGGCAACACGCCCGCGATTATCGACGAATCCGCTGATGTGAAGGTGGCCGTCAACTCCATCCTGCACTCCAAGACGTTCGACAACGGCATGATCTGCGCGTCCGAACAGTCCACCATCGTGCTGGACAGCATCTACGACGCGGTGAAGGCGGAGTTCGCCAAGCGCGGCGCGTACTTCCTCGAGGGCGAAGAGCTGGACAAGGTGCGCAAGACCATCATCATCAACGGCGCGCTGAACGCCAAGATCGTTGGTCAGAAGGCGCACACCATTGCCAAGCTCGCGGGCGTGGACGTGCCGGAAACCGCCAAGGTGCTGATTGGCGAAGTCGAATCCGTGGATATTTCCGAAGAGTTCGCGCATGAGAAGCTCTCCCCCGTCCTTGCCATGTACCGCGCCAAGGACATCGACGACGCGTTCGACAAGGCGGAGCACCTGATTGCTGACGGCGGCTACGGCCATACCTCTTCTATCTACCTGAACGCCGTCACCCGCAAGGATTTGATTGACCGCTTCGCCGCGCGCATGAAGACCTGCCGTATCCTCGTCAACACGCCTTCCTCTCAGGGCGGCATCGGCGATTTGTACAACTTCATGCTGCGTCCGTCGCTGACGCTGGGCTGCGGCTCTTGGGGCGGCAACTCCGTCTCCGAGAACGTCGGCGTCAAGCACCTGCTGAATGTCAAGACTGTTGCCATCCGGAGGGAGAATATGCTGTGGTTCCGTGCGCCTGAAAAGGTCTACCTCAAGAAGGGCTGCCTGCCTGTCGCCCTGAATGAACTCAAGGCAGTTATGGGCAAGAAGCGCTGCTTCATCGTCACCGACGCGTTCCTGTTCAAATCCGGCTTCACCAAGGCGATTACCGACAAGCTGGATGAGCTGGGCATCGTCCACACCACGTTCTACGATGTTGCGCCCGACCCGTCCCTCGCCTGCGCGAAGGAAGGCGCAAAGGCCATGACCTCCTTCCAGCCGGACTGCATTATCGCCATCGGCGGCGGTTCCGCGATGGACGCTGGCAAGATTATGTGGGTCATGTACGAGCATCCGGAAGTGGACTTCCTCGACATGGCGATGCGCTTTATGGATATCCGCAAGCGCGTGTACACCTTCCCGAAGATGGGCGAAAAGGCGTACTTCATCGCCATCCCGACCTCTGCCGGCACTGGCTCCGAAGTTACCCCGTTCGCCGTCATCACCGATCAGGACACCGGCGTGAAGTACCCGCTGGCGGACTACGAGCTGCTGCCGAAGATGGCGATTGTGGACGCAGACATGATGATGTCCGCGCCGAAGGGTCTGACCTCCGCCTCCGGTATCGACGCGCTGACCCACGCGCTGGAAGCCTACGCCTCCATGATGGCGACGGACTTCACCGACGGTCTGGCGAAGCAGGCGGCTCAGCTGATTTTCGAGTACCTGCCCGCGTGCTACGACAACGGTCAGAACGAGCCGGTTGCCCGCGAAAAGATGGGCAACGCCGCCACGATGGCTGGCATGGCGTTCGCGAACGCGTTCCTCGGCGTCTGCCACTCCATGGCGCACAAGCTGGGCGCGTTCCATCACCTGCCGCACGGCATCGCCAACGCGCTGCTGATTGAGCTGGTCATCCGCTACAACAGCGCCGAAGTTCCCACGAAGATGGGCACCTTCCCGCAGTACGCCTATCCGCACACGAAGCGCCGCTACGCTGAATTCGGCGAATTCCTTGGCTTCAAGGGGGCGAATGACGACGAGACGGTGGAGAACCTGATTCGCAACATCCATGCCCTGAAGGAGCGCGTCGGCATCAAGAACACGATTCGCGACTACGGTGTGGACGAGGAGAAGTTCCTCGCGACGCTGGACGAAATGTCCGAGCAGGCGTTTGACGACCAGTGCACCGGCGCGAACCCGCGCTACCCGCTCATCAGCGAAATCAAGGAAATGTACCTCAAGGCATACTACGGCGAGTAATGTGCCATTCTCCCCGGCTTGGCAGGAATGCTTCTGCTGGGCCGGGCATTTTTGAGCAAAAAAAATTTTGTCTGCTTGCAGGAATGTCGCATTTGGGCGGCGAATAGATATTTAGGACAAATATCGACTTCATGATGAGGTCGTCTCCCCCAATCAACACGCGGAAGAAGTAAGCAGTCGTCACCAACTCAATCGCGCGGAAGGGTCAAGGGAGGAACTCCCTTGCGGAGTCCAGAGGCAGAGCCTCTGGCGCCTCTCCCCCAATAAACATGAACCATATAGAAGGAGGTTTCCCTATGGATTTGACGCATGTGATTGCCGAACGGGAGAATAAGAAGATTTTCCGCGACGGCGACAAGGCCATCAAGGTGTTTGCCGAAGGGTACAGCAAGGCGGACATTCTGAACGAAGCGCTGAACACGGCGCGCGTGGAAGAGACGGGTCTGCCGATTCCCAAGCTCCTGGCTGTTGACACGGTGAACGGTCAGTGGGCGATTACGACGGAGTTCGTTGAAGGCGACACGCTGGCTGCGCTGATGGCGGCGCATCCGGAAAAGGAAGACGAGTACCTGAACCTGTTTGTGGACATTCAGATGAAGGTCCACGCCTGCACCTGCCCGATGCTCAACAGCCTGACGGAGAAGATGCAGCGCAAGATTTCCGCCACCGACCTCGACGCGACCACCCGCTACGAGCTGCACACCCGCTTGGCGAGTATGCACGTCCACAAGAAGGTCTGCCACGGCGACTTCAACCCGTCCAACATTATCTTGAAGCCCGACGGACAGTGGTACATCCTTGACTGGTCGCACGCCACGCAGGGCAACGCGTCCGCTGATGTCGCCCGCACCTACCTGCTCTTCGTCCTGGAAGGCAAGGAAGCGCTGGCGGAAAAGTACCTCTCCCTCTTCTGCAAGAAGAGCGACACCGCCAAGCAGTACGTCCAGCAGTGGATTCCGATCGTCGCCGCGAGCCAGTCCGTCAAGGGCAAGCCCGAAGAGCGCGACCTGCTCATCCGCTGGGCAAGCGTTTGCGAATACGAATAATCATCAAGGGGCTGGCTTCGGTCAGTCCCTTTTTTCGTGGGGATGGGAGACGCTCCATGTAACCATTTCCCCCGCATTTGTTGAAATCTGCCATATTTTCATTTTTTCCTATGTAACCCACTTTTCATTCCCCTTTTTTCGTGGTATCATAAAAATAAGAAGGGGGAATTTGCCCTTTTCAGACTTATCTGCCGCGATTGCTTGTCAACCGCTCCCGCAATCTGCATGAATGAATTATATACGGCAAATATTGTCCTCAGCGTCTTCGCCATGGCGATTATGCTCTTTTCCCTGCGCGGCGACCTCAGCCAATCCAAGCTCCGAAACCTGCTCTGCGGCGGTCTGTACGCCACCATTACCATTTGCGCGCTGTGCGAATGGGCGGGCGTGCAGATGGACGGCACGCCACCCTCACTGATTCCGCTGCATATCGCCGTCAAAACCATCGAACTTTCGCTTGCGCCGCTGATTGGGCTGCTCGCGGGCTGCATTATCCATCCCTGCCCACGGAAAGTGGTGCATAGGCTGCTGTGCCTTGCGGGCTTCCACGCGCTGCTGGTGCTGCTCTCAGCGTTCACGGGGCTGATGTTCTATGTCGATGCGCAGAATTTCTATCATCACGGGTCGCTCTACGTGCTCTACATGCTCGCCTACGGGGGCAGCATGTTGTTCTTCCTCGTGCAGATTGGGTTCGCCTGCCGCGCCTACCAGTACACCGGCGGCACACAGCTGCTGCTCGCGACGCTGTTCGTGCTGTTAGGGCTGATGGTGCAGCTGTTCCTGCCGATGGTCAAAATCGACTGGATTACCATCACCTGCGGCGCGCTGATGATGTCGAAATTCTCCAGCGACATGGTGCTGCAAACCGACGGGCTGACGCAGCTTGTCAACCGCTTGGGCTACGAGCATTATCTGGCGCGCATGCGCATTCCTGCCACCATCCTGATGTTCGACGTTGACCGCTTCAAGGATGTCAACGACCGCCATGGGCACTTGATGGGCGACGCCTGCCTGCGGACGATTGCCAACTGCATCCGCCGCGCGTACGGGAATTACGGAACGTGCTTCCGCATCGGCGGCGACGAGTTCTGCGTAATCCTGACGCGGCGGAACGCGCAATACAACACCATGACGGAGATTTTCCAGCACCTGATGGATGCGGCGCGGGCGGAGAATCCGGTTCTGCCGACGGTATCGGTGGGCTGTTCGCATTTTAATCCGTCGACGGATGAGTTGGCGGATTCCTTGGCGCGGGCGGACGCGCGGATGTATCAATATAAGGAAGCGCATAGATAAACACAGCCGCGACGAGTGAATATGCTCGTCGCGGCTGATTTTTATTCACCTGTATTCGCCGCAGCGTTTGCAGCGGCGCGTTTCCTTCGTGTTTTCTAAGCCGCAATACTTGCATGTCCAGTAGTCCTCACTATCTGAAAGCGGTACTAACGGTCTCATCTCTGAAAGTACTCTCATTGTGCTGTTACTGTTGCTTCGTGGCAAACAGTTGTCGTTTTCATCTTTTGCAAGCTTTCCCTCTATATTTTTTAATGTTGCACGCAGTTCCAAATCAGGCAAAGCAGCAATTAGGATGTAGCCTATTACGCCGAAAATTAAGCATATAGCAATCCAGTTACCTCTGCTATAACCTTTCTGTTCGGCAATATTGCCCGCATAGAGCGCAAATGCCACGTCGATGATGATTACCACCACAGCAACAAGGAAAACCCAGAAATCCATGTTTTTCAACCTCCTTGTGTGTATAATATCCGTTTTTTCTCTATTTGTCAAGCATTTTCCTCAATTTTCACATATTATTCTGCAATGAAAAATCCGAATACAAAAACACGCATTCCACATTCGGAGTGCGTGCTTTTGTTGATATTACCGATTCACATATGCGTCGATTTCGTTCCGGCTGGAGATTTGCAGCTTCTCAAAGATGCTCTCCATGTACGACTTCACCGTGTTGACGGAAATGCCCATCAGCGCGGCGATTTCCTTGTTGCTGCGTCCCTTCGCGGCAAGCATGGCAATCGAAAACTCGTAGGGTGTGAGCGCGTCGGTCACTTGCAGCGTCGAAACGGGGTTGTGAATCTTCATCCACCCGCGGCTGAAGCGATATACCGACTGCACAATCTTGTTGTACGTTTCCGGCTCCTGCTTGCGCAGCGCGCGCTCCACCTGCCCCTGCAAAATGCCGTGATGCTCCACAAACGGGTGGATGTACCCCTCGCGGCTGGCAATGCTCCACGCGGTATCGAACTTCTGCTCCGCGCGTTCATCCTGCTTCAGGCTCATGCAAATCATGCACAGAACGATGTTGAGGTAGATGCTATCAATGGGGTAGCGCGTGCCCGCCATCAGCAGGGCGGATTCGGCAATGCCCATCGCGTGTTCGTATTCGCGCCGGATGTAGAGCGCGTGGGCGATGGCATACATGGCGAAATACTGCATTCCGGGCGGAAGAATACCGATAGCGGGGCGGATAGGCGTCAGGTCGAGCTTCTCGGAGTGGAAGAACACGCTGATGAGCGCGTCGGTGATGCTGCTGTACAGCCGCCACGAATCGTCGTTTGCGCGCTGCCCGTCCCGCTGAATCATTTCGAGATTCCGGCGGCACTTGGCGGCATCCCCCGTCTGCAGCATCGCCATCGTGTTGGTAATCAGCGCGGACAGGCGGATTTCGGGGCACTTGCTCGTCAGGTACTTCTCGCTGATTTCGCGGGCTTCCTCGTGCTCATCGCGGAAATAGTGGTGCATGGCGCGGGCGATGTCGCGTTCCTCCTCGTCGTTCATGGTCAGCAGGAGATTTTGGAAGCCGTTGTCGCACGGGCGGGAAATCAGCGGCATATAGCACTTGGCCATCCGCGGGGGGATTTTTTCCTGTCCGCGCTGCCCGCTCTTGCGCAAATCCGCCGGATGCGGCGTATTCGCCGGAATCAGCCACCCGCCCGGTTTCCGGATTGCCCCCTGAATCCGCCCTGTATTCAGGTAGTAATTGACCATTCGGATGGAAACACCCCACAGCTCCGCCATTTCCTTTACGCTGAGGTAGTCCAATGCGCAGCCCCTCCTTGTTCTCCTTGATTGCGTTTACGGAACGGGCGTCCAAAGCATGGTCGCCGTTCGATTGCCATACGAGCCCTTGGGCAGCATGTAGGAGAGCGGCGTTCCTGATACGCCGTCGATTTTCCAGCCTGCAAAGGTGTAGCCCGGGTCATCTTTCTCCGGCTTCGAGAAAAGAACGTAGTTGTTGATGGTGTATTGAACCGTATTAATTACTTTGCCGTGACTCACGTAGGTAATGGTGTAGTTCGCCACACGCCACTCCGCCTTGTAACGGCGGTCGCCGGTTGAGCCTGCGGGGATAATCATCGGCGTTGAAGGGAACTGACCGCTGCCATCAAGGACCCAGCCGGAAAATTCGTAGCCCGGACGGTCGGGAGGGATGCGCAGGGTGACGGAATCCGTCACGGTGTAGTTTATCGGAGACATGGCAGGGCCGCCGTTCGTGTCCAGCGTAATCGTATACGTCTCCTTCGCGAAATAGGCGTCGTATTCTCTCGACCCCCAGCTGCCTTGCGGGATGGTGATGCTTGTCAGCTTGTTTCCAGACGCATCGTGCGCTTCTACAAATTTTCTGCCAGTCACGTCAATGCTATCAAAGTTCAATGTGAAGTCTTCGCTTCCCACCGAAGGGGTGTATACCGCGATGTGGAGTAATTCTTTGCTGTCAACATCTCGGCAATAGACACGAATAGTCGGCGGCGGTACAACTGTCGGTTCTACCAGCTGCTCCTGCCACTGCGCGGTATACATGCGGAATCCCATCGAGCCTTGGTGGATGGTCACGATTTCCTGCGGCACGGTGATGCCATCACTCGTCCAGCCCACGAACTTATAGCCGTTGCGCACAGGAATCGGCAAGTCGAAGTCCGGCGATTCCACTGTGTAGAAAATCGACGCCAGCGGTTCGCCGCCATTCATGAGGAAGGCAATTTCGTACGTCGTGGGCTTCCAATGCGCGGTGTACTCACGGTTGCCCGTCGTCCCCTCAGGGATGGTGACGTAGTATTCCTGCCCCGTCATGCCCGTGCCAGACCAGCCCTCAAAGAAGAAGCCGCCCTTCTCCGGGTACGGCAGCTTCACTTCCTGCTCCACCGTGTAGGGGATGGTTTCGTTGCCGTTCGGGAGATTTTTCAGCATGATCGTGTACACAGTGGCTTCCCAGTTTGCGGTATACGCCTTGTTCCCCGTCGAACCTGTCGGGATGATGACCTCCGTCTGCGGTGTCGTGATGCCCTCGCCCGTCCAGCCCACGAAGTTGTAGCCCACGCGCGTCGGGGTCGGCAGCTTAATCGGGTCGGATTCCACCGTGTAGGAAATCGCGGCCAGCTCCTCGCCGCCGTTCGCGCCCAGCGCGATGGTGTAGGTGGTTGCCTTCCAGTTCGCGGTATACGTCTTATCGCCCGTCGTCCCCTTCGGCAGCACAACCGTCGGCTGCGGCGTGGTTTCGCCCTCGCCCGTCCAGCCGAGGAACGTGTAGCCCGTGCTGGTCGGCGTCGGCAGGATGACAGGCGTTTCCACCGTGTAGGTAATGGGATCAAGCGGATCGCCGCCGCTTACGTCCAGCGTGACGGTGTATTCAATCACCTGCCAATTCGCGGTGTAAGTGCGGTCGCCCGTGCTTCCCTGCGGGATTTCCATGGTCTTCTGCGGTTCGGTGATCCCCTCGCCCGTCCAGCCGAGGAAGATGTAGCCCGTGCGCACCGGGGTCGGCAGCAGGAACGCTTCCGATTCCACCGTGTACTGGATGGGACGGATCGGATCGCCGCCGCTTGCGTCCAGCGTGACGGTATAAAGCTTGTCCGCCGTCAGCGTCAAGGTCAGCGGCGCATAGGGCATGAGGAAGGAAGCCGCGTCGTTCCCCTCGCTGATACTCAGGGAAACAGCGGGGTCGCTCAGGAAAATGTGGATGCCGCGATAGCCCGCTGCGGGCTGCATCGTGACCGACACCAGCTCGCCGGCGCAGCACAGCAGGTCGTTGCCTTCGGCAGCGCGGTCGCTGTCCCAGACAACGTTCTGCGCGTCGATGGTCGTGCGCTGTGTGTCCGCCGTCCATGTCAGCGTAACGATGCGCTTTTCTTCGCGCCCCGTTACGGTCAGGAATGCGTTGGTTTTTTCGCCGCGCAGTCCCGTCAGGTGAATGAGGTCGCGCTCGTTCGCGCCGAAGTCGCTGCGCTTGAGCTGCGTCACCCACTCGCCGCGCTCCTCATCGAAGGTGAAGCTCGCCACGGCGCCGCTGCGCAGGGTCAGGCTCGGCGTGAAGTACTCAGGCCGTGCGTTGTTGATGCGAACGCGGTAGGTGATGCGCCCGTCCTGCTCGCCATAGCGGTAGACGTACACCGGGAATTCCGCCACCAGCGTGCTGTCATCCGTCAGCGGGAACACAACGTCGCCCTCGCGGGAGAGATAGACATAGTTTTCCGTCGCGGCAAAGCAGGATTTTCCGTCATTCAGGCGGAAGACCTTGCTCCACGGGTCTGCGCTGCGCATTTCCGGCAGCAGCACATACTGCTCCTGCAAATCCGGATACTTCTCCGCAAACGCCGCCTCGATGCTGTCCAGCATGTTGACCGCGCCCATCGGGCAGCTGTCGCCCGTGTACTGCACCGTCGCTTCGGTCAGCAGCGCGCCGTCCCAATCCGCCGTTTCCAGCTGCATGTCCTTGGCGCTCTGGTCAACAAGGCGGAAGCGCACGGTCAGGCTGATTTTCTTCTCCACCTTCAGTTCGCTGCCCATATGCAGCTGCTGCCCCGGCACAAGCGCGTTCTTGCCCGGATTCAGCACAATATCGCCCGTCGGCAGCGGGTCATCCGTCAGGTTCATGAGGTTCGTCGCAATCCCGATATCGAGATTCATCGGCTTGTCCACCACGATGGTGGAGCGGACATTGCCCTCGCCGTTCAGCGACACATTCCCCGATGCGCCCAGAATCAGCTCCTGAACCTCTGCCGCCGCGCCGATGTTCAGCCGCACGTCCTCGTCCGACAGCACATACAGGCGGTCGATTTTGCCGGACGGCAGATTGGCGTTCAGCCCGCCGAGAATCAGCAGATTGCCGTTCATTTCCGGCGCATTGAACTCCGTGTCGCCCAGATGGTCAAAAATCGCGTCGCCAACGAAGGCTTCCGGCGGCTGCGTGTCCTTATTCAACACGGTGATGCCAAGCTGCTTGATGTTCTGCTGAAACGCCGGGTCATCCCAATCCGTATTGTCCCACATGCCAGCGCCGATTTCTTGCGCCAGCCGCATCAGCGCTGAGTCCTTGCCCTGTGGTGTCTGGTTGTTGTTGATGGTGTTCAGCGTGTTCAGCGCGCTCATGTTGTTGTTCACAATCATGGCCGCCGATGCTGTACCCGCCCAAATGATGCTGCATAAGAGCAGGAAAATGGTGCTCCATCGTGCGATTCGCTTCATGCTGCTTCCTCCTTGATGATAGCTTCCGCGGGCTTTTTCCCATTGAAAACGCCCCTTCTGGTTTCAGTATACCATCGGCAAGCGCTGTTCGCCACCGCCATTCAATGGATTAATTGGACGTTTCCCTGCCCTTTTCCTGCTGAAAATTCCTGCATTCACGCATGTTTCACGTCAATTCGCGCATGTTTCCCGCCGGATGCACATTTCCAAGGCAGGAAATTTCAATTGCCAAGGATGGCAAAGTGTATCTTTCCAACATACGTAAAAAGGCGAACCGGTTTTGAAGCCGATTCGCCCGTGGATTTGTCCAAACTTGGATGGAATTACTTGGCGATGGTGCAGTGCATGAAGTACTTGTAGCCCAGCGGGTTGGAGAAGAAGCCCTGCACGGAGTCGTCGATCATGTAGATGTCGGTGTAGTAGTACAGCGGCACGATGCAGCCGCTATCCATCAGCATATCTTCCGCGATGTGCATCATGGCATAACGGTTCGCGCTGTCGGTGCAGCTCTTGATGGTAGAAATCAGCACATCATAGGTTTCCGCCCAAGTGCCGTTCTCCACCTTCACGTCGTAGCCGTAGGGGGTCAGGTCGAGGTTGTAGATCTTCAGATCCGCATTCGCGCCCTTGCCGAACTGCACGTCGTTGTTGCCGGAGGCGGTCACCCACATGTCGAGGAAGCAGATCGGGTCGTTGTAGTCCGCCAGCCAGCCGTTGCGCGCGATGGAGTAGTCGCCCGCCTTACGGGTGTTCAGGAAGGTGTTCCATTCCTGGTTGTTCAGGTTCATGGTGATGCCGACCGCAGAAACCGCGCTCTGGAGGTATTCGCCAATCGCCTTGTGGGCTTCGGAGGTGTTGTAGAGGTAGGTCAGGGACGGGAAGTTGGTGAAGACGCCGTTCTCCTCGTCGTAGGTGTAGTACTTCTTCAGGGTCTCAACCGCCTTGTCGAAGTTCGCCATGTAGACGTCTTCGTCGTCGGTCACGTCGTAGTAGCCGGTGATGCCTTCCACATGGCCCGCGTTCTTGTAGAACTCAGAGCCGTCCGCATCGGTCATGCCCATCGGAACGAAGCTGGACGCAGGAACCTGACCAGCCTGACCGATTTCGGTGACGATGTAGTTGCGGTCAAACAGCAGGCCAATCGCCTGACGGACTTCTGCGCGCGCCGCTTCCGCTTCTTCGGGGGTCATGTTCGCGAGCACGTCAGCGGGCAGGATTTCTTCGTTGATGTTCCAGCAGACATAGTAGGTACCAATCTGGCCGGCAACAACAAATTCCGTCGGATACTTTTCCTTCAGGGAAGCGATTTCAGAGGTGGGAACGTCGTCGATCAGCTGCCAGTCGCCCTTCTGGAAGTTCGCCAGCATGTTGTTCGCGTCGTCGGAGAGGTAGAAGTCCAGCTCGTCCATCGTGACCTTGTCCACCGCATGATAGTAGGGGTTCTTGGTCAGGGTGATCTTGCTGTTGTGTTCCCACGCGGTCATGGTGTACGGGCCATTGCCGATGTAGGTGGAAGGATCGGTCGCCCACGCTTCGTTGGCGACGACGTCCTCACGGACGGGCATGTACGCCGGGAAGGCGAGCAGCTCGTTCCAGTAGGCAACGGGGTTGTTCAGGGTAACGGTCAGGGTCTTGTTGTCCACGGCGGTCACAGCGAGGTTTTCCGCCTTGGGGTCGGAGCCGTCCGCAGTGTAGCCCTTGATGACTTCAAACATGTAGCCATAGTCCGCGCCCAGCTCGGAGGAAGCAGCGCGCTTCCACGCGAACTCGAAGTCCTTCGCGGTCAGGTCGGAGCCGTCAGACCACTTCAGGTCCTTCTTCATGTGGATGGTATAGGTCAGACCATCCTCGGAGATTTCCGGATCACCGTCTGCCAGAGCGGGAACAACCTTGCTCGGATCTTCCTTGTCGTTGGTATAAAGGCCGACAAAGGAGTTCGATGCGAGGCAGGCACCGTCAACCGTGGTGTTCAGAGCGGGATCCAGATGATCCGGCTCGGAGGCCAGGTTTATCTTCATAACGTCAGCATTCTCGCCGTTCTTCTTTGCATACATGAAGTACTTGGTTCCGAATACAGTAGCGAAATCACCAGACCACTCGGTCTTCTCCATGTACAGATCGTTGTAATAGTACAGGGGAAGCACTGCGCCGGTAGCCATCAGCATATCCTCTGCCTGATGCATCTTCGCCTCACGATCTGCAAGATCGGTGTCCTTACGGATCTCATCGATCAGGCTGTCGTAGGCGTCCCACTTCGGGGCATAGGAATTGACATCGCCGTCTTCAAACTCCATGAAGGCAGGATCGTCCACATCCTCTGCATCCGCAGAAGCGTCAGCGGTATCCGCAGAAGCATCTGCAGCGGCATCCGTTGTTGCGGAAGCTGCCGGAGCAGAAGCTGCACTGCCGCAGCCG
>OIYO01000899.1_pt1 | contig 20152 bp, 24 predicted proteins | sample 1588191 | NCBI WGS metagenome assembly OIYO01 (sample SAMN03283275) | human gut metagenome | biome: human-associated habitat; material: feces | host: Homo sapiens | place: Peru | collected 2012 | reverse complement strand
AAGTCCAAAAGGTAATCAGATGAGCAATTGTAATATTTACATAATTTTAACAATGCCTAATCACTAGACTATTGATACAGGTGTACGAATTAGTCTAGATGTTTTCAAACTGGTACACTACAGATAAACTCTGGCATAAAAAGAAAATAAAATTGAAAATATGTAATTTATTTTAAGTGTATCGACAATAAAACGTACTTTTGATAAAATCATAACATTTGGGCATTAGTAAAAATGGTTCTGATTTTTTTATTAATTGCCTATAGAACACTATTTTACTTCTCATTTTCTTTAAAATCTGCGGATTCTGCAATTTCACGTAACTTGTTTTCGAGCACCTCTTTATTAGGAAGACAAAGCTGATAATCGGCAATTAAAGTAGGAGATAAATTCCTGCTCAAAGCATATTTGACCACAGTATCATCTTTATCTGTACACAAAATTAAACCCACACTTGGATTTTCATTTTCTTTCTTTATATCTCTGTCCAATGCTTCAAGATAAAAATTTAGCTGTCCTAAATGTTCAGGTTTAAATTTTTCCGTTTTTAGTTCTATGGCAACTAAACAAGAAAGTTCTCTATTATAAAATAATAAATCTATAAAAAAATCCGTATTTCCAACTTGAATTCTATATTCTTCTCCTACGAATGTATAAAGTCTTTAATATTTGAAACTATAGATTTACGTAAATCTTTTTCTTTATGGTTTTCGGGTAAATTTAAAAATTCCAATATATAGGTGTCTCGCAAACATGAAAGACTTTTATTTTTAGAAACAAATAATTTATTCTTTTTATCGGAAAGCATTGTCCTTTCAAATAACATACTATCAATTTGCCTATCAAGTTCACGTGCTGTATATTTATTTTTAATACACAGTCTAAGATAAAATTCTCTTGCTTCATCGCTTTTGGTTCTAGCCATAATCAATATATTATTTGACCAGCTAATTTCTCGCAACATTGTTGCGAGTTTTTCATTTTTGCAATATGTATCATAAAATTGTTTCATACGCCAAATGTTAGAAGAAAACCCCTTAATACCCTCATTTTTACGTTGTATAAAATCTGAAAGCTCTTTAACTACAGATTTACCCCATTCGTTTTTGCTAACTTTCCCACTTACATATTTTCCTATTTCCCAATACATATTTATAAGCTCACGATTTACAGCTTTAAAGGCATCTTTGCGTGAATTTTCTATTATTTCAATTATTTTATCAAAATTTTGATTTATGTCACTTTTATTCGAACCAGTAATTTCTAAATTAATATCTATCATTCTCTTCAATAGTTTGCCTTGATTTCCATTATACAATATTTTTAAAAATTTATAAACTAATACTATAAACAAATTAATAAAATAATTAAAAAATACCTATTTCTAAAGTTTTGAAAATATAAATCTTTATTTTTCGCTTTTTATTCCACTATAGCAGAGAATTCCACTTAACAAAAGTGGAATTCTCTGAATCATATGTAAAAATTCATGTTTACTTATTTCAATTTTATCCCATAGATATTTCTCTACCATCATCAGTTAAAAGAATTACATCGAAGTGCATTATAGCTCTTTCAACTCCATCACAAAAAGTATGATTACCCAGTAATTCGAGAGTTTTTTCACCACTAATTCTGCCACCTTCTAAACTGTAAGATATAGATGCATAGCCTTCCAAAAGGAACTGTTCCATATCTTTCGGTAAACCTTTATCTTTTACATAAGATTTAAAACATTTAAATGCGTTTATTTTCAATCCCTCCTCCTATTAACATTTTAAAAATATTTAACTTTTAAGATAAAAATATAAATCTCTGCCCATTTGAATAAAAAGGAGGATAAAGTTAAAAGTATCCATTGTAATGAAATTAACTGTGATATCTTAAACACTGAATGGGGCAAAACGTACGAATTTAAGTTGTTTACAAAAGTAATAACAAACTATTTAGTTAAATAGTTTGTTATTCCCCACTTAGAGAGTTTATAGCTACCAGCTTCAAAATCGTTTTGTGTATCTACTAATTCATTGGATTTTTTCTCTTACTTTTCATTGCCTTGGTAAGCTTCTACGGTGTTTCTGCTTGCCCCAGAATCTGTTTTTGAAGACGCTGGAGTAGTTTCAAAAACAGAATTATTTGTCAAAACTGTTAAGCAAGGAGCGACTAAAAAGCTACAAATTAGATAAGATACTTAACAACTTTTTCAAAGAGCTTCATCTTCCTTTTTTTATTACATTGATCACCCTGTTTATTCTTTAAAGTATTTAACTCCAAAACAAAATAAAAAATATGTACATTTGTCCATTAATACTGGATTAGAGCCTCTTCTAAGGCAGACGCTTCTTGCACTATGTTAGCTTGTCTATGTTTATGGAATAGAGTCGTTCCAACAGTTGCATCTGCTGCAGCTGTTAATCCACCAACCACAATTCCTGCTATAGCTACACCAGATAATTTTGAACTTTTAGGTGTATCTGAGATTACAATTTGAGCATCTTCTTTTTCAAAATTTGCTACATAGCCATATGAAATGCTGTCCAGGCTTTAGACTAGCCCGAATAAAAGGTGGCATGTGTTATAGTTTCTACAATATCCTCTTTTGTTATACCGTTTGTTTTTGCGTTCATCAAATGACATTTGAACGAATCATCTGTAAGATCCTCGAGCCATAAGTGCAACAACTGTAACAAGATAACAATCACGAAGGGATAGATTTCTGCCTGCTGTTTGTTTTATAGTCAACTATAAGCTTTTTATATTAAGTTATGATTTGACAATTAATATTATAAAACAATATAATCTTTAAAACAGTTGGAATGTTTTTGCATAAAAAGCGCAAAAAATTAAAGCCAAAGATACAATAGAAAAATAGATAGCATCTAGTTTTGTAATAACTAGTGAAAATTTTATGAGAAGTGCTCCATTGTTATTCTTCCTCCGCAACACTTGATACTAGTGCTGTCCAAACCAAAACTTCACCTTGAAACATCGATAATGTTTTGTTTTTGAAGATTCTTAAAAATTTGCTGCCTAGTTCTGTTTTCGTGCATCTGCTAAACCATATGCAAATTGTATTCCTTTTGGTAATGACCTCCACTTGCATTTGTTTTCTACTAACAATAAGACATTAAAGAACTGCTTACTTGATATTTTTGAAGGTATCTTCTCGAGCCAAACATTGCACAAAATATTTTAACTGAGATTGATAAATCTATTTTAAGTCTTGATGAAATGCTGTATAAGTTTGTTTGGTTTCAAGTAACTTAATAAATAAAGTTGATATTAGAAAACGTATAGTAAAAAATTATATTTTTTAAAATTTATATAGCCAATAAAACTATTGTCATTGTTCGGGTAATGTATGGTCGAAGAAAAAATAATTTAATTGTCGACTATTTACAATTAATGACTTTTTTCTACAATATGCCTAATCACTGGACTACTGATACAAAAACGGCTTAGTATAATGCGTAGTGCAAAGCCATTTATAGTCAAACTATTTCCATAAACACAAAATTTTATCAAAAAATTAAGAAGTGTTTCAGAAATACAATCCGAAACACTTCTTAAAACAAAGTATTTTGCTTATCCAACTAAAATAAAACTACAATCTTACATCAAAACAGTTGATGAATACTCGATTTTTATGCCATTATCTTTTGTTCTGGCAAGTTTTGCTTTATTCCCGTTGCCGTCTTCTATTGAAAGTTTTTCTATTTTATGCTCATCAAAAAAGTTAACTACATTGCTTTCCACAAATCCAGCCCATTGTTGCGGACTAATTTTCTTTTTTTCAGAAAAATCCTCATCCATAATTTTCTATAATTCATTTATTGATTCTGTCATTTCTAAATACCTTCTTTATTTTATCTCTTCTATTTTCACGCTATGCTTTTTAAGTTTTTCATCATAAGAAATTCCAACAGCCAGCTTTTTGCCTGTATAATCCTTTAGCGCAGTGGCATATCTTTTTTCTTTGATTTGCTTTAGGGCTTCATCTGATGTCGAATTCTTTTTAAGTTCAAGTATAAACGCAGGTTTGCTTTTATCGTTTGGGTAGAAAATAAAATCTGCTCTTCCCGCGCCAGCTTCCATTTCTCTTACGATCGTATATTTCGTTCTCGCACTTAAATATACAAGTGTAACTACACAAGCCAACGAATTTTCGTCGTTGTATTTTATAATTGGAATGTTGATATCGTGAGCTTCTTGAATTATTCTTTCCATGGTTTCCGTGTCTTTCCTAAGTGTGGCTTTGAGCATCTCATTCGATTTCAGGACAATTTCAGAAACCGCTCCCATTGACTTATCTTCTAGGGCTTCATCAAATTTTATTCTAAGTTCTTTATTTGGGATAGTAAGGATTTCGTCATGATAACTCAAAAAACCATAAATTGACATTGCTGACAGTGCTTGATTTCTGTTATTAAGTTCTATTTGTTCTGTTCCATAACCCTTCAATTTTATTTCAAATGGAATGCCTGATGTCATTTTTACTATATCGTCTTTAACCGAATCTATGTCCTGATTTATGTAGTATAAAATTTCGTCCATCGGCCCGGTATTTGTCCAATAACTTTGGCAAACACCATCACTAAGTGCGTAAACAACAGATCTTGGATTGAATACGTCTAACCCAGAATAAGTTTTATAGCCGTCATACCACATTTTTAGTTCTTCAAAAGTAATTTTATTTTGTTTTTTGCACAGATTTTCTACCTCTGAAAGAGTAAACCCAAAATATTTATCGTATTTACTATCATTTAACATGTTGTATTCTTTGAACATATTAAGTGCAGAGCCTGATGAGTATTTAGCAATTGGAAGTACTCCGGTCATGTACGCAAGTTCTACATATGGTTTATCTTTTAATAAATCTCTTAAAAATTCTAAAAAAGCTTTTCTGTCATTCTCTGAAAATAGATTGTTATTGAAGATATAGTCCCATTCATCCAAAATAAAAATAAAACCGTTGCCTTGTTCTTTGTATACATGGTCGAACATGTCAGACAGAAGCATTTTTTCATTAACTTCAATTTCGGGACAAATTTCTTTTAAATCCTTTAGTAAAAAAGAGGTATAACGTCCAATAAAATCTTCATAGGTACAGTTGGTATTTGGAATTTGGTTAAATGTCATATAAATAACGTTATGTTTATTCAGGTGCTCTTTATACGAGCTGCTTTTACTAATTTCAAATTTATCAAACAATTCTTTAAAATCGGCGTTTTTAGAATACTCTTCATATAGCTTCATTATTTTCCTAAGACCAGTTCCATAACTCTCTATATGATTGAGCCTAAAAATATGTTTGCAAGTTTTTCATTTTGTGCTAATGATAATCCACTTAATAAATCTTATTCTTCAAGGCCTTTTACAATTCCTCCTATAGAAACAAATTCCATTCTATCATCATAAATATTTATTATTATGCTTCCGCCAAAAGAATAGTCTCTGTGTATTAAAGCATTTACGAGTGCTTCCCTTATAGCTTCTTTTGGATAATCATTTCTCTCAACCCTATCTGTACCAATAATTTTTGCTGGTAATTTATTATTCATATCTAAAAGTTCATAAGTTTCATAAAGTTGTTTAAAATTCGATCCTTCGATTTCTTTTCTATTTAAAAATTTCATTTTTTCTGTACCTTCAAATACAGCCACTTTAACTGAAAATGGGCATTCATTTGAAATTAATAAACCTAAATTTGTATAAAGATTATCTTTATTTTTTACACCAAGTGAAATCTGATTGCTTTCCTCGAAAACTAAACTTTTACTTTCAAACTCTAATTCAGCATTTTTAAATTTAAGTTTTTGGTTTAAGGATATTTCTTTTTCAAAAGATATTCCGTCTGTAGTTTTTATCATTTCTCTAATATTTTTATAACTTGCCTGAATACTACTGGAAACTTGACGAACGTAAAATCCCTCTGGTGTTAATCCTTTATCTTTCAAAAAGTATGATTTTTTGCTCCCTTCACTTACATTATTTCCTTCTATTTCATATTTAATAAAAAAAGTAATATCAGGGCAAGTTGAGTCTCTTATAGTATTAGTTAACTTTTTCCAAGTTTCATCTATGTTTTTAATTGGATATGTTTCTCATTTATCGTTTATTCCAACGTAAATGATACCTGCACGAGTGTTAGCAAAAGCAATCACTTCTTTTTTTATGTTGTCCGTTAAATTCTGTAGTCTCGTTTTCAAAATTAAAATTCATTGTTTAATTTCCTCTTTTCCACTTTTATTCCACTATAGCGGAAAACTTGCTTAAACATCGTTACTTTATTATTCTGATATTTTAATATGTTTATTTAACTTTACTAAGCAAGTCTTTAATTATTTCAAATCCTTTATTGTGGCTGTTTCTTTGAATTTTTCGTAATCTAAATGTGAGTTTTCATTATTTATGTTATCGGAGATTGTTCTAACTGCAATGAATTTGATAGAGGTTAAGCAGCATACTTGAGCTGTACTAGAAATTTTCATGTCACAAACTATTGCTTTAAAATTTTCTTTTATTGTTTGAATCTCATTTTTATCTGCTATAATTTGTCAGAGAAGCGAGTGTGCAATAATAAACACTTGTGCTGTTTTTATATTTTTTATTTAAAATCAAACTTGCTAAATTTTGAAAACAAGGTAAATTTATAATTTCTATAGTTGAAATAAAACCTTTTGGATTACCCAAGGCTGAAGTATCAACATCACTTTGAATGGCATTTTTGGGTATAGCGATATCGTAGACTTGCATATTTCCAAGAAGGCCACCTGCAACTCCAACATTTATTATGAATTCAGGATTATATTTTAAGATCATAGCTTGAGCACAAGCTGCTTGCATTAACCTTATCTATTCCGCTAATTGCTAAAACACAATCCAGATCCCAAAATTTCCTTAAATGAAAGTTTATGGAACTTATTTTTTCTGTTTTTGTATTTTACATTGCTTTTTTAATTTTTCTGAGTTTTACTTCCATCGCACAAATTATTCCTATCATATTTTTTCTATCATTTCATTTTTTGCTACTTTTTTAAGTAGATAAAAATTAGCAAAGAAAAACTACGAACATTAAATTAGCTTATTTTTAAGATTTTTAAACATGATATTGCAAATTTTCACGGCTCCAATAAGATAAAACATTCAATATATCTTTTGCATAATTTTTAGCTTTAGATAAATCGTGATCGAGATAATTTCCACACTCAACTTCTGTGTTGCCAGGAATTTCCCCAGAGTACCTACGATATGTATTTTAAAGCATTTTTTATAAGATTTATAACTGCTTCTGGTGCTAAATCTTTAAATAACAAATAAAACCCCGTTCTACAACCCATCGGACCTACGTATATTACGCTTTCCTTATTTTTACTGTTTCTTAAATAAGTTGCCATCAAATGTTCAAACGTATGAATCCCACTATTTTCTAAGAAAGGCGGAGTGTTTGGTTTAACCATTCTCAAATCATAAGTTATTATGTCTCCATCAACTTTAAAAATATAAAGTCCTTTTTTTAATTTTGTGTGATCAACTTCAAAACTCTTTATTCTTTGCATTTTTATAATGTTCCTCCACTTTTTCGCGATTAAGCTTCTTGATAATGTACATATCATTTTGGATTTCCATGTTTAAAATGTTGTCTAATGTATAAATTTATATGTTTTTTTCAGTTTTTCTAAATTACAATCGACCTTGTATTTTAATTACTATATTAGACTTGACGTCAAAAAATTTCCTTACGTCAGCACTAATTATTTAAACTCATAAAAATTTGGATAATTAAAAAAGTAAAACAGACTTAAATTTTTTAGATCAATTTGCTTTTCTGTACTTGATTTATCGTATACACCAATTACTTTAAAACCATTATTAAATGCAGTAAGTGCAGAATTAAATTAATCTTCAAAAACTAGAGTATCTTTAGGCAAACTATTCAAAATTTTGGCTGCTTCAAAAAATATGTCAGGTTTAGATTTATCTGTATTAAGATCATGACATGATAATATATTTATAAAATTATCTAACATATTAAATTTTGAAAGTACTATTTCTGCTATGTATTTACGCGATGAAGTTGCAACAACAATTGGTATACCACTTTTTTTCATATCACTTATAAACTCTTTTGCACTTTCTTTTAGTTCAAATACATCCGTATAATATAGCTTAATTAAACTTTCAAATTTAGATAAGATGTATTTTCTCTAATTGTTTTAAATCATATAATACTTTAAATTTTTTCGCTGTATCTTCTATTCCCAATATCTTTATTTCTTTACTTAATTTGAGATTTTTTAATATGCCTACTTCTGATAAATAATTTTCTTCAACATATTCCCACATATTCATTGAATCAACTTTGGCTGTTCATCGTACTTTCTTACATTGATGTTTATACACGTTTCTCACCTCTATTTCGAGACTTATTTTCTTTTTTAAAAAGACCTCTATTAAGCTACGGGAGGGATAAACCATTTATAAAAAATTTCATTTTCTCCCAATTTTGTATACATATTTTAAAAATATGTATATGTTACGCAAACTATTTTTGCACATTCAGCTTGTGTCATAGTCTGCTTACTTAGATAAAGTTTGTGTATTAACTCCTGCTCTGAAGGTTTAAGTTTCAATATAACTTTATGTAGCTTGTCCACAGCATCTTGTTTTAAAAATTCTTCTTCAACATTGACGTTTTCATCAACCTGAATATTGTTTTTTCAAACACTTTATTTAAACTCTGATGTCGTCTCATCTCTCCCCGATTGTTATTTTTTATTTCGTTTTCAATTTGCAATATACATTTACCAACTTTGTCCAATGCATTAATTTCAATTTTTTCTCTGTCTAAAAATTTATACTTTGTTAACATATTTAACATCCTCCATATTTTTGAAACTTCAAAAACATGGAGAAGTTTGAAGAGCCATTACTTGATAAAAAATTTTCATACAATTACAACTTTCATAGTTCTTCACAAAATGTCTGTATCTACAAGGTTAAAAAAGCCCATAAACAAATGAATTACTCATTTGTTTACCGATTTTATAAAGGTTTATTAAAATTTTGGTGCAACAAAAAAGGTCGCAGTGGTTTACCACTACGACCTTAAAGTCTTTGAATATTTTGTTTCATTTTTCTTGCAACGAATTAGATACAAAAATATCCTTTTAACTGTAAGATGAACCATATTTTTATTAAAATTTCGAAAAGTTTTTCTCATTGTATTTTAATCTTTATCTTCTAAAACGTTTATCGAAAAATAGGGTTTAAATTTTTAAAAAATTACCATAAAATACGACAATATAATCTTCAAAAATATTTATTTATACAAATTTATAAAAATTATTTCAACATCGTATAATTTGACATTGTTTTCAAAAATATGACAATATAATTAAATAGTTGACTTGTAACATAAAATAAGGGAGGTAATTCTTTTATGAAATATTTTTTATTTCTGAATCTATAACGGAAGGCTATCCAGAATAAATTTTGTGACCAAATTCCTGGCGCAATTTTAGAAAAAGATCCAGATGTGCAAATGGGAAATATTATAATGTCAATAAATTCACATGTTTTATTTCTGAAGATCATAGGAATTATATTTATTTTGTATCTTGCTTAACGATTGCTACATATATTCCATAATATGTACGCTTTAGAATCTGTAATTCGAAAGAAATTAATAAAATTTTTAGTTAATAGTGGAGAAGATCTGAAATTAATGGTTTTTAAAGGATGTTAATTACAAACTACAAAGCTGATGATATTATTGTTCAAAAGAACAACGTTTGAAAGTTGTTTAGCCTTAAAAGCACGCGAGTTGTGCGGAACGACAGACATTGAGCACTACGAAGTTTACCACGTTTCCAAGGTAAAAGACTTAAACCTTGGGAAAGGTTATGGTAGCCAAAAAGCGGAAAACAATGGTAGTATGCGAAAGTTACCATCACAAAAATATACAATTAATGAGTTTAACTGACGGAACGATAATGAATCTTTGCATACTCCAAGAAGGGTAAGCACGGTTTGGGGTAAAAGCTGAGCAAACCTGTTATGGAAACATATAAAATTACTATGCTGTTGGAGCAACGTTTGCAACTAAAACAAAAAATAATGTCAATATATAGAAGAATTAAAGCAAATATGAGAAAAAGCATTAGTTGTAATTTGTGGTACAAATAAAAACACTATATTGCTAAAAAAACGAAAATTAATTGAATAGCTATTACTTTTCTATTAAGGCACAAAAAATGAAAACTATTGTTCTAAAAAGGTGATAATAAATGAAAGCGTATATTTTTGATCTTGATGGAACTCTATTTGATTCAATGGATGTATGGAAAGATATAGATGTAAAGTTTTTAAAAAAGCGTGGAATTGACGTTCCAACTGACTACATGGATATAATTCTATCAATGAGTTTGGTTGAAATTGCTAGCTACACCGTAAAACGGTTTAATTTACCTGATAGTATAGAAGATGTGACAAAAGAATGGAACGCTATGGCGAAATATGCTTATGAGAATAAAATTCTGATGAAACCATTTGCAAAAGAATATTTACTTTCTTTATATAAAAGTAAAGCAAAATTAGCTGTAGCAACCGGTTTACCCAATGAACTTTTCATACCGGCACTTCGTAATCATGGAATTTACGAAATGTTTCAAGTACACTGCTCCACAAATGAGGTAAAACATGGGAAAGTAAATCCTGAAATTTTTCTTTTTACTGCAAAAAAACTTGGCGTATCTACTCACGAGTGTGTTGTATTTGAAGATACTTTAGAAGCGATAAAAAGTGCAAAAAGCATTGGAATGACTGTTTATGGTGTGTATGATAAAGCATCTAATTCTCAGTGGGAACAGATAAAGCAAATATCAGATGGTAACTTTTCTAATTTCAAATTTGCACCATTACCAAAATAAATTAAAAAGTTGGAGGAAAGTATTATGTCATTTTTAAGAAAACTAAAAGCGAAATCCGAAAAAATTTGGGAAGATGGTCACAATCATCCTTTTAACTTAATTTACTATGTCGATAAACGGGACTATTTGATTCGAACATAGAAAGAGTTTCAATATGTAAACAGAGGTCTTTATGGTGGAATATTTATTTAATAAAATAATAGGCGAAAAAAATGAAAAAATGGATATGCTCAAAAAATTAAATGTTAAATTTGAAAAGTATACATATAAATGCGAAGATTCAATAATAAACGAAAGATATGAAAAGATATGTCAAAAAAAGTGGGAAATGTATTTTTCTAATCCAGAAGACAGAGGTAACCCTGATATACTTGGTGTTTACAAAAAAGAATTTAAAATTCCTGAAAATTGGAAAACTAAACTTCAGACGCGCCTGGATTTTCCGTGCACTTTTGAATATAATTTGGCACACAAAACATATAATGCAAGCCTTATTTTTTTAGATGATAACAAATTTTTAGCAATAGAAGCCCCCTCTTCTAAAAATATAAAAAGTTTCTTTGAACTCGTGGACAAATATGATATTTCACATTTTGTGAAATTAAACGCTCCAAATGAATACTCAGAAGATTACTATCACTTTTGGGAAGACAGAAATACAGGTGAAAAAGACGTACTTAAATTTTCAAAAGGTAATGTCAAGCTTTTATCATACATTTGGAAAAACAGAGAAGCTGGTAATCCAGAAATTATATGCGATATGGTGGAAGATGTTTATAAAGGTAGTAATGGCAAAATAATAGCTGTTTCATGCAGAGGTGGCGCTGGACGTACAGCTACTTTCATAGCTGCATATACACTCATAAAAGAAATTAAGAACCAAAACTCACAAGGAATAGACATAAGCAACGTCAACATAAGTATAGACAGAATTTTATGGGAAATATTGATTCAAAGACCGTACGCTATTGCTTTTGGCACTCAATATAACAACTTATATAGAATAATCGATACATATGTTTCTAGGCATTTAGAGAAGTAAAATTGACTATTTTTAGATTACTCAATAAAAAGAAGGTTTTTAAAAATCGTGATTAAAGATTTATTGTTTGATTTTGGAGGATATGTTACGAAAAGTGGTAAAATTACGAAAAAAGGACTATTTTATAGGTCAAAGGCCCTCGATAAAATAGACAATGAAGATATTATGCTTTTAAAAAAACTGAGTATTAAGCACATAATAGATTTTAGACCGGGAGATTATGTAACTTTATATCCTGATAAAATTTTAAACTCAGATTATTTCGTTTACTGGAATTTTCAAATGGTGTTAACTCCTATAATAATTCAAGACTATTTTGCAAAGAAATTTTCGAGAACAGATATAGCAAAAAGTTATTTTGACCTTAATCCTGGTACGGTTAGATGTACTTTTAACACAATATATAATGCCATTAATAGTGAAGATTATAACGGCGAAGCATTTTTATTCCATTGCAATAACGGTAGAAGTAGGGCTGGACTCATCTGCGTTGTTTTATTAATATTGTTTGGTGTGGATAAGCAAAAAGTAATAGAGAATTATGCTAGCATACATGACTTGATGACTAAACATGTTTCAAGGCCCGAACTTTTCAGAAAAGATTCCGCAGACATGTCGCAAGTACTTGATTACATAATAGAAAAATATGGTTCTATAGAGAAATATTTATTATCCTATTGTAGAGTTGAGAAAATGTGGATAGATAAAATAAGAAATTTATTTCTGATATAAAATTCAATTTGAATCGAAAGAGGATCTATTACATGACAATAAATAGTATAAAAGTCAAAATTCTTCTTTTTTCTTTGCTTTTTGCGATAAGCAATATAAGTGGTGTGTTTGCAATATATGATTTTTCTAAAGATCCAACTTTTAGCAATATCATATCAAAGAAAAATGAGAAAATGCGTATGATAGAAAAATTAGGTATAAAGTTCAGTAAGTACACTTACAAATGCGATGACGAAGTACTAAAAAAAAGATATGAAGATTTAAGCAAAGAAAAATGGAAAGTATACTTTAAAAACCCTGAAGATATCAATAAACCTGGTGTATTCGGAATTTATAAAGATGAGTTCAAAGTACCTGACAACTGGAAAACTAAATTTAATTCGAGAATAAATTTCCCATGTGCGTTTGAATACAACTTAGCACACGATACTTACAACGCTAGTTTGGTTTTTTCGGAAAGAAATTGTTTTTTAGCTATTGAAGCTCCATCTTCCAAAAATATAAAAAGTTTTTTTGAATTGGTTGATAAATACAATATTTCTCACTTTATCAAGTTAAATCCACCTGACGAATACAGCGAGGATTACTACCCTTACTGGGAGGACAGAAAAACTGAAAGTGAAGATTGTTTGCGTTTTGGTAAAAGTAACGTGAATTTTTTTAAATATATGTGGCCACACAAAAAAGAGTCAGACCCCCAAATTATATGTAAACTTATAAACAAAATTTCGAAATCTCAAGACGAAGGAAAAATTATAGCTGTCTCTTGCAGAGGTGGTGCGGGACGTACGGCTACTTTTATAGCTGCATACATGCTTATAGAAGAAGTCAGGAAGCAAATATCTGAAGGAGTAAAAAAGGAAAATATTGATGTCAGTGTGGACAAGGTAGTTTGGAATGTACTTGTGCAAAGAGCATTCGCAATTGCTTACAGTTCTCAATATATAAATCTTTACAGAATTCTAGATGAATATATTTCAACTTTTGCATCTTAAGGAAAAAAATCAGTTTAGGTGGTAAGTTTTTATGTTTTTTATAAAAATATTTATTGGGGTTTGCTCAGCTTATTTTATATTCTGTGGTATCTTGTCAATCATAAACAGTATAGTTGCCGTAAAGGAAATAAAAGATTGTTTGGAGCACATCAATTCAGAAAAAAAATCATACTCAAATATTGGTTTTAAGATTATTTTACCTGTTTTAAGAGAACAAGGTGTTATAGAAAATTCAATAAGGTTCTTTTACAAGTATACTGAAATGTTCAATATGGAGATCATTGTAGTAACCGCCCAGAGGGAAAAAGCAGAATATGCTCCAATAGAAAAATTTATTATTGACTGCATCGAATCTAATAAGAAATTTAAATTTGATGAAAAAATCAAGCTCGTTTTGAACCGTAAAAAATACGATTACTTGGAGAGAAATTGGGAGATACTTTCGAAAGAGGAAAAATACAAGTATTTCAGTAAGTATAAAAATGCAATAACATCTGATATTGTCGACAAAGTAATAAATAATCTCGACAGAAAACGTATTAAACACTTGACTGCCAACCTTGACGCAAGAGGTAAAGTAGGTCAGATAAATTATACATACAATAATTATTTGAAAAGTCTTGATGAAGATAATTATTACGTTGGAATTTATGACATAGATTCCAGACCTGACAGTAGCGTTTTCAAAGCTATTTGCAACATCGTGAATAAAAGAGCAAATATAGATATTCCCCCACTCATTCAGCAAGTACCCAGCTACTTTGTGGGGTATGAGAAACTAAAAGGTTTGGAAGGGTTACTCGCTTTTGCGGACGCTTTCTCACAAACACGTTGGGCATTAGGCTTTGAATATACTATTTACAAGAGATATTCAAAAAAAGTTATCGGAAATAAAATAAGACCTCTGATTTATTGCATTGGTCATGGCTGTTTCGTGCATTCAAAAACCATTGACTACATAAAATCTTTTCCTGAGCAAAATCCGAACGATGATTTATCTTTAGGGTACCTTATGTCTGTTTTGGGTCTTGAAGTAATGCCGCTACCGGTACCAGACAACTGCGAAATTGCAAAAAAATCAGTTTCCTCGATTAATCAGTATCGCTTTTGGTTCGGTGGTTCGAAAAGATATATGGATGATATAAATTGCTATTGTAAGAAATATAATATTAGTTTAAGTAAAATTCAAAAATTTTGGTTTAGATTACAAGGTGGTATGAGAAATTTTTTCTGGGCCTGCAGAAGTATGCTCTTTACTTTATCTGCTATTTTATCTTTATGGATATATTTTTATGAAGGCAATTTTTTACCTTTTTTTGCCACGATGACTGGATTTTTAATGTACGTAATAATTGGCAATATAGTTTTAGACATTGAATTAAGAAAGATTAATATGTATTATAAACCTAAAATCAAAATGCTCCTAGGAAGTTTGGGTGTAAGCATAATTAATTTCATCTTGAGAGGAATAGGACCTTTCATAGCATATTTTTCCTTCGGGAAAAATTACAGTTATAAAACAGAAAGGTAACAATAAGAATGAATATCGAAAAGCATTATGATGATATATTTTTTAACTACAAAATTTTAACGTACCCAGAAACAATAATTAAATTGATAAAAAATGAGCCTACCTCACCAATTAACTTAGAAATTAATTTAACCAACATTTGTAACCAAAGATGTATTTGGTGTACTTACGATTATTTGCACTCGAATTCATGTTCATTGGGTGATAATGAAGTAGAAAATTTGCTAAGAGACGCAAATAAACTAAAAATCAAGTCGATTACATGGACAGGAGGAGGTGAACCTACCATACATAAGAGTTTTAATAGATTTGCACTTCAAGCCGCAAGTTACGGCATTAAGCAAGGTTTAAATACAAACTGTCTCCTTTTAGAAAATGATATTATCGATATAATATGCAACAATTTCACATACATACGCATAAGCCTTGATGCAGCATCACCAGGAACGTATGAGCAATGTCACGGCATAAAGGGCGAAAAGTGGAACAAAGTAATTAACAATATAAAAGATCTTGTAGAGCAAAAGCAAAAACTAAAATCGAACGTTACTGTTGGCATTTCTTTTTTAATCAGCGAAAAAAATTATCACGAGATAGAAAAAGTAGCCTATCTCGCAAAGAATATAGGTGTTGATTATATTCAGTATAAACCTGTCGTAGATTACGGCTTCGACAAGTGTAATTTTTATCCAGAGAAAATATGGGACAAATCTACGAAGTCCTTAAGAAATATTAAAGCCTTGGAAGACAAAAATTTTAGTGTAAGAATCTTGGATTACAAATTCAATAACATAAAAGACTACAAAAAAAGATATAATGTCTGCTGGGCTTGTAAAGTATTGGCCTCGGTGGGAGCTGACGGTTATGTTGATCTTTGCTGCGCGTACAAAGGCAAAAAGAGATTTTCACTAGGTAATATTAAAGAAAACTCCTTTTATAGCATTTGGCAATCAAATAAAATTGATGAAATTTTATCCAAAATCAATATACATAAATGCCCACCACTGTGCAAAGGAGATGAAATAAATCGCATAACTAATTTTATTAAGAATTTTAATGCACATAAAGAATTTGTCTAATCTGGAAACTTAATTTTTAAACAAAATACAAAGGAATGATTTTTAATGAAAAAAATTGCTATTATTGGTGTAGGCGGAGTTGCAAGGTATGCTCATTTACCATCTTACAAATCAAATGACATAGAGGTAGTGGCACTTTGTGACATAAACAAGAATTTATTAGAAGAGGTGGGGAAAGAATTCCAAATCAAAAAACTCTATCAAGACGTAGACACCATGATGAATGAGGTTGACATAGATATCGTAGATATTGCCACTCCTCCTCAAACTCATTTGGAATTAATAGAAAAATTGATTCCTTACAAGAAACATATCGTAATGCAAAAACCTCTGATAACAGACCCCAAAGAGTTAGGTATCGTTAAATTAGCAATAGATAGAAGTGATAGCTTCAAATTAAATATGACAGGAAGATATGTTGACAGCTGGCGTAAAATTAAAACACTTTTAGATTCAAAAAAATATGGAAACCCTCTGCTTTGTACTATTACCAACAATGATTGGTGGGATAGAGAACCTAACAAATGGGACTTAAATATTGACGGTTACATAGTATTTGAAATGCTTATTCATCATTTGGATTTATGCCTGTTTTGGTTTGGTACCCCTAAAAAACTTACTGCTAGAGGAGGATACAATCCTGCGCAAAACATAAAAAAACACAACTGGATAAGTGTAATGCTTGAATATAAAAATGGTTTAATCGTACAAATAATTGAAAACTGGTCTATGAGCGAGTACGAATTTTCCAGTGGACACCCGTATGAAGATATCTTAATTACACTTGACAACGGTGCAATTAAAGCAAACAGCGAATGTGTTATGGCTTCCAAATTGGGTAAAAATTCAATTGATATATGGCATTATCCAAGACCCGGACAAGTACTCCCAGGGGAAAATTTGAAGTCAAACTGGTTTGTAGACTCTTTTGGACTCGCTATGAAAGATTACATCGCTAACTATGAGAAAAACAAAGATTCAGACAAAAAATATGCTGCATTGCTTACAGAGCTTACTTTTAAAGCTTATGAATCATTAAAATCAGATATATGGGTGAACGTTTAAATGCAAGAAAGAACTAACGATAATAAACGTATTCGCATGGGAAAGGGAGTTTTAGTACCAACATACAAATGCAACCAAAGATGCACATGCTGTTATGCTTCAAGCGAAATAGAAAAAGAATGCAAATATATGAGCATGGAAGAAGCAAAAAAATCTGTGAACTTCTTCGAAATGATTGGAATAAAAACATTCACATGGCTAGGCGGTGAACCTACTGTTTATCCTTATCTGATTGACATAATAAAATATGCTTACCAAAAAGGAATTACTTCTTGGATTGTTACAAATGGAATTCGTCTACAAGATAAAAATTATGGCGATATGATTGTAAGCTGTGGTGTCATGGGTGGCTGCATAAGTATCTTTTCAATGAATAAGGAAAAACAGGAAAAAATTACAAATGTTAAAGGTAGCCACGACTATTTGATGAAAGCCTTAAATAACACAATTGAAAATTTTTGGCCATTCCATCCGATGATAACCATCGGCATAGACAACTATGATGAGTGTATCGAAGATATAAAAAAGCTTAAAAATATGGGATTTCAGAAAATTTACATTAACTATGGTATTCCAAATGTAGCTGTAAATCAGTACACGCGTTTTAGTGAAACACCCGAGAAGCTTGCCAAGTTGACTGAAAAATTGTTTTTAATGCAAAAGGATACCGGTTTGAAGTTTATTTTCAACTGTGAAAAAAATAAAATTCCTATTTGTTATTTTGATGAAAATATTTTTCAGAATTTAGTAAAGAATCATCAGATTGGATACGGTTGTGAACTAATAAAGGGCAATACTATTGTTATTGAACCTGGTGGAGATGTTTTGGGGTGCTCACATTGGGTAGGTCATAAATTAATGAATATATACAAAGATTATTCGGAATTAAAATTAAAGTCATGTGAAGAATTTTGGGATGAATGGCTAAACAGTTATCCTAAAGATTTCAGAGCAATGTATGCCGGTTTTCCAAGTAAAAAATGTAGATATTGTTTGGTAAGAAAAGAAGGAAAATGTTACGGTGGTTGCAAGACTTGGCAAAAAATAGGTAAAGTTAAATTGGTATGTTCATTTGAGTGATAATATCTATTTTTTATTTAAATACTGAGACCTGCTAATAAAAATTAAGCCGTTGAGGACATCGTTTTCTAAAGTGACATCTGACCCAAAATTATGTAGAAATTTAAATGTAGCTTATAAGTTCAAATGAAGCTTGACGACAGAGTAGTAACGACGAAGGAACTCGAGTGGTAGATGGGTTCATAAATTAGTGAACTTCGTAAAATTATAGACGTGACAAGAAATGGTATTCTGCGAGGTTTAATGTTGGAGCATCAATGCTGTTGAAAACTAACAGTGACAGTCTTTACACGAAAGTGGTACACATCGTTAAATTCGTTTATAAACTGATATCAAAGAGAAGTTTCAACACCGTATGTCTGCAAGATGATGTAATGTTCTGACAAGGTAGGGGCAAGTTCAACATCTGATTTTTCAACACTGACATATAAAAATCCAAGAAAGAAAAAACTAACCAATTGTGCCTCTTATTGTAATTTAGGCACGAGTTTTGAAAAAGCTCAATTGGGTACTGAACTTCCGACACAATTTATCATAAATAGGAGGAAATAAAATGAAGTACATAGAAAAATATTTAAAGGAAGAATCTCAAACATTATCGTCACTTAATTATAATGATATTATGTCGGTTGCAGAAATAATCAAACATTGCAAATTATCAAATGGCGTCATATACACTATTGGGAATGGTGGCAGTGCCTCCACGGCAACACATCTATGCAATGACTTAGTAAAAAAAGGAATAAATTCAATTTGTTTAAGTGACAATATTTCTGTGTTGACCGCTATTGGAAATGATATATCTTTTGACGACATATTTTCTTTTCAAGTCAAAAATTACATGAACAAAAATGACGCTCTATTTGCATTTTCTACGAGCGGAGAAAGCAAAAATATTTGTAAAGCACTTGAAACTGCAGGAGAAATAAGCTCAAAAACCGTTAGCATAACAGGATTTCAAGGAGGACATTCAAAATTTCTTGCCAAACATAATATAAATGTCGAAAGTAATGACATTCAAATCATAGAGGATATACATCTATGCATTAGCCATATATTGGCTTGCAAAGCGAAAGCCTTGTTGTTAACCTGTGAGAACTAAAAATGAGTACGTTGAAAGTTGCTTTTTTAGATAGAGATGGTGTCATTTTTGATAGCGTAGCTGAGCACGACTATGTTTTACGTTGCGAGCAAGCAAAGTATACATATAAAAGTGAAGATTCCATAAAACTCCTCAATGATATGGGATATAAAGTTATTGTTGTAACCAACCAAAGATGCGTAGCTCTTGGGAAAATAAACATCACAGAACTTAATTTTTTACACTATAAAATGAAAAAGCACGTTTACGAAATATCAAGGGGAATAATAGATGATGTATATGTATGTCCACACGAAATAAGCAAATGCAATTGCAGGAAGCCGAGAACGGGGCTCTTGGAAATGGCAAATAGCAAATACAATCTCGATAAAAGTGTTTCTTGGATTATAGGGGACCGCAATTCTGATATACAATGCGGAAAAAATTTTGGAATATCAACAATTGCTATAAATAATCCTAGTTTAAATGCCGATTTACATGCAAAAAATTTATGGGAAGCCGTTAATAAATTACGCTATTTTAAGGAGAGTAAAAAAATTGATTGAAGTTAAAATTCCACTAAGGATTAGCCTTCTTGGCGGTGGAACCGATTTGG
>OIYO01000893.1_pt1 | contig 20188 bp, 15 predicted proteins | sample 1588191 | NCBI WGS metagenome assembly OIYO01 (sample SAMN03283275) | human gut metagenome | biome: human-associated habitat; material: feces | host: Homo sapiens | place: Peru | collected 2012 | reverse complement strand
CGCCACGGTGGTGGCCAACTCCATGAAGGACTGGGCCATTGAAAAGGGCGCTACCCACTATACGCACTGGTTCCAGCCCATGACGGGCATCACCGCCGAAAAGCATGAGGCGTTTCTGCGTCCCACGGACGATGGCCGCGCCATCATGGAGTTTTCGGGCAAGGAATTGATCCAGGGCGAACCGGACGCTTCCTCCTTCCCGTCGGGCGGTCTGCGCGCTACCTTTGAGGCCCGCGGCTATACGGCTTGGGATCCCAACAGTTACGCCTTTATCAAGGATGGCGTGCTGTGCATTCCCACGGCGTTTTGCAGCTATGGCGGCGAAGCGCTGGATAAAAAAACCCCGCTGCTGCGCTCCATGGAGGCGCTCAATCGCCAGGCCATGCGGATTGTAAAGCTGTTCGGCCATGACGATGTGCATTCCGTGCGTCCCAGCGTCGGCCCGGAGCAGGAGTATTTCCTGATCGACGCCGATATGCTGTCCAAGCGCCGCGATATCCTGTATACCGGCCGCACCCTTTACGGCGCGAAGCCGCCCAAGGGTCAGGAGCTGGACGATCATTATTACGGCGTGGTCAAGCCTCGCGTGGCGGCCTTTATGCATGAGCTCAACAGCGAGCTGTGGAAGCTAGGCGTGTCGGCCAAGACCGAGCATAACGAGGTGGCTCCCGCGCAGCATGAGCTTGCGCCCATCCACAGCGTGGTCAATATCGCCGCCGATCATAATCAGCTGACCATGGAAATAATGAAAAAGGTGGCGCAGAAGCACGGCATGGTGTGCCTGCTGCACGAAAAGCCCTTTGCGGGAGTAAACGGCAGCGGCAAGCACAACAACTGGTCGCTTACAACCGATACGGGCGTAAACCTTTTAAACCCGGGCGACACGCCGTATGAAAACGCACAGTTTTTAACCTTCCTTTGCGCGGTCATAAAGGCGGTTGATGAATACCAGGATATGTTAAGAGTATCGGTAGCCTCCGCCGGAAACGACCACAGACTCGGCGCTAACGAAGCGCCCCCCGCAGTAGTTTCAATGTTCCTCGGTACTGAGCTTACCGACGTTTTAAAGGCGATTGAAAATGATGAACCATACGGCGGCAAGGAAAAGGAAATTCTTAAAATAGGCGTACATACGCTGCCTAAGTTCCCCAAAGACACTACCGACCGCAACAGAACCTCGCCCTTTGCGTTTACGGGCAATAAGTTTGAGTTCCGTATGCTCGGTTCTTCTTCGTCCGTTTCCTGCACAAACGTTGTGCTTAACACCGCGGTTGCAGAGGAGTTAAAGCAGTTTGCCGATGAGCTTGAGGGGGCGGCTAACTTTGAAGAGGCTTTGCACGAGCTTATAAAGAAGACTGTTACCGACCACAAGCGCATTATATTCAACGGCAACGGCTATGACGACGCATGGATTGCCGAGGCTGAAAAACGCGGACTTTTGAACCTGCGCTCAACCCCCGAGTGCCTGCCGTATTCCTTGCACGAAAAGAATATGAAGCTCTTTATTTCGCACAAGGTTTATTCCGAGACCGAAATGCGGGCAAGATACGAAATTCTTTCGGAAAACTACTGCAAAATAATCAACATTGAAGCGCTTACAATGATTGATATGGCGAAAAAGGATATTTTACCTGCGGTAAGCAAGTATTCACACGAATTATCCGATACGGTCATTGCAAAGGCAGCCTGTGGCGATATAGAGTCAGGCTATGAAAAAGAGCTTTTGGCTAAGGTAAGCAAGCTTAACACAGCGGCGTACAAAAAGACCGAAAAATTGGAGCAGGCAGTATTAAAGGCTAAGGAAATAAGCGAAACGCAGGAGCTTTCAATGTATTATAAGGACGCGGTTTTCGCCGCTATGAGCGAGCTTAGGATTACCGTAGACGAGCTTGAAACTATGGTTCCGGCTGATATCTGGCCGTATCCTTCCTACGGTGATATGCTTTTCAGCGTAAAATAAAAAGAAATTTTAAAGATTTTAAGGGATGATTTTTTATGAGTCAAGCAATATATGACGCTATACACAGCGAAGTATACGGCGTGTGGTTTTTAATCGGCGCGGCGTTGGTATTCTGGATGCAGGCGGGCTTTGCAATGGTAGAGACGGGCTTTACCAGAGCAAAGAACGCCGGAAATATACTGATGAAGAACCTTATGGACTTCTGCATCGGTACGGTAATGTTTATTCTTATCGGTTTCGGTCTTTTCCTCGGGGAAGACCTTGTGGGAATTATAGGTAAACCGGGATTTGATATTTTCACCGATTACGCAAATTTCGATTGGTCAAATTTCGTTTTCAACCTTGTGTTCTGCGCCACCACCGCAACAATAGTTTCGGGGTCTATGGCGGAAAGAACGAAATTCCTTTCCTACTGCGTTTATTCGGCGGTTATATCGGCGGTTATTTACCCGGTTGAAGCTCACTGGACATGGGGCGGCGGCTGGCTGGCAAAGCTCGGCTTCCACGATTTCGCAGGTTCAAACTGCATACATATGGTCGGCGGTATATGCGCGCTTATAGGCGCGGCAATGGTCGGTCCGCGTATAGGTAAATTTAACCGTGACAAAAACGGCAAGGTTAAAAAAGTTAACGCGTTCCCCGGTCATAATCTTCCGATAGGCTGCCTCGGCGTCTTCATTCTCTGGCTCGGCTGGTACGGCTTTAACGGCGCGGCGGCTACCTCAATTGAGGAAATGGGCTCGATATTCGTTACCACCACAATTGCTCCGTCGGTTGCAACGGTTGTTGCTATGATATTCACCTGGGTTAAATACGGCAAGCCAGATGTTTCAATGTGCTTAAACGCATCCCTTGCGGGTCTTGTCGCAATCACCGCTCCGTGCGATGTGTGCGACGCGTTCGGCGCAATAGTAATAGGCGCGGTTTCGGGGCTTTTGGTTGTATTCGGCGTTTGGTTCCTTGATTACAAGCTCCATGTAGACGACCCCGTGGGCGCGGTTGCGGTTCACTTCTGCAACGGTATTTGGGGTACTATCTCGGTAGGCTTGTTCGCTACCAAATCCGCTCCCGCATTTGCCCGCGGCATAGGCGACGGCGTAAACTTCGGCGCTAACCAAATTGCAGGCGAGGGTCTTTTCTACGGCGGCGGCTTTAAGCAATTGGGTCTTCAATTGCTCGGTATGTTCTCAACAGCTGCATGGACAGCGATTACAATTACTCTTTCATTCCTTGTAATAAAGAAGATATTCGGTCTGCGTGTTTCGCGTGAAGAGGAAATGGAAGGACTGGACGTTAAGGAGCATGGCTTGCAAAGCGCTTACGGCGGAATTGCAATGCTCCCCGAATATATTGACGAAGGCGAGGAAACCACTGCGGTCACGGGCGATACGCCTGTTGCCGAGGCGGTTGAGGTTAAGGAAATGCCCAAGGTTGCGGCGGATGTGCCTGCAAGGGCAGACGGACAAAAGATTACAAAGGTTGAAATCGTCTGCAAGGAATCCCGCCTTGAAAGCCTTAAAAATGCAATGGTCGGCATTGGCATTACGGGTATGACCGTAAGCCACGTAATGGGCTGCGGCGTGCAAAAGGGTCAGCCTGAATATTACCGCGGCGCTTTGGTTGAAACATCGCTCTTGCCTAAAATTCAGGTTGATATAGTTGTAGCAAAGGTTCCTGTATCTCAGGTTATTGCAACTGCTAAAAAGGTGCTTTACACAGGTCACATAGGCGACGGTAAGATATTCGTTTATGACGTTGAAAACGTTGTAAAGGTTCGCACCGGCGAAGAAGGCTACGACGCTTTGCAGGATATTGAGCAGTATTAAAAAAGCATAAGAGCTTCCCGATGAAATCGGGAAGCCTTTGCACATTTAAAAATATGAAATGAGGAAAAAATTATGTGTTCTATTATGGGCTATATAGGAAGCCGTATTCCCGAAGAGGAGTTTAAATTAGGCTTTGATATGACCGTTTCGCGCGGTCCGGATATGTCGAGAATTGAAAAGCTTAATAACGGATTTTTGGGATTTCACCGTCTTGCAATAATGGGGCTTACCGATAAGGGTATGCAGCCGTTTTCATACAAGAATAATAAGCTGGTGTGCAACGGTGAAATTTACGGTTTCAGACCCATAAAGGACGACCTTATAAAGCGCGGCTATACCTTTGAGAGCGACTCGGACTGCGAAATATTACTGCCGCTCTATGAGCTTTACGGCACTGATATGTTTAAAATGCTGGACGCAGAATTTGCGCTTATAATATATGACGGCGAAAAGGACAGTCTTATCGCCGCGCGCGACCCTATAGGTATACGTCCGCTTTATTACGGGCTTGATAAGGACGGAAAACCGATTTTCGCCTCCGAGCCTAAAAACCTTGTGGGGCTTGTCGGTAAAATTATGCCTTTCCCGCCAGGGCACTATTATAAGGACGGCAAGTTTATCTGCTATAACGATATAGCGGCGGTAGATACAGTTTGTCACGACGACCTTGAAACGGTATGCAAAAACATACACGATAAACTGGTTGCGGGAATAGAAAAACGGCTTGACGCCGACGCGCCGCTCGGCTTTCTTTTAAGTGGCGGCTTGGATTCCTCGCTTGTGTGCGCGGTTTCGGCAAAACTTTTAAAGAAACCCATTAAGACCTTTGCAATAGGTATGAGCACCGACGCTATCGACCTTAAATACGCAAAAGAGGTTGCGGATTACATAGGCTCCGACCACCGCGAGATTATTATAACAAAGGAAGACGTTTTAAAAGCGCTGCCAGACGTTATAGCCATCTTGGGCACATACGATATTACCACCATACGCGCAAGCATAGGTATGTACCTTATATGCAAGGCGATACACGAAACTACCGATATAAGGGTTTTGCTTACGGGCGAAATATCCGATGAGCTTTTCGGCTATAAATACACCGATTTTGCGCCGAACGCCGATGAATTTCAAAAGGAATCGCAAAAGCGTGTGCGTGAGCTTCATATGTATGACGTTCTGCGCGCTGACCGCTGCATTTCGGTAAACTCGCTTGAGGCGCGCGTGCCGTTCGGCGATCTTGATTTTGTAAAATACGTTATGAGCGTAGACCCCGAAATGAAGATGAACAAATACAACAAGGGCAAATACCTTTTGCGCCACGCGTTTGAGGGCGATTACCTGCCTTACGATATACTTATGCGCGAAAAGGCGGCGTTCTCCGACGCGGTAGGTCATTCAATGGTGGACTATTTAAAGGAATACGCCGAGACAAAGTACACCGATAAAGAGTTTGAAGAAAAGTGCAAAAAATATGATTTTGCCGCGCCCTTTACCAAGGAATCGCTTTTGTACCGCGAGATATTTGAAGAAAAATATCCCGGTCAGGCGGAAATGGTAAAGGATTTCTGGATGCCGAACAAGGAGTGGGAGGGCTGCGACGTAAACGACCCGTCCGCCCGCGTGCTTTCAAACTACGGCGACAGCGGCAAATAAAAAGAAGTGGTTTAAAATGAAACCTAACAGGAACTATAAAAAGCTTGAAAGCTCATATTTGTTTTATGATATTGAGCAGCGGGTCAAGGCATATTCCGCCGAGCATCCAGATGAAAAACTGCTGCGGCTGGGAGTGGGCGACGTGACCCTGCCGCTTTGCGACGCGGTTATAAAGGCTATGTATTCGGCGGTAGAGGATCAATCGAAAAAAGAGACCTTTCACGGCTATATGCCCGAGTGCGGCTGGGAAAAGCTGAAAACGGCTATCGCGGGTTATTACGCGCGGCGCGGGGTTGCGCTCAGTAATGACGAAATATTTATTTCCTCGGGCGCGGGCGATGATCTCGGCGATATTCTTGATTTATTCGACCGCGATAATACGGCGCTTGTTATTGAGCCGGCATACCCCGCATATGTTGATTCAAATATAATAGCGGGGCATAAAATTGTTCATATGCCGTCGGATAACTGGACGCACTTCGCCCCCTTTCCCGATGATAACATAAAGGCTGATATAATATACATCTGCTCGCCCAATAACCCTACGGGGGCGGTGTTTGAGCATGAAAAGCTCAAAGCGTGGGTAGATTACGCGAATAAAAACGGTGCGGTTCTGATTTTTGACGCCGCATACGAAGCGTTTATAGGGGATAACGAGCTGCCGCACAGCATATTTGAAATAGAGGACAGCCGCAGCTGCGCCATAGAAATATGCTCGCTTTCAAAAACGGCGGGATTCACAGGCGTGCGGTGCGGATATACCATTATCCCGAAAACGCTTAAAAGAAAGGGTATGTGCCTTAACGATATGTGGGTTAGAAACCGAACCACCAAAACCAACGGAGTATCTTATATTGTTCAGTGCGGCGCGGCGGCGGTGTTTTCCGAAGAGGGGCAGCGGCAGGTAAAAGAAAACCTCGCCGTATACCGCGGCAACGCAAAAACACTTATGAAAGCATTTGATAATTGCGGAATATGGTATTGCGGCGGCGAAAACGCGCCTTATATATGGTTTAAATGCCCGAACGATATGACAAGCTGGGAGTGCTTTGACCTGCTTTTAAACGAAAAGCAGATAATCGGCACGCCGGGAGTTGGATTCGGAAAATGCGGCGAAGGCTATTTCCGCCTTTCCTCCTTCGGTGATACCGAGGAGACAAAGGAAGCCGCAAAGCGGATAACCGAGCTTTTCGGGTAAACAAATAAGCAGTGGTTTAATTTGTCAATTAAATCACTGCTTATTTTATATGACGGAATAAATCTAAAATCTACCGTCTAATGTCTAACATCTAAATTAACTCCCCAAACGCCCAAAATTATAAGCGCGCAAAGCAGGTACTGAACAGGTGTGAAATGCTCGTGAAGTATGGTAACGCCGGCTATTACGGTAACAACGGTTATTATATTTGAAAAGGATGCCGCCCTTGTTGCGCTTATCAGCATTGTGGAATAATTATAGAGCATAAACGCGGCGACAGAGGATAATACCGCGAGATAGAAAATTGCGACCCAAAAGCTATAAGAGCTGACGGCGGTGACAAGCTCCGGTATGTATTTGCCGCGCAAAACCGCTATTGCCGTTATATTAAAACCGACAGCGCCGGTTAAAAACATAAACCATGTTCTTTCAAAGGGTGAAAAGTGCTCTGATTCGCTGCGGCTTAAAATATTGAATACCGCCGCGCATAAAACCGCCGCTGCTAAAAGCAATATGCCTGTTGTTCGGTTTTCCTTGCCATCGTTTGAAATAATGCTCATAACCGAAACGCTTACAAGTGATACGGCGGTGCATACGCCCTGCAATAAGCCCGGCTTTTCGCCCAAAAAGAGCAGCGATAAAAGCATAACCGCCACGGGAACAAGCGCGATTATCACGCCGGAAAGGGCAGAGGAGACAAGGCTCAGCCCGTAAAGCTCAAATATAAAATAAAAAAGCGGCTGCGCCAGCGCCATTATTAAAAGCTTTTTCTTAGGCTTGCCCTTCAGCGATAAGCGGAATTTACCCGTAAGTGCCAAAAGACTCATAACAATAAACGCCACGGTAAAGCGCACCGACAGAATTATAAGCGGGTGCGCAGCGCCGAGCGCCATTTTTGAAAATATAAAGCTGAAACCGAAAATTGTGTTTGCCGCCAGCGCCGCAGCAGCTCCGGCGAATTTATTTTTATTCTTCATGCTACCGTTTTCTCCTAAGCTTAGTTGAGTTTAACATTAAAAATTGGAAATGTCAAGCAAAAAACGAAGGTTTTTGGTGTATAATCTACAATTTGATACCCCTGATTTTCGTCACCTGTAATGATTTTGTAACTTTTTTATGTATTTTCTCGATTATCACTTGCAAAATGACCCGTAATTGTGTAAAATATAGATATTAGTAATATTCTATTTATTTTAAGGGATGTGTATAATATGTCAAACCGTCTTTTTCAAGGCGTAATCCATCAGATGAAGGACGCGGTAGACCGCACCTTCGGCGTTATTGACGAAAATTTTACCGTTATTGCTTGCAGCGAGCTGGGCAGAATAGGGGAAAATATCGACTCTTTCTCGGTTCCCTCGGCGGATGTTTATGTGAACGGCGGCTATACCTTTAAGAGCCTCGGCACAACACAGGGAACAAACTACATAGTTTTTGTTGAGGGCGACGATGTTATAGCGGCGAAATATGCGGCTGTTTTGGCTGTTTCCTTTGCAAACATCAAGTTTTATTATGATGAGAAATACGACCGCAGCAACTTTATCAAGAACATAATACTTGATAATATTCTGCCGGGAGATATATACCTAAAGGCGCGCGAGCTTTACTTTAATTCCGATGTTTCGCGCACGGTAATACTCATTCGCGGGGTTGAAACACACGATGTTTCTATTTATGACGTGGTTCAGAACCTTTTCCCGGACAAGTCTAAGGATTTTGTTATAAACATTAACGAAACCGATATTGCGCTTGTTAAGGAAACAAAGCCGGGAATCGACTCCAAAACAATTGAAAAGCTGGCTTCCACCATTGCCGATACTATTTCGGGCGAGTTCTACGCTCATGTTGTAGTGGGTATAGGTACAACGGTTGATACACTTAAAGACCTCGCTCGCTCCTTTAAGGAGGCTCAGGCGGCGCTTGAGGTCGGCAAGGTGTTTGATACCGAAAAGACCATTATTTCTTACGATAACTTGGGTATTGCAAGACTTATTTATCAGCTGCCTACAACCCTTTGCGAAACCTTCTTAAAGGAAGTTTTCAAGCGCGGCTCAATTGAAAGCCTTGACCAGGAAACCCTGTTTACCATTCAGCGTTTCTTTGAGAATAACCTCAATGTTTCTGAGACCTCCAGAAAGCTGTTTGTTCACCGCAATACCCTGGTTTACAGACTTGAAAAGATAAAGAAGATAACGGGACTTGACCTGCGTGAGTTTGACCACGCAATCATATTTAAAATTGCCCTTATGGTTAATAAATACTTAAAGAGCAACCCCATTAAGTACTAATTGAAAGTGTGGAACTGTCAGTAAATGGAAGAAATACTCCTTAACCGTGAAGAACCGGCGAATACTGCGCCGATAATAGAATTCCGCGGCGTTTCAAAAACCTACCCCACCGGTACGCACGCCCTTGAGGATGTTAATATTACAATAAACAACGGCGAGTTTGTTTTCGTAGTCGGCTCGTCGGGCGCGGGTAAAAGTACCTTTATGAAGCTTATTATGCGCGAGGAAAAGGCTAACACGGGAATTATTACCGTAAACGGCTTTAACCTTACCAAAATGCCGCGCAAGCAGGTGCCTATGCTGCGCCGCACTATGGGCATAGTATTTCAGGATTTCCGCTTAATACCCACCATGAACGTTTTTCAGAACGTTGCGTTTGCAATGCACGTTGTGGGCGCCTCGGGCAGAGATGTTCGCCGCGAGGTTTCAAAGGCGCTTTCAAAGGTGGGTCTTGGTAATAAAGCCCGCTCAATGCCGGCACAGCTTTCGGGCGGCGAGCAGCAGCGGGTGGGCTTGGCGCGCGCACTTGTAAACTCGCCCGACCTTATTATTGCGGACGAGCCTACGGGTAACGTAGACCCCAATATGTCCTATGAAATAGTATCGTTACTGACCGAGATAAACAACCGCGGCACAACCGTGCTTATGGTTACGCACGACCACAACCTTGTGCGCGATTTCCACCACCGCGTTATTATGCTTGACGGCGGAAGAATTGTAGCAGATAATGCCGGAGGTAATTTCTGATGAAAATGGGAAGTGTAAAATACCTCGTCGGTGAGGGAGTTAAAAACACATGGGTAAACCGCCTTATGTCCTTGGCTTCGGTAGGCGTTTTGGTTGCCTGTATGGTTATAATAGGGCTTGCAATTCTTATTTCCGAAAACGTGAATAAAGCGGTAGGAAATTTGGAACAGCAAAACGTTGTAATGGCGTATATGAAGGATTACAGCTGGGCGCTTTACGGGGATAAGGATGTTTCGTCCGATACATCCTCTAACAGTTCCTCGGCAGCTGCGTCTTCGGACAGTACCACTTCGTCTGCTACGAGCGGTACTGAGAGCACTTCGGGTGATGAAAAGGCTGACGAAAACGGCGTAAAGCAGAGCGACTATGTTGTTCACGGTGAAGAAGAGGCGAAAGCGCTTTGCGATGAAATAGCAAAGCTTGATAATGTAGCGTCCGTTACCTATGTTTCACCCGAAGAAGGTCTTGAAAGCGTTAAAAAGTCAATGCTTGAAGGGCAGGAAAGCTATTTTTCATTCCTTGATGAAAAAAACGGCAACCCCATGTCGGGCGCGGCAAAAATTCAAATGAAAGATATGTCCCGCTTTGACGAAACGGTTGAGCAGGTAAAGAAATTCGACGGTATAAGCGATATTCAGTCGCAGAGCGACTTAGCGGAAAAAATTACTGCCATTAAAAAGGGAATAGGCATTGCGGGCTTTTGGATAATCGCAATACTTATGGTTATAGCGCTTGTTATAGTTTCCAACACAATAAGGGTTACTATGTATAACCGCAAGCTGGAAATAAGCATTATGAAAGCGGTTGGCGCTACCGATTCGTTTGTAAGAATACCTTTTGTTGTTGAGGGTATGTTAATAGGCGTGGTTTCCGCGCTTATAGCGGAGGGGCTTTTGTACTTCTGCTACCGCGTGGCGACCGAAACGATTATAGGCACGCTCGGAACAAGTGATATTGTGCATTATTCCGATGTGGCAGGCTGGCTTTTGCTTGTGTTTATAGGTATTGGCATTTTCGCGGGCGTTCTCGGCAGTGTTATTATGATAAGCAAATATCTCCGTCACGAGGGCAGCGAATTTGCGGCAATTTAGGAGGAAAAATGAAAGCAAAACTTATTAAAATTTTATCGTTTTTTACTTCTGTGGCAATGATTTTTTCCGTTGTGGCTATTACTCCGGTATCCGCCGCTACGGAATCTCAGATTCGCAGCGAAATAAAAAGATTGCAGGAAAAGCAAAGCGAACAGCAGCAAAAAATTAATGCGCTGAAAAAGGACGCAAGCAAGCAAAACGAGCTTAAAACCGCAATCGAGCAAAAAATGGCGCTTGTTCAGCAGGAAATTGACGCTTGCAACAGGCAAATAACCTCAATTAACTCTAAAATTGCCGCTAATAAGGCGGAAATTGAAAAGAAAAACACTGAAATTGAAAACAATAAGACCGCTTTCAAAAAGCGTTTGCGCGCTATTTATATGAGCAATACGGGCAGTCAGGTTCAGGTGCTTTTGGGCGCGGACGATTTTTCGCAGTTTTTAGAGCTTTCGCAGCTTACCGCCAGTGTTTCCGCTAAGGATAAAAAAATGATTGAGCAAATTGTAGCGGCGGTAAAGGTGCTTGAAGAAAAGCAAAAGGAAAATAACAAGCTGCTTGAAAATCAAATGGCTGTTAAAAAAACAATTACTCAAAAGCAGCAGGAATTAAAAACGCAAAGTGACGAAATTCAAGCGGTTATTTCTAAAATAAACAGCAATACAAAAAGCGCGCAAGCTGATAAAAATGCAACCGACGCTGCTTTAAAAGATAAGCAAAAAACACTCAATGAAATTTTAAGAGGCAGTACAGGCGGCGGTGGCAGCGGCGGTAACGTCGTGTATGACGGCGGACCTTTCCTGTGGCCTACAACCACCACCAGAATTTCTTCACCTTGGGGCGAACGTTGGGGTAGGATGCACCAGGGCGTTGATATTTCAAACGGCAGATACGGTCTTCCGATTTATGCAATAGCCGACGGCACCGTTTACAAGGCTGTATCGGGGTGTCCGCATAATTATCCTAAAAACTCAAGCTGCGGCTGCGGCGGAGGATACGGAAATCATGTTGCCATATATCACGGCAAGGGAGCAGACGGTAACGAGTATGCGGCTTACTATGCGCATATGTCAAGCCTTGCGGTTTCGCTTGGCTCCCATGTAAAGCGCGGGCAGATAATAGGGTATGTCGGCTGTACCGGTTTTTCAACAGGACCTCACCTGCATTTTGGAATTATGGTCAACGGCGCGTTTGTTAATCCTATGAAATTTTACACAAAAGTAAAATAAATTTTTTCAGCCGTCACCGGCTTATCGGTTTTCCGGTAGGTGGCGGCTTTTAAGTTTTCGGGAGGCGGGCAATTATCAAGGCAAATAAAACAGCGTTTAGAATAATCACGGCGGCGGCGCTGGTTTTATGGATGGCGCTTATATTCTCGCTGTCTTCTCAAAACGCCGCGGTCTCATCGGGAACAAGCGGAAATGTTATAAGGCTTATTGTCGGTATTTTCTACCCGGGCTTTGATAATCTGCCGGCGGCTGAACAGACGGAAATTGTTGCTTCTTTGCAGTTTTTAGCCAGAAAATCGGCGCATTTCAGCATATATTTGATTTTAGGCGTTTTAAGTTTTCTTACATTCATCAGCTATGAAAAATTGCTTTTCGTTGTGCGGCTTACTTTGAGCTGCGGTATTTGCCTTTTATATGCTGCAAGCGATGAATTTCACCAGCTTTTCGTACCCGGCAGAAGCGGCGAAGTGCGCGACGTTATGATAGATTTTTCAGGCGCGGCGCTGGGAATTGCCTTATCAATGCTTGTTTTCCTTTTGATTTGCAGGATAAAAAAGAAAAGGACTGAAAAAAATGAAGAACGAAAAATTCGGAATTAAATATTTCTACACGGGTCTTACGGCGTTTTTGGTAATTGCCGCCTGCGTTGTGTTTTTCTTTCTTATGTACCGTTTGCCCGGTATTTTCGCTTTTCTTAAAAAGCTGCTGGGAGTAATAGAGCCGGTTATAATCGGGTTTATAATCGCTTACCTGGTAAACCCCATTGCAAATGCTATTAACGGCGGGCTTTTAAAGCTATCAAAGAAAAATATTAAGCTGCAAAACAATATTTACAAGAGGGTTGCGCGCGGCGTCAGCGTTTTCGGCGCATTGGCGGCATTTACCGCCGTATTGATTTTGATATTCTATATGATAGTGCCGCAGTTTATTGACAGTATTTCAAGCATGGTAAAAGTTTTGCCGGGTCAGCTTGAAGACTTTGCCCAAAAGGTCAGCACCGAATTTGAGAAAAACAGCGATTTGCAAAAGGTTTTAATGTCGGTTTATGAGTACGAGAAAAAGTGGCTGCAAAATGATTTTACCGCTTATGTAAACTCCATGGCGGCGTATTTCGCAAGCGGAGTTTGGAGCGTTGTAAACTTTATTAAAAACTTTGCGGTGGGATATATTTTCGCGCTTTACATACTTTATAATAAGGCGCTTTTAATGCGGCAGTTCAGAAAAATAATGTTCGCCTGTATTAAAAACAGCGTGGTTGAGCGCATTTTGCGCACAGGCAAAAGGGTTCACAGCATTTTCAGCGGCTTTATTTACGGCAAGCTGCTCGATTCCGCCATTATAGGCGTGCTGTGCTTTATAGGCGTTACAATTTTCAAAATGCCGTACCCCATGCTTGTGGCGGTTACTGTGGGGGTTACCAATGTTATACCCGTTTTCGGGCCGTACCTCGGCGGCATACCCTGCGCCGCGCTTATACTTTTAACCGACACTATGAAAGGCGTTTATTTTATAATATTCATAATTTGCCTGCAAGCGTTTGACGGCAATTTCTTAGGACCGAAAATTTTAGGCAACTCAACGGGGCTTTCCGCTTTTTGGGTGGTTTTCGCCATTGTTGTGGGCGGCGGAATGTTCGGCGTGCCGGGAATGGTGATAGGCGTGCCGGCGTTTGCGGTTATTTATTACCTTATCGAAAGCTTTGTTAATTACCGAGTAAAGAAAAAGAATTTACCGCTTGAAAATGAGTTTTACGACGCAAAGGTAGTGGAAAAGCTAAAGCCGGAAATTGCCGATTTGCGCGAACAGATTCCCCTTGAGGAAGAGAGCACCGAATAATTGGAGAGTGAGTTTTAATGAGAAAAAAACTTTTGCTTGAACAAAATATACAGCTTTTCGATAGGCTTACCGCCGCCGAGGGCGAAATTAAAAGGCTGAAAAACGAGCTTGAAGAAGAAAAACGCAGGGCTGCAGCGCTTAAAGAGGAAAACGCGCGCCTTAGTGAAAATAAGGGCACGGCTACCGCGCCCCTTAAAATACTTGAAGCAAAGGTTATAAAACAGGCGGGAATAACGCCCGATACCGAGTACGGCGCGGAGGTTATAGGCAAAACGGTGGTTGCGGCGGCGAAATACTGCGAGCGGCTTAAAACCAGCGATAACGCAAAAGAGCTTATAAACCTTATATTGGGCAGAACCGAGGTTACAAAGGCGGAAATACTTAATATTGTAACGGCTGATACGGCGGATGAGGAAAAACGGCGGCTGATAGACGAACAATTTGCCGCGGCGGAGGATTATTTTGCAAGCGTTACGGCGCAAACGGAATAAAAAGCATATAATATATAATGCGGAATTCGTAATTCGTAATGCGGAATATGTCTGCGGTCTAATGTCTAACATCTAATATCTAATTTTGAGGTGACAATTTTGTTTAAAGAAATAAATGCGAAAGATATTAAGGATAACTTTATTAAAACCATTGCCGACGAATGGGCGCTAATATCTGCCGGTACGAAAGATAAATACAATATGATGACCGCTTCTTGGGGTTTTGCGGGTGAAATGTGGGGGTATGACTGCATCGCCGCGGTTATCCGCCCGCAGCGCTACACAATGGAGCTTGTGGATAAAAACGATTACTTCACACTCAGCTTTTACGGCGATAACAAGGCAATACACAAGGTGTGCGGTTCAAAATCGGGGCGCGATACCGATAAGACCGCCGAAACAGGGCTGACCCCCGTGTTTGACGGCGGCGCGGTGTATTTTAATGAGGCAAGGCTCGTTATAATCTGCAAAAAGCTGTATGTTCAGCAGATGAAAGAGGAATGCTTTACCGATAAAGAGCCGCTGCGCTGGTATGATAACGATTTGCACAATATAGTAATAGGAAAAATTGAAAAGGTATTGGTTAAGGAATAAAAATGTTCGGCAAAAAGACAAATGAAATATGGCTTATTGCGGGGCTCGGAAACCCCGGGCTGCAATATGCCGAAACGCGCCACAACGCAGGCTTTATGGCGGCGGACAGGCTTGCGGAAAAGCACAATATGACCTTTAACAAGCGCAAGTTTGACGCGGAATACGGCGAAATAAATTTGGGCGGCAGCCGCGTTATTTTAGCAAAGCCGCAGACCTATATGAACGAATCGGGCAGGGCGGTAGCCGCTATTGCACGGTTTTACAAAATTCCCACCGAGAACATTATAATAATGTTTGACGATATTACACAGGCGGTGGGGAAAATTCGTATTCGCCGCGGCGGCACACACGGCGGTCACAACGGAATACGCGATATTATAGAGCTTATGGGAACGGACGATATTAAGCGGATAAAAATAGGCGTTTCCGAGCGTCCCGACCGCAATTACGATTTAAAGGACTGGGTTCTCGGCAAAATTCCGAAAGAGCAGCGCGCAGACCTTGAAAAGGCGCTTGAAAAGGCGGCAAGCGCTGCGGAAGAAACAATTCTGCACGGAATTGACAGCGCTATGAACAAATACAACGGTTAATATGAAACTAATAAACGAAGTACTGAAAAAAGACCCTGATTACGCCTCACTCTTAAATGAGGTTGAGCGCGGCAGGCTGCCGATAGTCTGCACGGGGTTATCGCTCATACACAAGGCGATAATCGCGGCATCACTTCGCGGGCACATGAAAAAGCGCGTGGTTTTAATCACCCATGACGAGGCGACTGCCGCAGAGCTTTGCGGCGATATAAACGCTTTGGGGCTTAAATGCCTTAATTTCCCCGCGCGGGATTTATGTATAGGCGATTTGAGCGGCTACTCAAAGGAATATGAGCATAAAAGAATAGACACCCTGTCTGCCGTGGCGGACGGGGCTTTTGACCTGCTTACAATTTCGCTTGACGCGGCGGTGCAGTACACCGTAAAGCCCGAAGTGCTGAAAAGCTCGCGTTTTACTTTAAAAACGGGCGACAGCGCCGACACCTCGGAATTGGCGGAACGCCTTATAAACGCGGGGTACACAAGAAGTCAGCTTTGCGAGGGCTCGGGGCAGTTTTCGGTGCGCGGCGGAATTTTTGATTTATTCCCCGTAAATTCCGAAAAGCCCTGCCGCATTGAATTCTGGGGCGATGAAATTGACAGTATTTCATATTTCGACCCCGAAACGCAGCGGCGCGAAGAAAACGCGGACGAAATTGAAATATCCCCCGCGGCGGAAGTAATGTTCGACCCGCCGAAATTAGTCGCGAAATTAAAAACGGAAATACCGAACCCCGCTTTAACGCTTAAACAACGCGATATTTTGGCAAAGGACGCGGAGCTGCTTGAAAACGGCGTTAAAATTCCGCCCGACAGGTACATTCCGCTGCTTGATACCATGGGTGCGGTGTTTGAATATTTCGGCGATTCGCTTTTAATGCTCAGCGAAAGCGGAAATATGGCGGAACGCTTTAAATCAATGGAAATTCAGCTTTCAGCCGATACCGAAAACTACCTTGAAGAGGGGTATTTGTTTTCAAAAACCGCAAAATTACAGCTTGATAAAACCGAATTTTTCGGTTTTGCAGGTAACGGCATTATTGCCGAAAACTTCCCGCGCGGATCGTATGAGATAAAGCCGAAATCGGTTATAAACTTCAATTACAAGCGCTCAACCGCCTGGGGCGGGGATATTGAGGTGTTGCTTGAGGATATTTCATATATGCGGGATATTCGCGGCAATGTAGTTATTTTGGCTGGCGAGCAAAGGGCGGCGCAGGTGTTAAACGCCGAGCTTTGCGAGCGCGGGGTAAAAAGCGTTTATACCCTGAGTGCCGATACCGCGCCCGCGGGCGTTACGGTAATACCGGGCGGGCTTTCGGCAGGTTTTGAAATACCCTCGCAAAAATTTATGCTAATAACCCACAGGTTTATAGCGCCCGAGGGTAAAAAGCATAAACGCAAGCATAAAGCGGGGCAGGAGATTGGCTCACTCGATGAGCTTAAAAAGGGCGATTACGTTGTGCACGAGGCGCACGGAATAGGCGTTTTTGACGGCATTAACCGCATAACCCAAGGCGGGGTTACAAAGGATTATATAAAGATAAAATACGCTAAAAGCGACGTTTTATATGTGCCTGTAACGCAGCTTGATTTAGTTTCAAAATACATCGGTGCGGCTGAAAACGGCGGTGTGAGACTTAATCGCCTCGGCGGCAGCGAATGGCAGAAGACCCGCAAGCGCGTTAAGGCAGCGATTAAGGATATGGCAAAGCAATTAACGGCACTTTACGCAAAGCGTATGGCGGTAAAGGGCTATGCTTTCAGCACCGATACCGATTTGCAGAATGACTTTGAACGCCGCTTTGAATATGAAGAGACCGACGACCAGCTGCGCTGCATTAACGAAATAAAGCGCGATATGGAGCGCGAAACGCCTATGGACAGGCTGCTTTGCGGCGACGTGGGATTCGGCAAAACAGAGGTTGCGCTGCGCGCGGCTTTCAAGTGCATAAGCGAGGGCAAGCAGTGTGCGCTGCTTGTTCCCACAACCATACTTGCAATGCAGCACTATAACACAATAATCCGCCGTTTCGGGGAAATGCCCGTATCGGTAGGGCTGCTCAACCGCTTTGTCTCGCCTAAAGAGCAGGCAAAAATAATAGCCGACCTTAAATGCGGCAGGCTCGATATGGTGGTAGGCACGCACAGGCTTATTTCAAAGGACGTAAGATTTAAAAACATAGGGCTTGTAATAATAGACGAGGAGCAGCGTTTCGGCGTGGCGCAAAAGGAGAAACTTAAAGAGCAGTACCCGTTTGTGGATATTCTGACCTTAAGCGCCACCCCGATACCGCGAACGCTTAATATGGCGCTTTCGGGCCTTAGGGATATGTCCTCAATAGACGAAGCGCCGGGGGACAGGCACCCCGTGCAGACCTATGTGCTTGAATACAATTTAGGCGTTATAACCGACGCGATAAATAAGGAAATCCGCCGCGGCGGGCAGGTTTATTACCTGCATAACCGCGTTGAAAGCATTGAGCACTGCGCAGGGGTGCTGAAAGCAAAGCTGCCCGATATAAATATAGGTATAGCGCACGGGCAGATGAGCGAGGACGAGCTGACCGACGTGTGGCGGCGGCTTGTGGAGCACGAAATTGACCTGCTTGTTTGCACAACGATTATAGAAACGGGCGTTGACGTGCCCAATGCGAATACCCTTATAATAGAAGAGGCTGACAAAATGGGCTTGGCGCAGCTGCACCAGCTGCGTGGGCGCGTGGGGCGCTCGCCTCGGCGGGCGTATGCGTATTTCTGTTTCAGGCGGAACGTTCAACTGTCCGACGTAGCGTCAAAGCGGCTTGAGGCGATACGCGAGTTTACCGAGTTCGGTTCGGGCTTTAAAATTGCAATGCGCGACCTTGAAATACGGGGCGCGGGCAGCATTTTGGGCGGCGAGCAGCACGGCAATATGGAGGCGGTTGGGTACGATATGTACCTGAAACTCCTATCGCAGGCGGTGAATGAGGAAAACGGTCAGCCCGAAACAGAGGATATGCCCTGCACGGTGGACCTTAACATTTCGGCGCATATACCCGAAAACTACATTGAATCGTTACCAGCAAGGCTCGGAATTTACAAGCGCATAGCGGCTATAAGAACGGATGAGGATGTAAGCGACGTTATTGACGAGCTGTGCGACCGTTTCGGCGAGCCGCCGCAGGCGGTTATGGGGCTTATAGACGTGGCAATACTGCGCAGTAAAGCGGCAGCTGCCGATATTTGTGAAATTACGGGAAATGCCAACACCGCAATACTGCACATAAACTCAATTAAACCCGAGGCGGTGGCAAAGCTTTCGGAGCATTTCGGCTCAAGATTTTCGCTTAACGCCGCGTCTACACCCGTTTATACGGTGCGGATGCAGGCAGGGCAGAAGATGGCAGACCTTGCCGCAGAGCTTGGAAAAGCACTTTAATGCAAATGTTTACAATTTTTTGTAGACATTTAAGCCCGTTTGGTATATAATTAGTTTAATATGTATTTTTACTCTTTATGGAGGAATAGAAAAATGAAAAATTTAAAAAGAATTATTGCCGCAGCTTTGGTTTCGGTAATGGCGCTCAGCTTTACCGCTTGCCATAAAAAGGATGAAACGGCAGTAACCGTAGGCAAGGTCAAATTTACGTCGGCTTATTATATGTGCGCGCTTATAAACGCCGATTCCGAAGCAAAGTCAAAAGTTAAGGAAAGCCTTTCGGACAGCGACTCTAAAACCGATATTGATTATTATTCAAAAAAGGTTGAGGATAAGGATTTCGTTAAGTGGGTAGAAGATACCGCGCTTGAAAACCTTAAAAAAATAGCCGCTTATAAGACCTTATGTGATGAAAATAAGCTTGAAATACCCGAAGAGGACAAAACAAACGCCGAGACCTATGCGAATTATTATTGGTCTAATTACGGCTATTCCTCTTACTTTGAGCCGAACGGCGTAGGGCAGAACACCTACAAGCAGTATATGCTCGATTCCTACTATTCAAGCGTTTACTTTGAGCACCTTTATTCCAAGGGCGGCACAAAGGAAATAGCTGCCGACGAGGTTAAGACAAAACTTTATGATAATTTCGTTATTGCTGACCTGCTCCAGGGCAGCTTCTCAGGCAAGACCGACGATGAAAAGACCAAGATTAAAAATAAATTCAATACTTACCTTGAGGATTTAAAGAGCGGCAAAAAAACCTTTGAGGCGGTTTATAAAGAAGAAAACGGCTCAACCGACAACAGCTCAAGCACCTCGACCGAGAAAAAGCAGCCTAAGGATAAGTATGCCAGCATTTTAGGCGCTAAGGATACTTCTTATGAATCGGATCAGTACGACACCGTAAAGGCTATGGCAACGGGTGAAGTTAAGCTTATTGAGCTTGCCGATAATGCAGGGCTGATACTTGCCGTAAAGCAGGATATTAAGGCGGACGACTACTATATTGACGCGCTTGACCTTGCGAGCCGCCACATTATTGCAGATGATGATTTTGACAAGGAAATCACCGATTACGCAAATAAAATGGACTGCAAGGTAAATGATTACGCGGTAAAGCAGTTTAAGGTAAAGAAAATTAAAGAACCCAGCACATCTTCAAACAGTTAATATTTTAAGCAGCGCAGCTGAAAATCATCAGCTGCGCTGCTCAGTCTGTCGAATAACCCTAAATTTCAAGCGAGATTTAGGGTTATGAGTTTTG
>OIYO01000892.1_pt1 | contig 20199 bp, 25 predicted proteins | sample 1588191 | NCBI WGS metagenome assembly OIYO01 (sample SAMN03283275) | human gut metagenome | biome: human-associated habitat; material: feces | host: Homo sapiens | place: Peru | collected 2012 | reverse complement strand
GGTTCTTTGAATCATATCATGCGTATAATTTGCCTTATTTACACAGATACTTAACCGGTTTGGCTCCGAAGCTGCCTGAATGGCTGTATTAATAATACATCCGTTGTCTTTTTCATCTTCCCTGGCTGTCAGCACAAACAATCCATAGCTCAACTTGTACATTGCTTTCTTATCCATGTTTTTCCTCCTTTTCCCTGCATTTTTGGCAAATGCCTTTAAATGAAATATCATAATCTAAAAATTCAAATCCGTGAGTGTTATGAATTCTTTCCAGCAAATCCGGTATTTCATCCATATCTACATCTGAAATCTCACCGCACTTTATACATCTTACATGGTAATGATTTTTCAATGAAAAATCAAATCGGTTAGGTCCATCCGGAACTTCAACCTTTCTTAATGCACCTTCCTCTACCAATATATCAAGATTTCTATATACAGTTCCTTTCCCAATTGTTGGATATGCTTCTTTTATAAATTCATACACTTCATTTGCCGTAACGTGTCTTCTCATTTCGTATACGGTATTTCTTACAATATCTTTTACCCGAATAACTATTTTATTTTGCGTTCAAATACATATTCTGAATTTGAAGATAAATCAGACCTAAACGAATATCCGAGTCTGTCAAATTTCTGAATTTCCAACGGATTTTCAATATTATTTTCCGCTATGAATCTGACCATTTCACCACGAGCCATCTTGGCATAGGTACCTTTTGTTACCAATTTATCTCCGGATAACTCACAAAATACAATCGTAATATATCTGTCCTGTGATGTCAGATACTTTTCTATACATTTTGAGTATTCTTTTGATGCAAGATTAATGATAATCCTACTGTCATCGATTACTGAGCGGTATAACAATTCTCCCCAGTACTCATACAGATTCTTTGCATCTCCAATTCCAACCTTTGCCTGCATTTCAAGACGATAAGGAGTCACACCATCCATTGGTTTTAAAATGCCATAAAACGCAGACAAGATTCTTAAATGATTTTGCAAATACTCAAACTGCTGAATTTCAAACACAGATGGTGCCATATATTGAAATGCAATCCCTTCATATGCTAAAACAGCTGGAGTAAGCCTGTTATAAAGATCCATATTTTCCAATCTGTTAAAGTTCTGCTCTGCAATCTTGTCATTACATTTCCAGATAGCTTTCAGTTCTTCTTTTGATTTGCTTTTCATCCAGTTTAATACTTCTGCTGTCTTATCAATATAGACAGGCAGTTCAACCGGTGCTAAGTTATCGGTATCTACAATCATCTTTTTTGCAGGTGATAAAATAATCTTCATTATGCCAATTCCTTAAGCATATTTTCAGGATCATCTGCCGCCTTGACTTTATCATTTGCCTTTATAATGATTCCCTGCTCATCAATAAGATATGTAGTTCTTACTACACCCATAGATACTTTTCCATAATTTTTCTTTTCTTTCCAGACATCATATGCTTCAATAACTTTACGCTCCGGATCTGCTAATAGCGTAAATGCCAGTCCGTATTTTTCTTCAAATCTCTTGTGAGACGCTACAGAGTCCTTGCTTACTCCGAGAATAACAGCTCCCTTCTCAGTAAACTGTGGATAACGCTCAGAAAAGCCACATGCCTGCTTCGTACATCCCGGTGTATTATCCTTGGGATAAAAATATAAGATCACTTTTTTTCCTGCATAATCGCTTAATTTATGCATTTTTCCATTCTGATCCGGCAATTCAAAATCCGGTGCTTTTTTTCCTACTTCTAACATATTTTATTCCTCCAAATTAATTAAGCTGTTTTCAAAATAAACATATCTGAATCATTAACAATATTATACATTCCATCCATCACTTTCGACAAGTAGGGAAAGAAAAATAATCAATCCAAATACAAAAGGATGTATCACTATAATTCTTGCATTACCTTGACGCATCCTTTCGTGTTGTATTTTTTTAGTCTTCTTAATGACAGCTACCATCCTCATTCAGCGAAAATACTTTTTGCATCCATGTTCTTCATCAACTCCAGCATGAACAAATATCTGAGATTTTGTTTTATAGTACAAGGGTAACTTCTTATACCATTTAAGCAATTCCCCATGATTTTGAACCAAACAGCCTCTTACATATTTGACCAACCTTTTTTGATTTTTCTTGTCTCGGATTCACTTTATTAATTAAGCTACTAAGTCCCGTTATTTGTTTATCATTGAGAAATGTCTCAAGAGTATTTCCATTTTGCACATCAAAATCATATTTCATCTGCAGATTGCCACGCAGGGAAACGCCTAACTGGTCAGAGTTCTGGTCTACATCCTTATCTTCAATTCTCTGGAAATTAACTGGATTTACAACCGTATTGGCAGTAGTAATATTAAAATCAGAAACGCCGTCCACTTCTGATATTTTTACGATATCCCCATATGTGAGTGTTTCAAAAGAATTATCTGTCCACACCATCCACTCCCCACTTGGTAACTGTCCCTGATGATATCCGTCCAGACTTCCATTGGCACTCTTCCCAATCTTTGCAGACAACACTTCAATTCTTGCTTTTCGGTTTGCTTCATTTCCCTCTAGCCGAAAGCTCCCGCCAATCGCCCGTTTTCCTTCATTTTGTGTCTGTATGCTGGCATTTTGACAGGCAAAGCCTGCATAAATAAAACTCGTCGAAACAAACATAATCAATAATAATAACATACTTTTTACAGACTTTCTGACAACAAAACGGATTCCAAGTTGTAATACATTCATTCCTATCCCTCCATTTCTGATAAAGTATCTTTTATTTTCTTTGTAAGGCATGGCAGCATAACAATGAAAGTAATCAGTATTAAAACGATTACTCCTATTCCCCATACTTTCCATACATTCCGCATGGAAAATACAAGATTCATACGAACCCCTTCCATACCTCCCATAAGTTCTGACAAAAACGGTATGATTGCACGAAATACTCCTGCTGACATCATACAGCTTAAGGAGTAGATACAAACAATCTCTGTCATCATCTGAAAAAGCACTTCTAATCTTGGTATACCAAGGCTTATAAATACCGCAATTTTCACTTTGCGGTTTCTCATCCACATACACAAAAGCAATCCTACCACAAAGATACTGGTCATCACCGTTAAGCCGAAAACAAGCTTTGTTACCCGTTCTATCTGCATAATAGAAAATTTCATTTTCTGATACATGGTATCTTGTGTACTGATGCCAAGTCCCTCTCCAAGAGTGTTTCCAATCAGATCTGCTGTTTCGGACAACTGCTCCGGATTACTCACATACACAATGATTTTTTCATACCTTTCTGCTCCCATTTCAACAGCAAAGGAACATTTTGGTTTAGGATTACAAAGGTGGGCTGCCATCGAGAATTTAAATATTGTCGCACAGAGCTATAATGAAGTCGGCTCCCTTGCAGAATTAGAACACAAAATTACGGTGAAAACCGAAGCCGGAAAGTCTGCAAAGCAGAGCGTGGTGGAACTGGAACACCGCATCAAAGACCTTGCGGAAATCATCAAATACATAAGTACAAAGACAGCCGCTCCTATCATATCGGCTACAAAAAAACCAAGAATCCTGACACATATTTCCGCAGATACGAAAGCCAGATCATTCTTTATGGCGGCGCCAGACGTATGCTTGAACAGGCGGGCATAAACTTAAAGGGCTTGAATGTCGATAAACTGAAAGCAGAGTATCAAGAACTGATGAAACAGGAAAATCTCAATCAGTATCTCGGACGGACACAGCCCGATCCGGCACAGGGACAACAGGAGAAGAATAAAAATCAGAGCTTATGAACAGTAAAGAGAGTGCTATCATTTTTCAGGTAGCATTCTTTACCTTTAATTCCAAATTTTTTATTCATTACATCACACATATTTACTAATTATTTACTTAATACCACTTCCAACATTCTAAATTTATTGCTTACATTTTGTTTCCATTTAGCTGTGTGATCAATTTTCCCTATTACTTTATTTTCATCAAAAAGCTCTTTCTTTGTTTTTTGACTTAAAATCTCCCAATTCTCTTTAGGAATGATGTATGTTGCATTTCCGTAAATTGCAGATTCTAATACACAACACTTTGAGAATATGAACGCATAATAACCTTTAAAACCGTTAATACCTTCTACTATTTTTTCTGAATTATATTTTTCCATATATTCTAATCTAAAAATATCATACGTATCTGTTTTTTCCCCACGTTCTCCTAATTGCTTTTTAATGTGTCTACTTGGCATTTCACCAGGAGGGAGCATTTCCCAGTTGCATCTCTGTCTTTTTGATGAATAATCTAACTGAATTTCTTCGTCAAAAATATTACACTCACCATATATTTCCAGCAGGATGTTAACAGCTTCTTTCAAGTAATTAGCTCTTATTTCATCAGTTAGAACAACTATAACATATAGTTGTCCATCTTTGCTTTTAAACAACTGTAATTCTATTCCGTAAGGTGGCACTTCTACCTGCGGCCAACATGGTTTATAGATATCAACTGCTACCTCAGAGGCGTTGGTATTCCCAAAAGGATGCACCCAATTTGTTGACACATATCGGCGTTCTTTAGGTTTTGACTTATCTGCATAAGAATATCCATATGCATTTCTTCTACACTGTGCTCCAAATATTCCAGAAGGTAATACTACATCTCCATTTTTAATTAACCCAACCTTCTTTGCTTCATCGCAGATTACAGGAATTCCTATTTGTATCTTATCTATGTCGTATTCTTTTGGTATACATACTTTTCTAATTCTTTTGCCTTTAATACAATGTTGTGCCATTTCAATTTCTCCTATTCATTTTACATAATCAATTTCATATAAGTTTCAAATAAAATAAAGCCTTTTAAAGACATGCTTAGGTCCGTATTAGTCATTAATGACATTTAGCTTTGTGATTAGCTAATGTAGTTCCAGCTTTGCTTTTCGACTGTTTACTAGACGATTTACTAGCAAGAGTCTTACCCGCTTTTCCTACTTTTCCACCGTGGTGTACTGCCATATCGCTATACCTCCTTTGCAAAATCTCCTTGCAGAAGAAGGCTTTCTTTGGTATTATTAGTTTGCGAGAAAAATAAGTCCAAAGACCTTCTTTGGCAAGGGAATTAGTCAGAGTTAATCTCTGGCTTTTTCTATGTAAAGAGCAGTGCTCTTACATACTATTATTTAATTTTTTCTACCCCAAGAGCCTTATATAATGGATTCAGCTGTTCTTTCACTGCATTTGCAATTTTTTCAATATTCAAGTGTTCTATCATACCATTGCTCTGTATTCCTTTATAATAAACTTTATTGGCTTGCTTGTACAAACGTTGGAGCTTATCGTATCCATTCTTTCCTGATACTTTTGTATTTTTACCCAGCCTCAAGAATCCTAAAATTCCTTCTATATCATATAAAAACCAGTCTTCAATTGACCTCTTTGCCTGTACGTGAATAACTTCAGCAACTCCACTATTTGCAAGATCTTTCTTTACTTCATCCCACTTTATCGGTGGTTTTGGTGCAAAATCAAATACATCCGTATCACTACATAAAACAATTGTGAACTCACAGTCATCCCTATATTTAGGCTTGATTTCTTTTGTGAATTTTCTGAGAGCAATACTTTTAAAACCACCTACACCTCTAACATTTCTGTATTCAATATTAGTATTGAATCTTCCCGCAGGGTGTAGCTTTCTGGCATTTGCGACTACTTGTTTGTAAAATTCGACCTCAGTATCTCCCTCTACAAAAAGTACAAGACATTTACTCATCGACATCACACTCCAAATAATCGCTTATGTTACTCTCTGAATCGGCAAGCATTGAGAACAGATAGTCTCCCATGCTCATATTAAATCCAGCTGCATCATTCTCCAACTGTTTCTGACCTAATTTTTTAAAAGCAAAGAACTCGGCCACGCCGGGCTTTCTATTCATACCAACATGAATCCAAGAAGGATTTAAATAGCTGATAATATATGGCGAATGACTAGTAATAATTACCTTACAATCATCTAACAACTGACTTATAATTTGTATATATGCTTGAAATAGTCCGGGATGAACAGAGTTCTCAGGCTCTTCGATCGCTATCAATGAGATATTGCTTACACTAGATACTATTATCTTGGTCAGTATCATAAATACTCTCTTTGCTCCATCTGACATCATTGAAAAGTTAACTGGGTTCGCTAAGTTTTTATCTTTAACAAATAATACATAGATAGAATTCGTAAATACAAATGGCGCATCGTCAGGAAACCGGTCACTTTCATCTGCATTAATTTTGAAATTCTTTACAATAACATCCTCAATGTCTGGAAATAACTGAAAATACACATCTTTCAACAATTCAAATTTATCTGGGTTCTGTTTCTTCAAATTGAAGATAATACGTGGGAGATTATCAGCGTTAATCATCTCATTTTCAAATCCCTTACGAATAATTGGGTCTGGCTGATAAAAACTCTTTGCATCTAGATTATTTTCCATATATATCTTCATTCCATTTAGCTTTATAATAATCTCTGCATAATATAACTCATCGTAGGCCCTTAGTTTATTTGCAACAAGCTCTGCAGAATCAACTTTTATCTTTGACGAGCATCGTCCTGTCTCAGAACTCTTATATAATGCTGTGTCCAGTGTTCTATTGATTAATTGAGTATACTTCTTTCCTTTCTCGTTAAGCTTAACTTTTAGAAACTCAGAAACAATTCCCGGCTCCATATCCTCACTGTTTTGCCATACAAATTCAAAGCCATACCGGACAATGTACTCCTGACCATGAATATCAGTAGACACCTCCATCTCATACTTATAATTTTTTCCAATCATATTACAATTAATTGGAATTAAATTAGAATTTGCCATCATTTCCTTTTTATCTTCAATTGTAGCTTTAATAAATGCTAACCCAAAATCAATGCCGAAAAGCACATTTGACTTACCAAAATTATTAAGTGCAACAAGAGCAGTAATATTATCAAAAGAGATTTTTACGTTTGATAAATTTTTGAAGCCATCAATCAAAACAGCTTGAATCTTCATACTGACACATCCTTTTTCTTTTATTGTACTCATAATATATCACCTTATTTAATAAAACGCAAGTATTTTTTGCACATTTTTTGTACTGATATTATTATATGCAATATATTTCAAAATATAAGTAATTTTCATTTTCTTTTTTTGAAAATAGTATGATGAAAGCATGCGTTATAGTCGTGATTCTAGATACTGCAAGAAATGTGGAGAAGAACGTACTCAATATCTCACTTATCGACGTGACACTTTAGCTTCATTGCGTTCTATGCCTCTTGAAGCCAAAATAATTCAGACAAAGTATCTTATTAATCAAGCTGTTAGAACTTTTGGAGAAGATCACTGCTACATCCTCTGAATCCTTGAGGTTATTAACTGCTGAAAGGAGCATACCGCAAGACTCAATTCCCATCATTGCTCTAGTTGGGAGGTTTGTGATAGCGATAAGCGTTTTTCCGACTAACTCTTCCGGTTCATAAAAGCTATGGATCTGATTATTGTTTGTCGTAATAATCTGTTCTTTTCTCATGTTGTTTATCTCCTTTTCGATAAAAAATAAGCCAGCAGGGATAATCCCTAACTGGCTGTTAAAAGTTACTCTATATGATCAGGCAATGCCTGTTGTGATGATTAAATCGGGCTTTCCCCGATGTGGTATGCTTCAACCACCTCATTTCAAGGCACAAAAAAAAGCGCCTTAACCATATTGGCTAAAGTGCTTCACTAAATATATTATACTAACCGAACAAATCAAATTTTATAACATTTGGATGTTCACCGCTTTTATACAGCTTTACATATTTGTGCCATAATTTTCCTACCACAAACTGGCTTATTATAAGCCAAATGATAAATAGAAATATAAATGCTGCACAACCTAATGCAAAAATTGCTTCCGCATATTGACTAAATATAATACATGACAAAGTGATTATGAGAACTGCTGAAATTGGAAGTGACAATTGAAACCAAAATAACTGTCTATACGACTTATATAATTTTCTAAATTGCTCTTCATTCATAGTCTGTCTGGCAAACTTGAGCATTTCATTATTCTGTATTTTACTATCAATAGAACCAATATATGAAACCTTTGACATAATTATTTTTCTCCTATTTTTTCATGTTTTTTATGCTTTTTCTGTTATTTGCTACTGTTTTCTCCAACTTTTGAACATTCTCATATGCCATTCCAAACTTGAACAGTTTCTTTTCATTGCTATCATAAAAAGTTGTGACTTTATCATATGTTGTTGTCCATCCGCCAAGTTCATCACGATAATCTGTCTCAACATAATTCTCTTTTGAAGAATATACTTCCGAAGGCTTATACTCGATTGTTTTGAACATTCTGCGATATATTATTTTTCCCTTGTACACTTGAACTTTTTTTGTAACTTCATTACACCCAAGAATTGTTATGACAAGAAAGAAACCAGCAGTAAATAAAGTGGATAAATAATTTCCCAATGATTTACATTTAGGTAATCCGAAGACACAAATACAAAGTGCGCAAATAAAACTAACTGCAATGCATATTGCATAAAAAATCTTGTATCCTCTTTTCATGCACACACAATATTTCAATGATTCCATTCTTAACCTCGCCATTTTCATCATTTCCCATAGGCACAGTATACCACAGTTCCTGTGTCTATGCGATAACATTTACTGCTTCATCCTGCATGGAGAATCTTCTGCTTAATTTCGCATCACCAAGCATCATAAATTGCTCATAGATAAGAGTGTCTATATACACATTCTCGCCTTTATCTTTCAGCTTTTCATAATACTTAAGAGGTCATTGAAGCAGCAACCAATGAGGCTGGAAAAGAGGTAATAAAGCTGTTAGGCGGAGTGATATCCGGGATGAATGCTGGTCAGCCGGTAATAATGCAGGCAGCCAATAGTGAAGCACAAGAACCTACCAATAAATTTTTCTTTATTATTTGCCAAGTCAGTAAGTAACTTTCTATTGGAGGGCGTATCCTTCAAGTGTACTTTGATTACCCAGATATGTCTTTGCCTCATTCAAAAACTTAGCCGCTTGCCCATTCGGAAGCCGGTACTCAAGATTCACATACTTTCCCACAAGGGCATTTAGTTTTTCCACCTTTGGCATTCCGTCAACATTCAATTCATTAATTTCATTGATTAACTTTTTCTTGAATTCTTCAAACTGACCGTTATCACTAAGCTCATCATATTTCTTCCAGTAATCCAAAGCAGGAAGCAACTCTTTCATATAAGAACGGGCTTGTTCCTCCGTGAAATTCTCGCTTACCATATTCTTAACACAAACTTCAATCAAATCGTCCATATCATTGTAAGTATATGTTATCATCTCTACCTAATGCAATAATTCGATTTCAAATATCCCCATATGTAAAGTCGGTCGGATTAACAGGAGATCTTGCTAATATTCTAGGAAATTCTTTTATCTCATAACCGAGCATATTTTAACTCTATCTCAGCTAAAGAAATTCATATACAATTACAATTTTTCCCGTAATCCCTTATATATCTGTAATAAAAAATTACCTTCTTTACGAATATTACTATAATATATATCTAATTTGTTATTATCCTTATCTCTTTCTTTGAATTCAATGTAAAATTTCGCAACTAATGCACAAAATTGTTCTTTATGTTTTTCTAAATCCCCAATATTTTTAACTCTTGAATTAACAATGCCAGTCTTTGAATCAAACTCCTCTACCCCAGCAATAACTTTATTCATATATTCGTCAGGATTTTCTTCCTTTTCACACTGTTCAAGAAATTCAACTATATCTCGAAGTTCTTGCTCTATACCACTTTTATTTGAAAATACATCTTTCGATTCCATCACTTCTACATCCTGTGGATTAGCTTCATGTGCATTACACTTACTATTTTGCATAGATTCATTTTGTTCTGATTCAATATCCTTATATTTTAACTGTATTTATTTAACTAACATAATAACATTAGTAAGTTTACCATCTAGTTCACTAACTATATCGCAATGCAATTTTGACATTTATCAATGTTATCAACATAATTTTCATCTATTAAGGTGTGCATATATTCATAATTCATATTAATGATATTATTACTTCATCAATGTATTCTTCAACTATTTTTTTGCACGTGCATTCCATATTCCATTAGATGTCATTCTAACAATTGACTTAATCCTATTTTCCCTACACTTTTCCCTAAAATGAAATACCACCTTATGTAATACTTCAATCTGGCTTGTTGCTTCTCCTCCATAATCAAACGTTAATACAATTTCATTAATAACCTCCTAGTAGAATAACAAAAGCCGGCATTTACTGCCGGCTCTCTGTTAATCAAATTCGCTTCTACCATCCAAATCTATGATACTTATTGTATATCTCATTTAATGCTTCAATGTAGCATACAAACGCTGGATGGAAATTGTCTTGTTGACACAAATATTCATTTCTTTTTTCTAGATATCGCTCTCTTACTTCAATCCAATGATCTGGTTTCAAAAACTCCTCTTTTTCATCAATTCCTTTATCACTTGGAGACTGATTCCAATAATATTTATCGTATCTGTTATCCTCATGTTTCTCATGAATAAGTCTTTGGTAATTCCCCCAACCATCAGATGTAATAATGCACACATCAATACTGTATGGAATCTTCCCAGGGTTCTTTGGCCCAGTTGTAATAACAGATGTTGAATCTTTTGACGCTCTCCATTTCTTATTTTTAAGAATTTCATTAAATATATTCATTATATATTCTTTCAATTTTTTGCAGTTATATCTCATTCCATTTTCGATGAAGAGATTAAAATCGAAATCAATTGGAGCCTTTCCATTTCTGGTAATCATATTTCTTCTTTTGCTTCCAACATCAAAAAAATATGAATCGATTCCTTCCTTGTTCAAACGCTGGACTAATTGATTTACAATGTCTGCACAGGTGCTGTAGGTTTCCTTAATGAATTTTTTGTCTGTTACCCATTCGTACATAATGTCTCCTTTCAGCCACATACCGTCCATCTAGCTTCTGTAGATCATTGTAGAATATCATTAAAAAAATTCAATGTCAACGAGTTTTGCATAATATTATCCCAGCCCTAAAACCTTCTGTGTGAGCTGCTGTGCTCCCTTTACGCTTCCAACCGTAAGTGCTGATATGAAACACATCTCAAGCAGATACAGGATTGAACCCGTCCATCCGGTTCCTCGACCAGAGTTATCAAATATTCCGTAGCTTAGGATTGCATTGCTTACAATAATTGAAAGTGCTATTGTAACTGCTTCTAAAACTACTGAAAGAAAATACTTAAAGTAAGATACTGCTGTATGGCTTACCATACGGTTTCCAGAAAGTGTTGAGCTGGCAACTGAACCAAATGGAACAATTACAAGAATCTTTAAGAATCTTACATATAGGTTGCTCCGGCAGCTCTGACCATTTCGATGAATCTGTGATGCCCAATTCCATAAATAATGGAGCCCTCTCCGATTCTTACAAATTTCCGCTTTTTCTTTATAAATATTATATTTACTTATTATTTTCATCATGCAAACGATATTTTCTATTTTTATTTGCTCCTTCTATTATCATATCCTCCATTTCTGTTAAAATAGCTCTTGTACGTGCCGGACTCAATCCTATATATTTTGCTATTTCACTTGTTTTTGACCGACCATTTTGACTTAAGTATTCTCTAATTAATAACTGGTTTTCTTCTGTTTTTTCTTGTTTATTTTTTGCATTGGTTTTTATCGCATGCTTTTGTCGCTTGTTTTTATCGCTTGTTTTTTTACAAATTCAAGCGATAAGCGAGTTCTATCCGGATTATAAATCTCTTCAACCATAGGAGTTTTCCATCCTTTCTTCAAGCCATTCCACGCTGATTCAGCAGTATCACATACTCCCTGTTGTGTTTTCTTTGAAGAAAAGACGGACATACATGCCCGCCTTCTCCATGGTTATTTTCTCATTTCATTTTTTAACTATCGTTTCTATGAATTCAAATTTTCTCTGCGTTTCTTTACGGTAATAATCAATCCCGTTCCGGAAAGATTTGATAGTATAAACAGCCATACACTCGGTGTGTTGTCCCCGGTTTTAGGTGCATCATCCTTCTTATCAGTTCCACTCGATGGCTTGTCATCAGAGGTATTTGCTTTGATGGTAAATGTGGTGCTTGTAGAACCATCCGTCCAAAGGATTTCAACTGTATGGGTTCCTGCCGAAAGTGTATTCAGGTAGGAAGCTTTCAGTGTGATAATGGTAGAGCCTTCCTTTGCAGTGTAACTGCTCTTGTCTATCAAATTTCCGTCCACCTTAACTCCGGTAAACTTGGAGAAGTCTCCGTTACCCCGGATGGTGATATTACCATCACTGTCATGCGTCCAACTACTGTTTGCTCCATCAATAATCTGATAGGTGTTATTCGGTGTCTGGCTTTCCTGTTTAAAGGTAACTTCTATGGTGTGATCAGTATTCACATCACTAAAGGTGTAGCTTGTGGTTGCTGTCACTTCCGAACCATCCACCTTTACGTCCGCAATATAATATCCTTCGTTCGCCTTGATTGTATATGTAAGCTGACCTGCGGCAGATACCGTTGTCGTGCCACCGGGAGAGATTGTTCCACCGATACCTGCCGTTGCGGTAATCTTGTAGCTTGCTGTACCGATCGGAGGCGTTATCGGCGCTGTATCCGCCGTAAAACTCCAACTTCCACGGAATACCACGGTTGTGCCGTTTAGGTTGCCGGCATCCCAGCCCGAAAAAGCCCATGTGCCGTTTTTACCATCCTTTTGTGCCTGAATGCGTGTTGTGGAGGTATATTTCTTATCCACAGCCGCCTTCGCCTGTTGCACACTCGAATAGGATCTGCTATTTAGCGGCAGCGTTGCGCCTGTCGGGAATACAGAGCCCCAATTGTATTGCACCGTATAATTTTTTGTCACCGGCGGCTCGGGGCGTTCCTCAGACCTTTTATAAATATAACGAATCGTCATACCACTGTTCGAGACAGCATTTTCCATCCCCTCCGCTTTAACAAAAGTGTAGCCGTGCAGTTCCTGCGGCGGCTGCCAATCAACCTTTTTGCCTACCGGAACAGTAAAGGTAGTCGGCATGGTGTTTGGAACATCTGTGCCATCCTCCAGCTGATATTGGATGGTGACATTGACATAGCGCTGCTGCTCCGTATCATCATCAGCCAATACCTCGCCTGTCGCATGATCTACAATCTCAAAGCCGATGGTATCGCCGGATTGCAGAATGGCATTCTCCGGAATCGTGTAAACCAGAGAGCAGTTGACAAGGCCGGAATTAAAGTCGCTGCCCTCGTAATCCAACGCACCCTTTGTCCAGAATTTGCTTTTCTCTTTCCAAACAGGGATGTCAAACTCCTGCGTAGTGAAAACCTGCTCCCCATCTGTCGTGACCGCTTTTTCGCCGTTGGAATGTTCCACCCACAGGCGCAGGGTCACAGTCTTCGCTTGGGTATTCGAAAGATTTTGTATAATGGTGCGCAGCTCAACCTGCTGCCCCTTCATGCTGCTATAATCAAAGCTGTTTTTACTGCCGCCGCTTAATAGACGGCTATTCCTGTCATTTTGATAGCTCGCATATGCGGAGGAATTCGCTGCCTCAAAGGCAGAAGGATCTTTTGTGGGATTTCTGTAACCGCCGATATACTTTTTCACCTCAGGAACAGCCACATAAAGCGCAGGGGGATTTGTAATGAGCTGACTCATGACCTTTATGCCCTGTAGCTTGCACACATCGCAAAAATCATTCTGAAAGGTCTCTCGCATCAGACAATCCCTGCTGGAATTATAGGTATAAGGATAGTAGTCAAGATGCGGGCAGGTATAGGTATTACGGAAGCCAAGCAGCTGCTTCCACTTCACTTTCGTGGGATCTTTTGTTGCAGTCATATTCAGTGATGTAGTGTAATTCCACTCATCTACAGGAACAGTGCTATAATTATATTCATCTCCCAGATGGAACAGACCGTGTCCCAGTTCATGCCGCTGGGTAAACGCAGAATATGCGTTTCTCGCTGACGCAACAATATAGTGAATACCATATTGTTTATTATCATGAGAGCCACCGAAATACTCACCGCTATTCACCAACACAACGAATTGGTTGATATTTTCATACACATAATCATACTGTCTATAATTATGATCCATCGTGTTTTCGTTTGGATGCGTTTCATTAGGAATATGTGCGTCATGAATCTTCTCGATAAACGCAGGGCCTATGATGCGCTCCAAAACATGGTTGCGCCAGTTTCCTTTGTTAGTAGAAATTCCTCCTTTGGCGGTCGCAGCAAAAAATGTGCTGGTACCACCATAGCCATCCACCGATGCCGTGCAGAGTGCATAGACATTAAAGCGATCCGCCATGCTGCGATATGGCTCTATCTGCAATACCTCCCCCCACAGCTTTTTTACATCCTCGACAAACTGCTTTTGCTGGCTTTTGGTGTAGCCCTCGGCGCAGTACACAATCACCATGTTCTCCTTATCGCTGCGAGGCTTCTGGATTGTATACACCGGTACGGTTACATTTGCATATGCAGGATCCTCAGTGTAGAGGGTACTCATCTCCAGCTGTAGATACTCATCCGTGTTCACATTCCAGTCACCATTCACATCCTCTCGCACAGCGCCGGATATGCCAATGCTGTCATCCGGCGCATCCGGTGCGGAAACAACATAGGGGTCCTGTGCGCTCTGTCCTGTGCCGGATGATACGGTGTAATTTTCCGTATTCAGATAGAAGGCAGGACGAACGCCGTAATATCCCTTATATGGTGCGTCACGCAAAATATTCCCTTGAGGGGTCACAAATCGCATATCATGGTTACAGGTTGTAATCGGTGTACGCAGCCAATAGTTCCATGCTACACCGCTTCTGTTTTTTGCGATATGGTAGCCGTTCAGGTTATCATTAACCGTTTTGAGCTGCTTAACATCCAGCAGAAAAACTCTATCCCAAATATATTCATAATGGGCACTGTCATACCCATCCGCTACCGTATCAATTGTGGTGTTATAGGGAAGATCAACACCGGCTGCGTCGATATAACCTGCCGTATACTCCGGATGGGAAACGATAGAACGCTGCTTCACCGTTCGAATCGCTCCCAGCTCATCCGAACGAAAGCTGCGAAGGAAGCCCTCCTTTTGGTCATATGCTGCCGTTTTAGGATAGACAGAATCCTCTGTTGGCGGATTTCCGCAAAGCCATTTCACTTTTCCTGCTTCAGCGTTGGAATTGAGCCAAGAACGTATGTTGCTGTCTCTCCAGTGGTTAGAACCAAAATTATCTCTCCAGCTATTGCGCCGGTGCGAGCCTGTTTCGGCATTTTTGTTGGTTTTTGCATCATAGGGCATGTAATCACACAATACTCTATCCGAAAGCATCAATGGCCCATTGCTATCCTTCGCTACACAACGCCACACAATTGGCACTCCCCCATAAGTACCCATCTGAATGTAGTCACCAATTTCGATGGTTGGCTTGTTATCTGCCGCCCTAACCTGCAAAGGGCATAGCACCAAAATTACCGCAAGCAGCAGAGATACCGTTCGTTTGCCATATTTATGTTTGATAATATTCATAAAGTCCTCCTTTTGTCATTCTCTCCTGAGCGTCATTCACGGTCAGTAGGCTTCTACCCCCCCATTTTTGACATATGTCAATTTATACAATTGCTGCATCATCGATATTCACCTCATTTCTACTTGAGTTATTGCAAAAAATAGGTCTTTCTGCGATACCCCCTTGTGCCAAATGCTGAAACACCTTCATAAAGATGTAATAGCTTATTTATTTTAGAAAAGTATCCGACAAAAAACTCTACACTTCAGACAAAAAATATATATATTTCTCATAATCGTATCATGGCGATGTACATTTGTCAATGATGTGACACCTCAAGATCACCACAGTCCTGATACTTCTTATACATGTCATTGATATAAATCGTAGGCGAAATATTCCTGCCTTCCTCTCGTAAGATGATGCCATCAAGAGTCACATTCACCTTTTCCACGGGTTCTGCCACAAGCTCCATTCCTTTGAACTTCTCAGGCATATAATCCATAAACTTTTCTTTTACTACTTCCTTAAAAATCTCGTAATTCATCATATTACGGTTCCTCCTTAATCTAAATTGTCATACAAAATCCCTTCATCCTCGGGATTTTTGTGTTCTCTGTAACTGTTGTCTTCTTCGATTCCCATATCAAAAGTGGTATGAGATTTTCTTTTCTTTCTGTAATAATTCTTGAGAAACATGCACTTTCTACAGTCCTCACAGAATAATTCTTCCGGCGGAATGCCAAGTGCCTTTGCAATCCTGTTCAACGTTCCCGTCCTTGGAACTCTTGAACCATTTTCGTATTGGGCAATTCTTACATCACCTCTATTTTCAAAACCACTTTTCTCGCCCAGTTCCCTGAGTGTCATTTTTTGTCGTTTTCTGTAATATCTGATTCTTTCTCCTACCACTGTTTGTCCTCCAAATCAAAAAAAGCAGGGAACATAAGTCACTGGCTTACATTCCCCGCAAGGTTAATTGTTACTGTTTATTCTTTTTCTTTCTTCCACGAAGTCCTACTCCAACACCTGTAATAAGTGCAAGTGCACCAATTCCAAGATAAAGAAGCGGATTTGCATTGTCGCCTGTCTGTGGAAGCTTAGGCTCTGTCGGTACATTGATAAGCTTAAGAGTTGTTACAACAACATCCGGTGCATTGTCATCGTATCGAAGAGTTACATCGTGAGCTGTCTCATCGAGGATATATGCTATTTAAGACATTTATAAAAACAACGCTCCAAAGTATTGCTGCGGTTATTCCAATAGTGACTCCTATAATTATCCTTTTGTTGTTCATCAGCTTTATCCTCCATAAATTCCGATTATTGCTTACATTATACTTCGTCCATCTCTCTAAGGACAGTGGGATGTTGTGATGAAAGTGAGAGAGATCGCTTACCTGTCAGACAATTTATCTTACTATATTTTTTGCACGATAAATTTACTGATTTAATATCTCTGCAATCGTGTTTGGTGCATATTTATTGAGTTCATGTCCTGCATTTGGAACGATGTGCAAAGTAGCTTGAGGTAGCAATTCTTTTAACCTTTTAGAAGCCTTTAGATTGGCAGTATCCTTTTTGCCACACAAAATTGTTACTGGACAACGAATATTATTTAATTGCAAAGTAAAATCCAATGACCGCATAGAGTGAGCCAATTTTATGGTGCTGCTTTTTGATAGTCCCATACTTTCAAAAACCTTGTTTGGCATACAACGGAAGATAAGATTTTGAAAATCTATCAGTAAACTTGGAACTTTATATTGTGCGCCAATCAAAACCAGCGAATCCACTTTTTCCTCATGTCGAATAGCAAAATCAATCGCAAGAAGCGCACCTAACGAAAGACCGCAGATACGAAGCGGCTCTTTTACTTCTGAATACCGCTGTTCTAAATCACCCAAAATCTGCGAATAGGATATTTCATCTTCTGTTGAAGAAAAAAGTTCTGGGCAATCGACATCAGAAATTGATAGTTGTTGGACTACTTCTTTCCAGTCCTGTGCAGTTTGTCCCAACCCATGTAAAAGAACCGTTTTCATTCGACACCTCCTAAGTTCAAGATATTCATCAACGCACAAACAAACTGATATTGTTCTATTTCTTCATTGTTTCAATTGCACCATAATCTTTTAGGGCATTTTTATTGAATGCTTCTTGTAACTCATCTCCATTGTCGAACAATATATTTCCGCTTGAAGTGAGCGGCAGCAAAAATGCGCTCGCCTTGAAGGTTTCAGTTGGGTTGTCTACTAAAATAATCAAAGGGTTTTTCGCTTCTATCGGGTCTGCAACGCCAAGCGTTACGTTGGTGGGAAAGACCAATAATTCGTCTCCTTCATATCGATATAGAGCCGTTCCGTTTGGCAATACGCTTCCGTCAACTGTCAATATGGCTATCTGGTCTTGTAAAAATACCTGCATTTCTTCCGCTACATCATCAAAATCTACTGCTTTTAATTTGCTGGCATTTCCAAAACGCTCTATCCACGCAGGATTTGCTACTACCAAGTGATCATATTCGCCTAGTATATCGGTAAGTTCAATCGCACTATCCATTGCATACGACAGCAAAATATGATCTGCCTGTGACTCTAAAAATTCTTGCCCTGCAAGTGTTAGGCTTTCCGTTTCACAGACTGTGTCAATATCTTGATAGGCTATATAGCTGAGTCCGTCTATATCATATTCAGAAAGAATATCTTTCCCGCAGCCAGTTAAACCAAGCAAAAGCGTCAAGATAAGTATTATTGATGTTTTTATTTTCACTGTCATACCTCCCAAAATTCCAGCTTGTCGAGCTAGAAAATCTTGAATTTTTAGTATCCGCTTTTTACACAGACAGATTCGCATCTCCCCAATCCTTCATATAGTCAAGAACAGATAAAAAACTTTCTCCCAGTTCTGTCAATGAATACTCCACACGTGGAGGAACCTCACAAAAATCGTGGCGAAGGATAAAACCGTCTGCCTCTAATTCTCGGAGTTGCTTTGTAAGGGAACTTTCCGTTATTTCTCCGATCTGGCGGCGAAGCTGCCCAAACCTCCGGACATCACATTTTCCGATATACCAGAGAATTTCAATTTTATATTTTCCTCCCAGCAATTTCTGCACGGTGGAAATTGTTTTGCACCGATTGATTGCGGATTCAGATTTTCTCATTCTTTTCATCTCCTTCTCTGTCATTATATCCCATTTCACGCCAAAATAAAAGGTACTACAAAAAAGTACCGTACTTTTATTTTCGCTGTGCTTTGCTATAATGTTGTTAACGGGAAAGTCATGTGCAGGTTTGCCCGTTACCTGCACATAATCATTGTAACAGGAGGTATTTACCATGCACTATACAGGAACCATCTGGCGTCCACCCTACGAGGCAGATTCCCTGCTTTTAGAAGTGACCGCAGGTTGCACACATCACAAGTGCAAATTTTGCGCACTGTACAGTGACCTGCCCTTCAAATTCAGGATGACACCCATAGAGGATATCGAAAGCGACTTATTGGAGGTACAGGTCTTACGCAATAATCCTGCTTCCATAATAACAAACAAACTACATGGATTGCCACGTCCAAAGCCGATACAAAGAGTTTTCCTAACTGGGGCAAACCCATTCGTTCTCAAAACAGACAAACTCCTTGAAATTGCAGCACTCATCCGAAAGTATCTGCCATCTGTCGAATCAATCGGCTGTTTTGCCCGTATTACAGATTCAAAGAACAAGACGGAGGAAGAATTGCTGCAACTCCGGCAGGTAGGATATAACGGACTGACGATTGGAGTAGAAACCGGAGATGATGCGGCGTTGTCCTTCATGCGAAAAGGTTATACTTCGCATGATATTCTAACCCAATGCAAAAGGTTGGAGCAGGCGGGCATTGAGTACGGCTTCTTCTATCTGACCGGCATTTCTGGTAAAGGAAATGGAGAAACCGGTGCGAAAGCCTCAGCAGAAATTTTCAATCAGCTACATCCTTTTCTGATCGGGCCGAATATGCTGACAATCTACCCGGAATCAGAACTGTATCAGGAAATACAAAACGGAAACTGGGAAGCAGAAGGTGAAATTGAAAAATATCGGGAACTCCGTGTCCTTGTGGAGAATTTGAATATTTCAACCTGTTTTGCCGCCATGGGAGCTTCCAACGCCTTTCAACTTCAGGGACTTTTGCCGGAGGACAAAGAAAAATTACTGGAGACACTCGATAGAATTATTTCGGAAGCCGATGAAACTGAACTGCTGCACTACAGAAAAAATCTCCCTCATTTATAAGCAAACTTATGCTTACATTATAGTTCATTCATCCCTCCAAGTATAGTGAGATTTTGTAAAGGATTGAGAGAAACCGTCTTTCCATCGAACAGTTTCTCTCACTATATCATCCTGACACGATCAATTTACTGGTCAAAATCCGGATACAGCTCCAGCTGGGCAAAGTCCTCATCGGTCATCGCACAGAGCTTTGCAAGGGCGCTGTCAGTCAGCTCTCTCAGCTCTGTTTCTTCCGGCGAAAGCTCGCCGCGCATCTCACGCAGGCTGTCGATC
>OIYO01000884.1_pt1 | contig 20466 bp, 16 predicted proteins | sample 1588191 | NCBI WGS metagenome assembly OIYO01 (sample SAMN03283275) | human gut metagenome | biome: human-associated habitat; material: feces | host: Homo sapiens | place: Peru | collected 2012 | reverse complement strand
ATTGGGACATCCTATCTCTATCTGAGTCTCCGATTCGCCGTCCTTAAACTCGGCTGACGTAGGAATGACGAAAGCCGGGTCGGCATTGTCTACGATTATCGGCACCGAGAGATTGCCCTTGGTGTTGGCACGCTTCACGGTGATGCTGAACGTCTGATGATTGGCATACTCGTCGGGGGTGAGAAGTTCGCTCGCCTTGTTTGACGATGCAAAGTAGACACCAGGATTGTCTTCGCCCACCTGCTTTGCCCACTCGTAGTTGTCGTCGTCGGAGCAAGCAGCAAAGGCCGTAGCCACCATCACGGCGAGCAACGTATATATGATGTTATGTATCTTTCTCATAGCTGTATGATGTTTAGATGTGTGTATGATTTACTCGGCTGTTATAGCTCCCGACGGGTTAGGACCTACGATTACAGCAGGGTTGTGGTCCTTCTCGGTCTCCGGAATCATATAGTTCATCCACGGAGCCACGTAGCCGTCGTACGAGTTGAGCTGCACTGACGATGCGTAGTTGGTGCCGCTGTACTTGCGCGTAACGGGCAGATTGAGACGCTTGTAGTCGAACAACACGAGTCCCTCGCCCCACAACTCTATGCGACGCTGTATCATGAGCGCGTCGATGAAGTCGTCCATGGTGGTGGCATTGCATGTATATGAGCCGTCAGTGTAGCGATTGGTGTTGACCCACTCTTGCAATGCGGCAGCAGCGGCTGCTACGCCTTGGGTGTGGGCTATTGCCTCAAAGTAGTCGAACTGTATCTCCTCTATACGCATCAGCGGCAGCGAGGCCATGAGTCCTACAGTAAGGTCGGTAGTATTGCCGCTGCCAGGGCGGAACTTAAGGTTGCAGTAGGCAGGCAGTGTCGACCACTTCTCGCCCGACACATTGGTCTTATAGCCAGCGGGAATAGTGGTAGAGCCGGCATCATTGGGATTAATCCACGAAGCGCGGCGCCAGTCGTTGTCGCCAATCTTATCGTACAGCGCCTTGCCTATACAGCGATAGGCGTTGTATTTAGGAGTACCCATGCCCCACTCTGTCTCTGCCGACATCCATCCGAGGAAGGTGTACCATGAAAGCTCATTAATCTGCTCCTTCGAGTTGATGAGTGTACCCAACATCCACGAGTCGTTGGCGGTGTTGAATCCGGTAGCCGGGTCGCTCCATTCAGCTTCGGTGAGTGGATGGTAGCCGTCCGAAGCAAGTGCTTTCTGTGCATAGTAAGCAGCCTTGGCATAGCAGTCGGCAGCCGAATTGATGCCAAGCTTGTCGTAGCCGTCATCGGCATTCTCAGCCTCAATCTGCTTCTGCAAATCGGCGGCACTCTGCTCGAATCGCGAAGCCATCTCAAGCCACAGTCGGGTCTTCAGTCCGTAGATGACGCTGCGGTCCATATACGCCTTGATAGAGCGTGTATAGCCGGCGAGGCATTCCTCGGCACGGTTGAGGTCGGTCATAATGAAGCGATACATGGTGTAGAAGGGAGCACACGGATTGTTGTAGAGGTCTTGCGTGGGAGTGGTCTCCTTCACAATAGGCACGGTGACACCGTAGCTGCCGAGCGTCGTAGCCTCATCGTCGAGCGCCTTCACACCCGTCTTCTTGTACTCGAAGAGGCGTGCAAGGTCAAGATAGAGCATGGCACGATAGCCGTAGCCCTGACCCAGATACTGCTTGGCAACTTCATTGCCGCCATTGACGGCCTGATTGCCGATGCTGATAACGTTGTTGGCGTTCTTGATGAAGTTGTAATAGTAGTAGTAAGAGTAATAGTAGGCATAGCGCAGCGACGAACCGTCCTCGGTATATATCCAGTAGTTGTAGCCGTTGTCGCTCATGGGGAAGTCGGCACACAGCAGGTCGCGCATGTACATCTGGCAGGGATAGCCCCAGTCCTGGGTGTAATAGGTAGAGCCGAAGGTGTTCCATGTCACGAGAAACGAGGGCAGCGAGTTGGCAAGATATTGCAGCGACTTGCTGTTGGAGGCTATCTGTCCGGGCACAGTCATGTCCTTGGGCGTAGTCTCGTAGATGCACGCCGTGTTGCAGCAAAGCGTCAGTGCAGCAACCGAGGCGAGCAGCGTGTTCTTTATATATCTTTTCATGATTGTATGCTTTAAGAGGTTATACGTATTGAATATACCTTGATTTAGATTAGAACTGCACGGTTATGCCGCCAGTGAAGGTGCGCACCTGAGCGTAAGAACTCTCAGACGATGAGCCCCAGAAGCTGCTGCGCGGGTCGAATCCCTTGCGCTTGCTCAGATAGCAGAGGTTCTCGCCCGACGCATATACACGCACGTTGGTGAGTCCAAGCTTGGCTATGAGCTGCTTGGGCAGTGTGTAGCCGATGTTGATGTTCTGCAGAGTGAGCGTAGAGGCATTGGTGAGGAAGCGGTCGGACGTTCCGTTGCAGCTGGTGTCGTTGTCCTTGACTGCATACTGGAAGCGCGGAATCTGACTGCCGGTGTTGGTCTCCGACCATGCCTTGAGCACATCCTTATGCAGCGAGAATCCGGTGTTGCCCGACGACGGGTTGCCCATGAGTGCCTGGTAGCCGTAGTCCATAGCCTTGCCGCCAATAGAGTAGTTCATGGTGACAGAGAGGTCGAAACCGTAGAGGCTCAACGTGGTGCTCAATCCGCCATACAGCGTCGGGTCGGCCGAACCGCAATTGAAGTAAGACGCCGACGTATTGGTAGTGGTGGTAGAGAGTTCGCCGGTCTGTGCGTCCCTGACATACCACATCGACTGGCCCTCCTCGTTGACTCCGGCGTACTTCTTGAGGCGGAACGAGTGCAGAGGCAGACCCTCGGCAATGAAGTACGGGTCGCTGACATAGCCGTAATGGCCTTCGAGCTCGCTACCCTTCTTGTCGGGATGCAGTTTGGTCACCTCGTTCTTATAGTGAGTAGCGTTGAGATTGATCATCCAGTTGATGTCCTTGGTGCGGATGGGATTGAAGTGGAGGTCGAACTCCACACCATGGTTCACCATATCGCCTACGTTGTCGTACGAGCCTGAATAGCCGCCCGAGTAGGGCACATTGACGAAGCAGAGCATATCGGTGGTCTTGCGATGGAAGTACTCCACACTACCGGTGATGCGACGCTTGAGCAGTTCGAACTCAAAGCCTACGTTGAAGTTGGAGTTGGTCTCCCATGTGATGTTGGGGTTGCCCACGGTGTTCTGTACAAATGCCACCTCGCCGTTGAAGTTGCTCAGATAGTAGGTGTCGGTGTAACGATAGTCGCCGATGGCGTCATTGCCCTGCTGTCCCCACGAAGCCTTCAGCTTGAGCATGTCAATCCACGACGATTTGAACCACGACTCCTTAGACAGTATCCATGCGCCGCCGAACGAGTAGAAGTCGCCCCAGCGATGGTCGGGATGGAAGCGTGACGAAGCATCGCGACGATAAGACATCTGTGCAAAGTAGCGTCCGTCGTAGTCGTACATCAAGCGCGAGAAGTAGCCCTCAGTGTTGTAGTCGCTCGACGAGCCGCCATTGTGCATCTCCTTCACAGCGGCATCGAGTTCGGTAGCGTCGAAATAAGAGAACATCTGCTGGCGCGAACCGAAGAGGTAGTTGTACTTGTACTCATAGTTCTCATGTCCGAGCATAACAGTGGCGTTGTGCTTGCCAAACGAGCGTGTATAATTGGCTATCTGCTGGAAGTTGAGCGTGAATGTCTGATAGTTGGTCTTGTCTACCTCGCCGCCGGGCACGGTAGTCGCGGTGTTGCCATAGAACGACTGTATGGTAGACGTGTTCTTCCATTCGTTGTTGGTCACAGTGCCGTTGACGGTAAACTTAAGTCCTTCAATCGGAGTGATGTCGACAAAGCCGTTGAGGGTCATCACGTTGGCGAAGGTAGTATTGGCATTGAGCGAGTTGGTCTGGAGCACGTTGCGTGCCGGCTCAAGATTCGACGGGCGGTTCATGCCGGCATTCTCGCCAGCTCCGTAGTCGTACATGCGGCCGTGCTCGTCGCGCATGATATTGCCGTCGCCGTCACGCAGATAGACGGGATAGATAGGCGCAAAACGTGTAGAGATGTCGAAGAGCGACTGCGAACCGTCGCCTACGTCGTGCTGGTCGGTGTGGGTGTAGTTTATGTTGGCACCCAGCTTGAGCCACTTCTTTGCCTGATAGTCGGCCTTGATGCGTGCGGTGTAGCGCTCGAAGTCGGAGCAATATACCACACCCTCATTCTTCAGATAGCCGAGCGATGCGTAGAAGTTCATCTTCTCGGTGCCGCCCGTGAGGTTGAGGTTGTACTCCTGGCGCAGTCCGGTGCGGAACGACTCGTCAACCCAGTTGTCGGGTGTGAGCGTGTAGAACTTACCACCATAATAGACGCGGTTGCCCAGTGTAGCATTGGGGTTCATACGGCCGTTGGCGCCGATGAGATACTGGCCGTCGGGTACTGTATAAACAAGATAGCCCAGTCCGCCCTTGTCGCCGGTGAGTCCAAGGGTGCTGTTGGCTGTGGCATGGGCGTCGAAAGCCGACATACCCTTGTCGCGTACGTTATAATGATACAGAGCCTTGTAGTAAGTCTCGTAATATTGTGCAGGATTGGTGATGCGATCGTAGTCGACCGTGGCACGACTGTTGGCACCCCACTTTGCATCGAACGTGATGGTGGCACGCTCGCGCGAACCACGCTTGGTGGTAATCATTATGACACCGTTGGCACCGCGCGCTCCGTAGAGTGCGTTTGATGCGGCGTCCTTCAGCACGGTAATATTAGCTACGTCATTAGGGTTAAGGTTGTTCCATCCGCCGTCGTAGGGTGCACCGTCCACAATGATGAGTGGCGACGTGCCGGCATTGATAGATCCGAATCCGCGAATGGCAAACGACGGAGTGGCGGTAGGCGAACCGCTCGTATTGGTCATCTGTACACCAGCCACCTCGCCCTGCAGTCCGCTGAACACATTGGTGAGCTGCTTCTTCTCAAGGATGTCGCTCTTTACTACTCCAGCCGAACCGGTGAACGACGACTTCTTCTGCTGGCCGAATGCCACTACCAATACGTCGTCAAGCTGCTGCTGTGTAGAATGCAAGCTGATGCGCATTCCTGCCTGAGCCTTGACTGTTTGCGACTCCATACCTACGTATGTGACTACGATTTCTGTTCCGCGCTTCACTCCCGTAGGCAGTGTGAAATTGCCGTCGAGGTCGGTGACAACACCTTGCTTCAGTCCTTTCACCTTTACCTGGGCACCAATGACGGGCTCGCCATTCTCGTCGACGCCGTTCCGCTGAATGTGCCACTCGATTGCGCCATGACTTGGACCGACGCTGCAAGTAACGCAGAGGCCAAAATTACTCGTGCTTTCATAACATTATACTTTTCAAATTTCCAAAAAAAGGCACATATACTTATAATATGTGCCTTATGTTTATACACTAATTATAGATGCAAATGTATGAATATTTATATAAAATTACAAATAAAAAATCAATTTTTTTTCAATAATTTTGTTTTAAATTGATATTATGCAAAAGAAAAAAAAATCAGAATGACACCCACAGCATAATATCATATTACAATCTGTTATTCTGTTAACATTAACAGATATGAGGGTGTGGCAAAATTCAAAAAAGAATGAGTCCACTTTAAAAAGTGCCTCGATATAAGTTTAACATAGATTAGTTACCGTCAAGGTAGGTTTAAAACCGACCAAGACATTTGTTTAATTTAAATAGAACCCACTTTTTAAAGTGGGTTCTATTCATTTTTTACTTCAAATAACCTTTTTTACGGAGAGATTTTAGAAGATTGTATGTGGTAGATTTCTTTCTGCCAATCTTTTCACACAACTCATCCACTGTTGGTTTATTCTCTCCAGACATGAGCTCTATTACTTGTTTCTCCAAATCAGACAGTTTCGGTTCTACAGTTAGAGCAGAGGCTCGGTATAAGGTGATATTGAACATTCCTTCAGTCTCGTATTGTGGTTCAGGGAGTCCTGCATTAAGCATGAGTTCCTGCATTCTGCCAATGCCTGACCCTACATGCTCCACAAGGTTCATTCGCATAAATAGACTGAAAATATAAGGGTTGCGAGAGAGACTTTTTCTGCCGAAATGTTTGGCTACTATAGGGAGAAGTCCTCCTGGATTCGTAATTTCAATGCGGTCGTCATAAACCTCAACACTGGTGAAAGCTCCCTGCTCATAATAGTCACGATGGGCGAGAGCGTTGATCAAAGCCTCGCGAAATACATCAAGAGGCATTTCCCATTTCTCGGTTCTTGCACCAACCCCATGTATATCATATTCAAGCTTCAACTTATCCTGAAGCCATCCAAGCGCCTGTTCGTATTGAGAAACAAGTGGACCTCCAAAGGTCTTGTCATCAATAATGAGCAGTTTGTCTGTACCCTTGAACTGTGTACATCGCACAACTGCATGGAAAAATAGTTCCTCTGGATGTTGGGCAAAGAAGAGAATGGCTCCACGCTTGACATCATCATTCTCAGTGAATGCTTGTATGTTTTCAAGGAGTTGCTCATCATCCACATTATTAGATATATGCGCTTCTTGGCGGAACATTTTTACAATATCTGCGTCAAGATGCTCATAGATGTTATACTTCTTTGTTGGGATTGAATCGTAATATATCTTTTCTGCTTGCTGGAATAGCTCTCGAATCTCTTCTACGTTTGTGAGTTTCTGGCTATTTGCACCTTCCCTGACAAAAACATTTCCTCCAAAGAAATATGGTAGCTGTCGTCCGGCTGGAACTTCCAACACCCAGATCTCTTTTCCATCAACATCTACAGAATAGATTTCTATGTGAAGAGCAGGGGATATCTCACCTATGGAGCCTTGGATGGCTGAGCGTTTGGAATTGTCAACATGCGCACCTATAATGACTCCATGGTCATCTATACCAATCAGCACATACCCTCCTGCAGCATTGGCAAAGCTGCATACTTCCTCTGTTATATCGCGTACTTTAGGAGGTACAGCGACCTTGAAATCAACGTTGTAAGATTCGCCTCGTTCGGCCATTCGTTTTATTTCTTCAGCTGTAATCATATGAATTGTTTTTGATACGTTGCAAAACTACAAATTTTCCATTGGAATTCCAATATTTTAATTGGAAAGTTCCAATTATTTTGGAAAATCTATTGGAATTTAAACGTTTATCTGTGGTTTTGTGGCAAAAAAATAGTATTTCCTTTTTGCAAACAAAAATGTTTATTAACGCAATATGAGGGTGTGGCAAAACTCATAAGATGAGATGCCACACCCCCATATACTGCTGTCTTGCCACGTTCATTCCACAAGACTACGTGGCTGACTATTCTCCCCAAAAATATCCATCTTCGTCAGGCTCCGGCTCCAGTTCGTCATCCAATCCAGGTTTACCCTTTTTAATAGTTTCTGGCCCTGACCCTGCCATAATTCCTACAGCATCGATAGCGATAACATTGATTTGGGGTTTTATATATTCTTTCTTTTCCATAATTTTTGTTCTGTTATCTGATGATTATCTTCTTTGTCTGTCCCGACTTCAAGCGCACGATGTTGACACCACGCTGGAGCGACTCTATGCGTTTGCCGTTGAGGTCGTAGTATTCGGCGTCGGCGGCGTTGAGAATGTCGATGGCGCTGGCGTCGATGCCTGTCGTTGTGTCTTTAATGCGCATTGCAAGTTGTGTTGTGCCGCTTGCGGATGTGCCGCTGAGCCATGCACGGAACGGCCCTACCTTCACACCTTTCACCGTAGACGATGAGTTCTTTAGGTCGGCAACACTCCAGAAGCGGTCTTTGGCAATGATAAAGCCCTCGTCCAGTTCCTTAGTCCAGAACGTACCGTTAAGTGTCATGTCGGCAATGTCTATGGCTCCCGGCGTCACATTCAGCCTTGCTCTATCTGCCTTAAAGCACAACTCTTTCTGCTTGCCTATGCGCTGAACTACGCATGGTGTTCCTGCTGCCACCTCTCCACTGATGGAACTCAACACCAGCTCGCTTTCGTTGATGGCCTCAATGGTGTATATGCGGTACGGCTCTTTACCTGTCGGCTCTATGGCAAAAGGCAACACGAGTGTTCCCCACTTGTCAGACATGGTGCGGGTGTATGATATTGTGGATATGTCTATTGCGAAACATGGCTTGTCGCTAACAAACGAGGCATCGGTCAGGCTTACAGTTCTGGTTGTAACACCATATTCATAATTAAATACACCTTCAGGCAACGATTTGAACTTTAAAGTCTTAATGTAGTTGCTGCCAAAAGCACGGTCTCCCATCGCTTCCAACGATTCTGGCAATGTCACTTCAGATGGAGTCTTTGAGTTCTTATTTAGGTTTACGCACTCTTGAAAAGCACAATCCTCAATTCTCTTAATCGTGGATGGAATGACGACTTCGCCAGAAAGACCTGAACACTTCTCAAAAGCCCATCGGGGAATGACACTCATAGAGCTTGACAACTTAAGATCTTCAAGTCCAGTACAAGTGCTGAAAGCTTGTTCTCCAATAGTTTCTAATGAATTGGGTAACGTCAGAATGCCAGTAAATCTGGAGCATTTCATGAAAGCTCTTTTCCCGATATTTGTTAATGAATTGGGCAATGTCAGAGTGCCTGTAAATCCAGAACATTCTTCAAAGGCACTGCTTTCAATAGTTACTAACGTGTTGGGTAACGTCAAAGGACCTGTAAATCCAGAGCATCTATAAAAGACTCCTTGCTCCAAAATTGTTTTTCCTTGGGGTAATGTCAATGTGCCATTAAATCCAGAACAATCCATGAAAGCCCAAATACCAATAGATGTCAGTGAGTTGGGCAATGTCAGATCGCCTGTAAATCCGGCACATTTGCTGAATGCTTTTGTCCCGATAGTTGTTATGGAGTTGGGTAATGTCAAGGTGCCATTAAACCCCGTGCAACCCGAGAACGCATTGTATTCAATAGACTTTATCGAGTTAGGCAATGTCAGGTCACCAGTAAGTCCTGAACATCTCAAGAAGACACCTCTATCAATAGATGTTATAGTGTTGGGCAATGTCAAAGTGCCATTAAACCCAGAACAATTCATGAAAGCTGCTACCCCAATAGACGTTATGGAGTTGGGTAATGTTAAGTTTCCTGTGAGTTTGGAGCATCCATCGAACGCATTGGTTCCAATAGTTGTTAATGAATTGGGCAATGTCAAGGTGCCATTAAACCCAGTACAATGGCTGAAAGCCTGCGTTCCAATAGTCTTTATGGAGTTGGGTAATGTCAAATCGCCTGTGAGTCCGGAGCAACCATAGAACGCATTGGCTTCAATAGATGTGACGCTCTTAGGTATGCGAAGCTCTCCAACCAAAGTAGAACTACTAAAAACGCTGTTAGGAATTTTGGTGATTGGCGCGTCAAACTCTATCACACACTCATCATTCACGATGTCGTGCGACACCACATTGGCGCCAAAATCATACCTGTTAATATTCCATTTGCTGTTGTTAGAAGTCTTGTAGCGGAAGAAACTATGCCCACACATTTGGCAGACGGCACCGTCTTCCTTATGGCCAGCAGCAGCGATTTTGGACGTAAGTCCGCATATAGTGTCGGTCGTAGAGAACGCATTGGGGAGGAACGTAACGTTGTAGTCAGCCTTACAGCTAAATTTTTTCTTTCCTATGCGGAGCAAGTGCTTATTAGCATCATCCACCTCTCCTACCTTGACACACTTGCCGCCTTCGCGCTTGTACACAATCCACTTGCCGTCGGTAGACGCATAGGTGTTGTAGCCCTCCTGCTTCCATGAGAACTCCAATTTGTTGCCAGAAGACTTCACACTTATGTCGGTAGGACGGACATAGCCGTTGATGGTCTGTGCGACAGATATATTTTCATATCCTTTATTCTTCTCACAGTTGTCAAACCACAAACCGCGAACAGCTATCTTATGGCCATAGAGTGGGAATTTGTTGTCGAAGGCGAGCTTAAGATCTACGCAGTACCATGTGGCTTCATACGGCTTTAGTCCCTCATAAGTCATGCCTCGCTTAAGATTGCCAAACTGCGCTGCGCCCACAGTTATGCCATTGTGAACAATAGACCTGGAACTTCCCAACGCAACGTTTTGCGGGTTTCTAAGCATATCCGATTCGCTTTTTACGTTGGATATGTCTTTCCACAGACCGTTGAGTATAAATGATGGTGTGTCGTCAATGTCGAGCCAAACGTTACTTTCGTAGTGTGCGGTGTTGCCCTTAGAGTTGAACATCCACAATCGGAGCGTCACTTCTGTGCCGCTTGACGTGTATTTTGTGCTGACAAGTTGTAACTGCGGCTTGCGCTCAGTTGCGGCAGATGCGCTGCTGGCGCCTGTCATGAGCATCACGAATAATAACAACGTTGAGAAAAAGACGTTGCGAGTGTGCTTTGAGTTGTTGTGTTGCATAATGAGTTTTGGTTTTGTTATTCTGTTCTTTTGGGTTGCGAATTTAATTCAAAAACGTCGCTCTACCAAAAAACGGCAGCCGTAAATAAACGTAAAAGGAAGTAAAAAGAGGGGTAAAAAGGCGTGAAATAGATAAAAAAAGGGTAACTTTGCATAACATAATACATTGACTATGAAATCGAGACTCATACAACGGCTAACCTCATTTCTTGACCAACGCAGCCACAACTGGCAGCAACGGCTGTGCCTTATAACGTTTCTCATGCTCAGCTTGTCGGTGTTGGTGTTGGGAGTACCGATGCACATCGTCGGACTGATAGGTCGCTGCGACACCATATTATATACCATATCGGCAATGTCGTGGGCTGCAACACTTGCTATACTGATTATGTACCTTACGCAGCGTATGAGGCTGACTGTGGCGATATCATCGTTCGGAATATTGACACAGTTGGCAGAAAGTGCCCGTATAGTATACGTGGCAATGGAGCGTCCGGATGGGTTTGAGGAGACTATTGTGTTTAACCTGGTTATATCACTCGCCCTGATAATCTATATGGTAATGGCTGCTGTAAGACATATGCCAACCATATTAGCCCTAATGAGCATAGCAACGATAACATCGGCTTACCTATACACCGACGGGAAAATAAACAGACAGATTGTGGTGATATTCGTTATTGTGGAGATTTTTACATGTATTCTTGGCGAAATGATAAGGCGGGGAATAAGAAGTATGCAACGGGAAAATGCCGACTATCACTCTACACTTAACCGAGTGCTATCGACCTTCCACATGACCAAGACCGAGTTGTTGGCTTATATACAATTAGGACGAGGAGAGCAGAGCGACAAGGACATCACCGACTTCTTCGACCATCTCGACGAGCGCACCGAAGCCAACCTTATCAGGGCTGTGGAGCAACGTGTGGCTCAGCGCAAGATGCAACATGCCGACATATCGGCTGTACTCCCTACCCTAACACCCACAGAGCAGGAAGTATGCCGACTGATTATCGGTGGAAAGACTATAATAGAGATTGCTTCCATCCTACACAAAAACGCCAACAACGTAAGTTCTGTACGTATACATATACGCAAGAAGCTGGGGCTTGCTACTGGCAAAGACCTAAGAGAGGCTTTGCTGGAAGTAATGCAGAGAAAGTAGCTCATATATAAAAATAAATATGAGCCACATACTTAACAAAAAAAGGAAGAATGAAGCAAATATGGCTTTCATTCTTCCTTAAAATTATATGTTTGTGACAAAATTTCACAACACACTAACTAAGTTATTTGACCTCAATATGTCGTGTTGCTTTCTCTTCCTTCTTTTCAATCTTAGGAAGGTCGACAGTGAGGACTCCGTCGTTGACGTTGGCTGCAATCTTCTCCTTGTTGACATCGTCAGGCAGGATAAGCGTCTGCTCGAACTTTGAATAAGAGAACTCGCGACGCAGATAGTGCTCTTTCTTGTTCTCGTCCTTCTTCTCGTTCTTCTGCTCCATCTTGATGTGCAAGTTGCCATCGTTGTCGATATTGATGTTGAAGTCGTCCTTCTTCATTCCAGGGGCTGCAAGCTCCACGGTATACTCGTGTTCGGTCTCCTTAACGTTGATAGCCGGTGCCGTAGCGTTGGTACGCGGCATAAAGTCAGTGTCGAAAAAGTCGTTGAAAACTTCAGGCATCCAAGAATTTCTCATTACTGGTAACATATCAAAAACCTCCAATTATATTTTAATTATTAATGTTCTTTTTTTGCTTGCCTTCGAGCTTCTTGCTCTCGGCTTGCACTATCCTTATCGCAACTTACATGCCAAGGATGGAATGGAGGTTAAAGTGTTAAATAGTAAGCAAGTTTGGCGTAAATAAAGACAAATAGACACGAATCGTTGACAAATAGTCAGAAACGTAGTATATATAATGTTAGTATACTTGCAATTCTCTCACCACATCATCCACAATATATCCGTCGCTCATCAAATACAACAATGAGCGTTCGTCGTGAAGCAAATCACACGTTCGGCTATTCTGAAATATGTCAAATGCTCTTTCAGGCGAAACATCAAGCCGTTTGGCAAGTAATACACACACTCGTCCTATCTTCATCCATAGTTGAGAATCTCTAAGCATAATCATTCTCCTTTCTTGCTAAATCATTAAGTGGTTCGGCTTTTATAAAACGTAAGCATTTATCAAGCAAAGACTGAGATATTATACAGATTTGATTGTTAGGTTGATGTTCAGATAAACGTTTCAGGGCGTAATCCATAGAAATATCACCATTGATATAATCCTCAATCGTTGTAATGACTCTGTCATCGGCAATACCTCCTTCTATATAATCGTACCCTTGCCATGGTTTCATGCCATTTCTACTGCCAACAATAAAGTCAAGCCATTCACGATCATAGGTATCGAATATCTTGCACGTGGCATTTTGTTGTATAAAATTCATATCAAGTTCATACATATTCAGCCATTGTGGCAACCCCATATTTACGATACGGGTAGCCCAACTAACAGCTTGTTTCCTTATATCAGTGACATAAAATCCTTTGCCGAAATCAAGATTATCCCGACCTATTAGGCATAGTGGATTTTCAACTATGCATGTCGCACCATGATAAACCTTACGCATACTTTTATACATTTAATTTTTAGCCTCAAGCCTGTGCAAAGCCGTAAGCAAATCCTCTACAACATATTCCATGCTTTGGGTATGTAAAGGATCAAGCCGTGTGGTCAGCCCATGCATCAGACCCACTTTACGCAGCCGTTGATACATCTCCCTACGACTACATCCTTCAGCCTTCGCCGTGGCATCAACGCACATTGCAGCGAAAGCCAATGTTTGCTGTACTTCTGCTGTATTCATAATGGTATATACTTCTATTGTTAATACTTTATCTATAGGAGTTTTCTGCAAATATAAACAAAAAAATCGAGATATGGTACGTTAGTAAACCATTGATTTCAGATTAAGGAAACCATTTTTATTCAAATCCAAACCAAAATCCGACGAAAATCTGAGCAAATCCAAACCAACTTTCGCTGATTTTCGTGTCAAATCCAAACCAACCAGCAGAAAAACCGTATCAAAACCAAAGCAACTGGCTAAGAGAAAAACAGCCTAATCCCAAAATTCATACTAACTTTTGGGATTAGGATTACAAAATCAACATTTTATAACTACGGAACGTCGGCCTCCCGTCCGACGCTACTTTAATTTTACAGTACAGCTGCTATTCTACGTACATTGGCAAGCTTATCCATAAAAGCACTATCCTTACGTACTTTCTGTATATTATATCGCATTTGCAGCTTCAACAAGGGTTCTGCATTCACTCCAAGTGCAGCCTCAAACAGCAATGCTGTTTTCTCGGTAAGCGGTCGACGCTCATTAAGAATCTCATTGAGCGCAGAATAAGCTATGCCCATATCCTTTGCCAACTGACACTGGGAAATGCCTCTATACTCTATCTCATCCTTAAGTATCGCACCTGGATGTGTAGGAAAAGCTGGAGTAATGTTGTTAGCAACCATATCCGATGAAATGTTTACTTTGCTCATAGTTATATCATTTATAATGATTTGACAATTCTATTATATTACATATTGTAGCAATAGTCTTACCTTCTTCTGTTTCTTCTTCGAATTCTATACGGTATTGGTCGTTCACTCTAACAGAAGAGAGTCCTTCTTTATTACCAGACAAATGCTCATAGTTCAAAGAGTTGTACTTGTTGAGTCCAAGAACATTATCCTCTCCTACCATAAGATCAATAACTCTTATATATCTTTTTATTATCTGAGGTTGAAAGCGGTGCTTTTTATCCGCTTTTCCTGTTTGATAAAGATCACGCAAGTATGTTTCTTTGAAAATAATTTCCATTGAGTTTTTTTATATTATTGCAAAGATAGATATAATTATTTTTCTTCACAAATTTTGTGAAGAAAAACTATAATTTTTTTGCAATGCAAATATCGTACTGGCAGTAAAAAAGTGTTACAAATGAAAAATTGATTCTAGAGAATCGGGAAGCCTTAATTGAAGGGTTTTGTAGAGTAAAACACTCCCCTACTCTTCAATTAAGGCTTCTTTGATGTGCAAATGGACTACATTTGCTATGCAACTGTAGCCGTTTTGAAAGGTAAAAGGACTACAGTTGGAAGGCAAATGTAGTCGTTTTGCAAAAAAATGAAGGGTTTTTACGTTGTCTGTCATTGCGATTTTCGGTTCCGAAAATCATAACACACTGACTAAGAATAAGTTAACTATAACCGCTCAAAACTCACGAATTTCGAGCTAAAGATTTCCTCGTGCATTCAGTTGATAGTTTTGAGCGGTTAGAAATGCAAATATTGTATTGTCTGGCGAGGCTTACAGCCTACATATCCTGCATCGAAAGACCTACAAGTTTCACTTCCTTATACTTGGCAAACTCGCGTCGTATGGTGTCATATTTCTCTTGCAGCACATGTTCCTTATATCTCTCGGGGTTGCGTTTCACCTCAGCCACAAGTGCGGTACGGTCGATGTCGTTGAGCGCTATCACGTCAATCTCATTATTGCCTTGGCGGTCCCAGTAGTTGCCGACGGCTGTGACGCGGTCTTCCTCGGCAATGCGTTGGCGGAAATACTGTTCGAGGACAAGTCCGGTGTAGTCGCAGTAGTCGCGCTTGACGATTTCGAGCAGCAGGTCGTTGCGCTCCATCTCTATGAGGTTTTGGTTGGGCAGAATGAAGCGAAACCAGAAGCGGAAGAAACAATCGTCTATCGACCAGCGTATGTTGCGGTTGCCCTGCTTGCTGAACATAGGCTGCAGACGATTGATATAGTTGTAGTCTTCGTGCAGATTCTTGAGATAGGTGCCCGTATTCTTGCCTATGATGTTGTCTATCTGGTTCTGTACAGTCATGCCTCCGGCTATCAGTTGCAGAATGCTCAGATAGTTAGAGTAGTCTCTGCCAAACTCAGCCATAATCAGCTCTGTGCCCTCGCTAAGGAACGGACTGCCCGCTGCTGTCACCCATTCGAACATGCTGTCCTTGGTAGTGGCACCGGCATCCATAAGCTGACCTATGTATTTTGCCACACCGCCAGTGAGCATATACAGGCACAACAAGTCGTCAGGAGTGTATTCCGGATTATGGTCGTGCAGTATCTCTTTCATTACAGCTATGCGGAAGGGACGCAGTCTTATCTCGCAATCCTTGCGACCGTAAAGCGGTTCGTCGTCGTTGTCAAAAATCTTGTGCATCATGCTGAATATACTACCGCAGGCTATAAGATTGACATGAGTAGAATTGTGGTAGCGATCCCATATGTCCTGTATATGACTGGGTATGGCAGGGTTTATCTTCAGCAGGTTCTGAAACTCGTCGAGCACAAGGGTGAAGTGGTTGTCACGTCCGTATTGCATCAGTGCCTCAAAGAATTGCGCGAACGTCTCCATACGTCCGTATATCTGCAACCCAATGCTCTCGGCAGCAATTCGCTGAAATTTCTCTACAAGCACGTGCTCATTGTCTTTCGACACATACAGATAGAGCATGCGCTGCTCGTTCTGCGTACGCAGCAGCAGGGCTGTCTTGCCAATACGCCGACGGCCCATCATCACCGTGAAGAGCGACTCTCGTTCGCTCCTCACCCAATTGCGACGCAATATCTCAATTTCTTTCTCTCTGTCGTAGAATTTCATAATGCAAGCGTTTGATTTTAATTTAACCGCCATTAATTTAATGGCCATTACAATAATGCAAAGCTACAAAATAATTAATAAAACTACAAGTTTTTTCAGTGGAGAGTTGATTTTAGTTGAGAATTGAGAATTGAAAGTTGAGAGTTATGATATGCAATAAAAAAGTTAAGAGTTGAAAGTTGAGAGTTAAGAGTTATGATATGCAATATTTCAGTATTCATAACTCTCAACTCTCAACTTTCAACTCTCAACTAAAAATAGCTTTCAACTAAAAATAGCTATTTTTTCTTCTGGTCTTCTTCGATGAAGCGCAGCAGATGTTCCACTGCCTCACTCTCGGGGATAGCCTTCTCCACGCACATTTTCTGCTTGTAGAGCGATATTTTGCCTGGTCCGGCACCTACATATCCGTAGTCGGCATCAGCCATTTCGCCCGGACCGTTGACGATGCATCCCATGATGCCAATCTTCAGACCCTTCATGTGGGCTGTAGCGGCCTTGATCTTGGCTATGGTAGAGCGCAGGTCGTAGAGTGTGCGGCCACAACCGGGACACGAGATATACTCGGTCTTGGATGTGCGGAGGCGTGCTGCCTGCAGGATGGCAAACGAGGTGTCGGCAATGTCGCGCACGGTGATGTCGCCGTCGTTCATCAGCCATATGCCGTCGCAGAGTCCGTCAATCATCAGCGCTCCCATGTCGGCAGCAGCCTCAAGCTGGAAGTCGGCCTTCTCCTGGGCGCTGTGGCGATACATCTGGGCGAAGACAACAGGATTGAAGAGTCCGTTGGTCCACAGTTCGTGGGTCAGTGCACGCTGCTCGCCCAGCTTGTTCTGCCGGTTGCTCACGGCTATCACCACCACTTCGGGATGAGCCTTGAGGCATGCCAGATACTCCTCCGACGGAGCACCGAGCTGCAAGACGAGGAACTTCACGTCGGCCTTGACGCTCGAAATGAACGGTGTGGCGTTGTAGGGGAATATCGGATAGGTGTCCTTAGCGCCAGTGTAGGCGTTGAAGTCGACGATATACTTCTGTCCTTCCTTGCGGTTGGCGGGCAGCGAAGAGCCGCAGTAGATGTAGTCGGGATTGGTGTCGGCGCAGAAATCAACGTCAGCCGATGTCTGACCGTTGGGCAGCGAGGCAATCACTACGGGCACATTAGAGCCGCCTATGCCTCCGGCAGCGCGTGTCTTGCGGCGTTCGGGGCGCAGCCAGTCGAAGTCGGGCGATGCTGTAGCGGGCACCATGAGATGGCCTTCGCGCTTGGTGATGTAGTCGACAAGGTGGCGTGCCACCGGTATCTCAGCCTCAGGCTCCTCGCTCAGACTCACGCGGATGGTGTCGCCGATGCCATCGGCGAGCAGAGCTCCGATGCCTACGGCACTCTTGATGCGTCCGTCCTCGCCCTCGCCAGCCTCAGTCACGCCGAGGTGGAGCGGATAGTGCATATCGTTGCGGTCCATCTCGTCGACGAGCAGACGAACTGTGCGCACCATGATGACTGTGTTGGAAGCCTTGATGGAAATCACCACGTTGTCAAACTGCTCCTTCTTGCAGATGCGCAGAAATTCCATGCAGCTCTCGACGATTCCCTCGGGAGTGTCGCCATAGCGCGACATGATGCGGTCGGACAACGATCCGTGGTTGACACCGATGCGCACGGCTGTGTGATGCTCCTTGCAGATATTGAGGAAGGGAACAAAGCGGTCCTCAAGTTTCTTCAGTTCGTCGGCATACTCGGCGTCGGTATATTCTATCTTCTTGAACACACGAGCCGGGTCGACATAGTTGCCGGGATTGACGCGCACCTTCTCGGCATAGAGCGCAGCCACGTCGGCAACGTTGGCGTTGAAGTGTACGTCGGCAACAAGCGGAGTGTTGAAGCCGTCAGCACGGAGCTGGGCGTTGATGTTCTTCAGATTCTCAGCCTCACGACGGCCCTGTGTGGTGAGTCGCACAAGTTCGCCGCCAGCCTTAATTATTTTTTCTGCCTGTTCTACGCATGCCTCAGTGTCGTTGGTATTGGTAGTGGTCATCGACTGGATGCGTATAGGGGCATCACCGCCAATCTGCAAGTCGCCCACCTGAACGGGCGATGAAGAGCGACGGCGATAGTTGAAGAGATCTGTCATTTTAGCATTTATAATCGTACTTCATTTCAGCCAACTCCTTGTTTGCCTTCTCAATCTTGGCACCGAGTCCGGCCTTGTATACTTCCATCTTACTTGCCATCTCAGCGTCGCCGAGGGCAATCATCTCGCAGGCGAGGATGGCGGCGTTCATGGCACCGTTCACACCCACTGTGGCAACAGGGATTCCTGGAGGCATCTGTATGATTGAGAACATGGCGTCCAATCCGTCGAGCATACCCTTGATAGGAACACCGATAACGGGCAACGTAGTGTTGGCAGCGATTACTCCAGGCAGTGCAGCAGCCATACCGGCAGCGGCGATGATGACCTTAATGCCACGGTCCTTGGCACCTTTAGCGAAGTTTTCCACTGCAGTAGGTGTACGGTGGGCTGAGAGTGCGTTCACTTCAAAAGGAACCTGCATGTCGTTCAAGAACTTGCATGCCTTTTCCATAACGGGCAGGTCGCTTGTGCTGCCCATGATGATGCTTACTAATGGAGACATAATGATTAATTATTTAAAAGCCCTACCCCCGACCCCTCCCCCGTAGGGAGGGGAGTAATATGTAGAGTTGGGCTTTGGTTTATTGAATTTATTATTTATACGATTAATATCTATACTTTTGTTTCTTTTGGTCGAACTTTGCAAGTTCAATCAATGGGAAAAAGACGCGATTGGCAAAGCATATCGCTCCCCTCCCTACGTGGGAGGAGCAGGGGGTGGGGCTATAATCCCAATATCACCATATACGCCACTACCAATCCCAAGAGGAATCCGTAGCATACCTGGCGCAGCGAGTGTTGTCGCAGAATCATGCGGCTTGTGCCTACCATTCCGCCGAGGATAATGACCACGCAGAGCCAGCCCAATGGATTGAATCCGAATATCAGCGAGAAGGCTTGCAGCGCTCCTGCCACACCGCCTATGGCAGCGGTATGGGTGGATATCTTCCACCACACGTTGATGAGGGCGCACAGAATCTGTATGACGAGTGCCGACATGAGTATGTTGCTCATGAAGTGGGGTATGTTGAAGCGGTGCATGACATAGTAGCACACAAAGTAGCTTACGATTGAAAGCAGATAAGGCACCACACGCCGCTCCTTCTTGCCCAGTTCGATGAGTGTCCATCCGTGATAGCCACGATAGAAGTGGATGAGCAGTGTGGGCAAGAGAATGGTGAACATGTAGACAAGACCGAGCACCGTAAGCTTGTACGGCCACGGCATCAGACTGAGATAGCTGAACGTGAACAGAGCTATCAGTCCGACAAGCGGCAGATAGAATGGCGTGAAAACCATACTAAGAATGCGAGCTGCGAGAATAATATTCTTTTCTTTCATAATTCCTGAGCCTTACTGGGCATCTTTATGCCTTATTGAGCCTTAGTAAGCCTTCTATAATTATTTTTTCTCAATTAACAAATCATATCACTCCCCTCCCTACGGGGGAGGGGCAGGGGGTGGGGCTTTGCTTTTGCCTTTACCCTTTTCTCAATCTTGCCACTGGCAACCCCAGCTGTTCGCGGTATTTAGCCACGGTGCGTCGTGCTATTGGATAGCCGAGCTTGGCGAGAGCCTTGGTCAGTGCGTCGTCGCTCATGGGCTTCTTCTTGTCTTCCTTGGCAATAAGGTCCTTGAGTGCGAGCTTTATCTTGCGTGTCGACAGCTCCTCGCCATCGTCGGTGGTGTAGCCGTCGGAGAAGAAGAAGCGCAGGGGGAATGTGCCCCAGTTGGTCTGCGCATACTTGATGTTGCTGACGCGCGAAATGGTGGAAATGTCGAGTCCGGTGCGGTCGGCAATGTTCTTCAGAATCATCGGTTTGAGGTCGGCCTCATCGCCATCCTGGAAGAAACGGCGCTGCCAGTCGATGATGGCCTGCATAGTGATGGTGAGAGTACGGCGGCGCACCTTTATCGCTTCGATGTATCCGCGTGCACGTTCCACCTTCTCCTTGGCGTAGAGCAGTGCCTCCTTCTCGCGTCGCGACATCGATGTCTTGTTGTTCTTGTAAGCCTCCATCATCTCGGCAAACGATGGCGACACCTTCAGTTCGGGTATGTTGCCGCCATTGAGCGTGAAGGTCACGTTGCCGTTGTCGTCGGTGTCAACGATGAAGTCGGGCGTAATCTGCTGCACGTTGCGACCCTCAGTCTCGCCAAGCGACGAGCCGGGCTTCGGATTGAGGCGGCGCAACTCAGC
>OIYO01000882.1_pt1 | contig 20466 bp, 26 predicted proteins | sample 1588191 | NCBI WGS metagenome assembly OIYO01 (sample SAMN03283275) | human gut metagenome | biome: human-associated habitat; material: feces | host: Homo sapiens | place: Peru | collected 2012 | reverse complement strand
CCTATGCGATTCTTCTAACCGCATAGGAGGTGGGTGGGTTAACTAAATGACATTGGGGACAGCCGCAGAGGATTTCTCCCTCCGCCGCCATCCCGGCTTTCCTTATGTCTCCTGATGCTCGTGCAGCGCTTCCCGAATCTCGTCAATCCGGCTGAACGCGGTCTGCACATTGTTCTCCAACTGGAACGTCCGCTCGACGACGGAGTTGTGTTTCTCCACCTTGCGCTCCAGCTGCTCCAAGCGGTAGGACAGCAGGGCGGTCGTCTTGCTGTTGGCGAAGTAGCTGCCTGCCAGCGTGCCCAGCAGGGAAATCACGGCGACGATGATGGTGTCAAGGCTCATGCGTGCTGCCTCCTGCTTTTATGCTGCGGCGAAAATGTCGTTCAGTTCACTGACGGCATCGGCATCAATGCACTTGTTGTAAATTCTGATGTCCATAATTGTCCCGCTTACCATGCCCCAGCCGCTTCCCCAACCGCCGACATACAGCAATTTGTCGCCCGTTTCTGCCTGCGGATAGGTCAGCTTATTGCCGTAAATCTTGTTATTATCAAGGTAGAAGGTGTAGTCGTCGCCGTTTTTCGTCACGACAAACGTGTGATAGCCGCCGTCGTATACAGTCAGCCCCATCTTTTCGACGTCAATGCCGAAACCGCCAGCGTTACACATAACATTGCACTCCGGAAACTGCTTGCTGCTATTAAGCGTAGCGACTTTCAGTTGCGTCTTGCTGCTTGTCACTTCACAGAACATCAGCGTTCCCCACTGCGAAGCGTCAGTGGCTGTCAATCCGTCGGCATATTTCACTGCGATTGTCCATGCGTCCGCGCCTTCGGCAAACGGCTTGAAGCCGGTATTGATTGCTTTGCTTCCATTTGTGAGGACTTTTGGCGCTTTCAGCCTATAAGCCAGTTCGCCAATGCTGTCGCTTTCAACGGTCGGGGGAGTATCCGTCCCGCCGCTTTCCTCGGATGCGTTCAGTAGAAGCGGCGCGACATACTCCCAGACAATTTTGCCGATTGCCATGTAACCGTAGAAGCTGTAATGGCAGCCGTCGCCGCTATCCAACGTCTTGGGAACACCTTTTACCAGTATCCCGTCCCAGACGTTTGTTTCACCGTATAGCAGTCCTCTATCGTTCAGCTGGGGGAGTAAGTCGATCAGATGCCCCTTAAACGTTTCCTTCAGCTCCTGCACTTCCGCCGCTTCGTCAGCAGCATAGCCTTTGCGTTCCCTCGCATAGATAATCAGATAATCTGCCGGGGCAACGTAATCGACGCATTTCTGCAATTGCGCAACATAGTCGCTGAAATCAAGATTTTTGCCTTCCGCATCCGAACCATAACCGCCGTTTGCGCCCATCCAGAAGATGTGCAGCCCGTTTCCTTTGTAGTGTTTCGCACCATAGGTAATGAGCTTCGTTCCTGCGGATACGACCACCGGCAGACCATTGTCGAGCCGCCTGAGCCGGATACTCAGCCCATCAGACGTGTCTTTTGCATAATCACGGAAAAGCACGCACGGCACATCGTTTACATAGCAGGGGTTGATTCCACAGTCACCGTATTTGAGCAGTTTCCCGATTCTGCCGCTTTCGAGCGTCATCCCGTCTGTTGTGTTCCCAACAACGACGCTTTCACTTGAACTGCCCGGAATTGTACATGCTGGAAGGACGATTGCGTCCGCACCCATCCGCGCCATGATTGTCGGAACGTTGTCGGAGAGAATGCCGAGATTGACGGCATTGCACCGTTCGGAAAGCACTTGCGGATAGCTGATGAGATGCCAGCCGTTGACGTTGCCGCCGATGCCTTGAGTCAGGCTGTCCCCCCAGCAATAGACCGTCTTTTGCTTTCCGCCTGTCTGCGGTTTGACCTCGCCGATGCGCTGGTTCATAGCTTCCAGCGCGTCATGAATCGCCCCTCTGATGTCCTTGCCATACACGCCCGACGCAATGGTGTCCAGCAGCGTTTGGAAGTCCTTCGTGCTTTCGCTCATGCTTTCGCCTCCTGCGGCTGATTCACCGCCTTTTGCAGCACCTGAATGCACGCCAGCAGCGCGTTCAGGTTGCCTGCGCCGCGCGTTTCCACCGTGGACAGCGCATCAATGACGGCTTGCACGGTTTTTTTGCTGATGGTGATGGTTTCCATAGGCTTCTCCCTCCTTACGAAAGCGTAAAGACTTGCTGTCTTGTTTTTCCGTTGCTGAGCTTTACAACTACGCGAACTCTGCCGGTGTCAGCCCCGGTGCTGATGTCAACGCAGGTGATTTCCGAGATTGCCACGTCGCTTGCTCCTGCGTTGTACGCGCTGGAAGCGTTGACAGATAGTAGCCCTTCCTCTGTGCTTCCGTTGCTCAACGTAGTGTCCAAGTTCACTTCGATGTATTTGCTCGACGAATGATAATTCTGCCCGGCAATCTCCAATGCCTGAACGTGTACCGATGATGCTCCTTCACTCTTCGCGGCAGCCAGAGCATCATCGTAGCCCGGCATGTCGCTCAATTCAAAAGTTGCGTCTTCGGGGGCGAAAAACGTGCAAGAAGATTCGCCGATTTTCAGTGTGCGTGGTGCGGCTGATACGCCGCCGACGGTCAGCGCCAGCGTTGTACCGATTGCGTTCGCCGAAATCGTGTTTGCGCTAAGCGCGCCCGAGACGCTCAATGACGTTGCATCCGCGACGTTCAGATGCGCGCCGCTCCGTGCTGTCAGTTCCGCGACGCTCAACGAAACGCCATTCAGCCACGAAACATCCGCTTTCATGGTGGAAAGCTCCGTTGCCGTCACATACCCTTCCAAATCAATGCACTGCGCGCTAATCTTCACCGCGCCCGCCGTCTGGTTGATGGTGGAGACAAGGTCGTCTTTGCTGACTTTCGAGGTCAGTTCCCCGGTAACGCTATTCAATGTGAGCTGCACGGTGTTGATGGCTTTCGTGTTGTCGTCCACCTTCGTCGTGTAGGCATCAATCACGCCGTCAAACAGCAGCAGGTGCGTGTTTTGGTCGCTGACAATCTGCCGCAGGTACTCCACCGACGTGTCCACCACTTCGACCGCTTTGCTCGTCGCGGCGGTCGTGCTTGCCATGCCCGTCTCCGGCGTGCCGAACGTGTACTCGGATTGGTCGGGGTTCACGAGGTCGAGCGAAATCGCCGTGCAGGTGTATTCCGCGTCAATGCCGTGGGGAGGGGAGATGACGCGCACCTTGTCGCCGACGTGGAACGATTCCGCATTCACGTCCAGCAGGTGCAAATCCACCGCGCTGATGGTGATGGTAATCGTCTCTTTCAGGCGCTTTTGTAGGTTCGCACGCGCCATTTCCAGAAGGGTATTCGCATCCTTCGCGTCGAACTCCGTCACGCCCCAGATGCGCCCGTAGAGGGCAACCCCAGCTTCATCTTCGATGTAGTCCTTGCCGCCGTTTACGCTGCTGATGGTGATTTGGTTGTCGCTCTGCCCGGCGTAGGGAATCAGGCACGTCACAACCTCCGACGCGGAGACGTACTCGGACAAGTCCAGCAGATTCTCCCCAAAGCGGATGACTTGCCCGCACGATGTGCCGCTCTCCTTCGTCCAGTCCAGATAGCGTGCGCCGTCTTCGTGGCGGATGCGCAGGAAGCCGCCGTGGATGTCAATCAGGTTGTCGCTGATTTCGTCCCAGGTGTTGCCGTAGCCCGTGTTTTCTACGCTGGACAGCGTCTCAATGTCCACGTTGCCGATTTGGAACTGCTGCGCCTCGCTGACGGCCTCATTGTGCCGCGTCAGGTACAGGCGGAACAGCCCCGCCGCCGTGCCGTCGTAATCCGCCAATTTGTACGGATGCAGAACGCTGTCCACGAGGTACGTCAGTTCGCCCTCGCAGGTGACGGTCTTCTGGCGGTAGAAGTCGGTTTCCGTTTCCAGCACGCGCCCGCGCCAGATGATTTCGTCATCCTGCCGGACGTCAATCCGCGTCCGCATTTTGTGCAGCGCACTGTACAGCGGATGCTCCGGCAGCAGCACGAACGTGAGCGTTCCGGCGGCGTTGCACTGCGTTTCCAGCACGGGCGAGAGGATGCAAAGTTCCTCGTCCCCCGGCGAATACAGCAATGCGTCGTCCGCATAGATGGTGTACATTTACAGCCTCCCTCCTCGGTAGTCGATGGATACCGTACCATTCCCGGTGAAGGTCAGCACGTTGTCGCCCTCGGTGATGCAAATAGCGCTGATGCGGTTGTCACCCGCCGTCAGCGCGTAGTCCTTGCCGCCGAATGCCGCGGTCATCGCCGTGCTGGCCGTGATGGTCGGGATGCACGGCCGCCTTGTGCCGGGAATCGTCAGCGTCAGCGTGCCATCCACCGGCAGCGCCTTGTAGTCGCGGATGATGCCTGTCTCAAAGTTGAAGGTGTCCCACAGCCAGTCATCCAGCGAACCCGTGATTTCCAGCTTGTACGGGTCGCAGACGGCTTTCAGGCTGATGGTGGCGGTCTTGCGGTCGCTCTCCATCGCGTTCAGCGACACGCGCCCGGTGTAGGCGTAGCCGGGGTCTTCATCGAGGATGATTTGCACCCGCTGCCCGTGCAGGGTGTCCAGTATTTCGGAATAGAGCGCATCCCAGCGGTTTCGCGCGTCAATGACGATGAACTCCGCCGAGAAATCCCGCGTCTGATAGCCCACGCGCCCGGTCAGCGCTTCGGACAGGTCAAGCGCGCCGTCCAGCCCCGGCACATCCACATAATTTGTGCGCACCTTCGGCGGCGCGATGGTCGGGCGCGTTTTCGGCAGCAAGCCCCAATCGCGGTAGGTGTGCTTGCCGCCCAGCGTTACCCCGTAAATCATGCGTTCCGCCCCTTTCGCAGTGCCATGCGCCCAAGGCGTTTGTCCATCTTGCCCGCCGTTGCGCCGACAAGAACGCCCGTGTCCAATACAATCTGCTGATTCATGCCGCCAAAGCCGGTTTGAATCGCCGTGAGCAGCTGGTCGAGCTTGTGTTCCATGCTCTTGCCGACGACGTCATTGACCGCGCTCCTGACGTAGCTTTGCAGGACACCGATGGGTGCGACCGCTTCTGCCCCAGCTTCCCCGACAAGGTGATAGCCGGAAGACGTGTCGAACAGCGTCGGCTTGGAGAAGATAGCGCCGGAGGCGTGGGCAAATGGGTTAATGATGGAATTGATTATCCCAAGCCCCGGTAAACTTGCTGATGATGGGGTCTTCAAATCCCCCTTCGGTGCTTCTGCATCCATTGCGTTTTCAATGACCGTTGGCAGATTGCTTTGCACAACCCCGTAACGCACGTTCAAATTCAGCCCGCTGGTTGCCCTTGTCCATGCGTCTTTCACCTGTCTGGCGATGTTGAGCGGGTTCAGCAAGTGCCACATGAGCGCAAGCGTGTTGCCGATTTCGGCAACGACATCTTTCCAGAAGCCTTTGATTTTGTCCACTGCGTCCCGCAATTTCGCGTCGTCCAGCCTGAACATGATTTTCATCACATTCCATGCGGCTGCCTTAACCTTGCCCCACCATCTTTCGACGGTTGCTTTTGCCGTCGAGACGGCACTTTCCACCGCCTTAAACGCAATTTCCAGCGCACCGCCGACGGCGGTCTTAACATCCTCCCACCAGTCGCTGATGCTCTCCGCAACCTTGTCCCAGTCCGGCAAATCAATTCCGAAGATGCCCTTGAAAATGCCCTGAATCAGCGGATAGGCGATATTCTCCCACGCCCACTTAATCGCGCTGCCGATGCCCGACATGATGTCCGGCAGATTCGTCACAATCGACTTCAGTCCGCTGCCGATCGCCGTTCCCAGCCCCTTGAAGTCAATCTTGCCGATGAGGCTCTTGAACGTCTTCAGCAGCGACGGGAACAGCTTCTTGAGCGCGCCGCCGATTTGCTTGACGACGTTCGGCAGCACGTCGATGATGCTGCCCAGCAAGTCCGGCAGCACGTCCGCCAGCCCGGTAATGAGCGTCGTCGCCGCCTCCACCATGCCCGGCAGGATGGTGTTGATGATGCCCGGCAATTGCGGTCCCAGCGTGGAGACAAGCGTCTGCACCGCCTGCACCATGCGCGGCGCCATCGTCTGCAAGCGTGGGACGATGTTTTCCACCGCGGTCATTACGCTTTCCGTCAGGTTGCCGACAAGCTGGTCAATGTCCTGATTGCCATCCGCCAAGCCGGAGAGCAGGTTCGCCCACGCCGCCTTGACCGAGCCGATAGAGCCGGAAATGGTCGTCGAGGCTTCCTTCGCGGTCGTCCCGGCGATATTCTGGCTTTCCTGAATGACGTGGATTGCCGCGATAATGTCCGCGAAACTGCTGATGTCGTACTTCACGCCGGAGAGTTTCGACGCATCTTCCAGCAACCGCTCCATTTCCTTTTGTGTGCCGCCGTAGCCCAGCTTGAGGTTGTCCAGCATGGTATACGTCCCTTTGCTGAACCCCTTATAGGCGTTCTGAATATCCTCCATGCTCGTGCCGAAGGTGTTCGCGTTGTCCGCCATGTCGGTAATCGCCAAGTCGGCATACGCGGCGGCGGCGACGGTGTCCTTGCCCAAGGACGAAATCAGGCTCGCGGAGAAGCTCGTCACCGTGTCCATGTACTCGTTGGCGGACAGCCCCGCCGTGCGGTAGGCGTTGCGCGCGTACTCCATCACGAGGTTCTGCGCATCGTCGCCAAAGAGCTTCTTCACGCCGCCTTCCAGCTGTTCATAGCTGGCGTAGGCGCTCATGGCGCTGCTGACGAGCTTGCCCATCGCGGTTGTACCTGCCGCAACGCCCGCGCCGATGACTTTGCCCATTTGCAGCGCCGCTTGTCCCGCCAGCTTGAAGCCTTTGCCCAGCACACTGCCAACCTTCTGCCCGGCTTTGCTGACCTTGGCAAGCGCTTTTTCTGCCCCACTCGTATCCAGCACGATAGAGCCGAACAGCTCAAAGATACTGCTCATGTCGTTTTCCTCCCTTCTCCCGGCGGCGTGAAGCCGTCGAGCAGATTCCAGCTGTGCCGGATGTCCTCTGCCGTGATATCCGGCGCATCCACCGGCGCAAGGGCACGGTATTCGTTCAGAAATTCGCCGAAGCCCTTGTCAAAGCACTTGTGCAGCCACACTTCCCACAGCAGCTTCTCTTCCGTCTCTTCGTTGTACATCCGCACGCACTGGTGGATGAAGTCCGCCAGTCTCCCGCGCTGCAGCATCCCGGTCAGCAGCGCCATCGGGTCGCTGTAGCGGCGGTAAAGCATGTCGAAGAGCTTTACTTCGTCTGCCCCAAGCGCTTCATCAGCCGCGTAAAAAAATCGCGGAAATCCTCGCTTACCATCAGGGTGAATACCGCCTCGGCGAACACGCCCATGTCCAACGCGGCAATTTCGGCGGGCGTTTTGCCGCTCAAATCCGCCAGCAGGGTGTAGATTTCCGCCTTGCAGTCCGGCAGGCGCGCCAGCAGCTTGTCCGCAATCATCAGCGCGACGGTCACGCCGAGGCTCTCCGCGCTCTCGCTGCCCTCGCGCACCCGCTGGATGGCGGTCTTGGTCGGCATGACGCTGCGCAGGTCGTTCACGCCGATTTTGGACAGGATGCGCATCATCGTGAAGAGGTCGTCCGCGCGCAGGCGGCGCATGGTTAAGGCTTCATTTTCCATCGTGATTCCTCCTTTTGATAGAAAAGGGGAGAAAAGCGCGCGGCTCTTCTCCCCCCCAAGGGGCATTGCCCCTTGACACGTTCTCGCGATTGACTTGTCTGCATACTGCATACAGTTTTCGCGTGTTTATACAGATTCACGCCGTCGCGTCGGCGGTCTGCGCTTACGCAGCGTAGGTGTCGTTCGGATAGTAGATGTGCCACGGCAGCGTCTCGCCGTCGCCGTCCAAACCGGCATAGCACTCGAACGTGTACGTCCCGACCGTGCCTTCCTTGCTCTTGTTGTCGTTCTCAAAGCCGGATGTGCACAGCGCATTGTCCAGAATCGCGATGATGTTGCGTCCATCCAGCGTTTTGCCGACAAAGGCGATGTTCTCCCAGTAGTCGCCCACGGCGATGTCCGCCTTGTCCTCGATGAGGTTGAAGCGCGTGTCGGTCGTCGCCGCCGCACTCTCGCCCAGCGTCGCCGCCGTCAAGACGTCCTCCGTCAGCTCAATGAAGTTGACCTCCATCGTCGCCGTGCCGCCGGTCTTCTTGGACAGCTCCTTCGTGTTCACATACACGCCGTCCACTTCCACCTTCGTGATTTCCGGCTTAATCGACACCTTCGAGCCGCCGGACGTTGCGCCGACAAGCGAATCGGTGAAATTCCACGCCGCGCCCTCGTACTTCAGCCCCTTGTGAATCGTGCCCGCACCGAATACGATGCTCTTGGGCGTGGTGCTCGTTGCGCCGCTTCTGCCTTCCTTCATGTTTCGTCCACACTCCATTCTTTGATGTTCAGGTTGATGCTGATGCGCCGTGCCGCGCCGTCAATGTCCGGCAAAAACGACGCACCCGCGAAAGAAATTGCAAGCCCTGACCCGCGATCCGTGATGCACGTCCAGCCATACGCCGGGAACCGCGCCTGAATCGCCTTTGATGCCGCCAGCAGGGCATCAAGACCCGCGCGGCTGTAGCCCAGCAGGGTCATCGTGCTGTCCGTGCGCCCATCCTCGGTGAAGCCCTCCGCGTCCACCCACTGCCCGACGAAATACGTTTCCGGCAGCGGGGCTGCGCGGTACTGCCCCAGCGCGTAGGGAAGGCGCATATCCGCCATCGCCGCGCGGAGGATGGAAAGTGCCTCCTGCGTCATTTCATTTCCTCCCCAAGAATCGTTTCCGCCATGCGGATGATGGTGTTCTGCTTCGCCGCGAATGCCTTTTGAAGCGTCAGATGCGCGTCCTCGCCATTGGTGGCGACGGCAGGAAGCCCCTGACTCCTGAGGTACTGGACGGCTTCCTCCGCCTCCTGCTGGCTGTCGTACACGCGTGAGTTCTTTTCGCCCCGCGGCTGACCTTCGATGTACACCCACCAGCCTTTGCGCCCGTCGCCGTGAATGGCGTGGCTGCCCGTGCCGAACTCGTTCCAGAACGATTCCTCCAGCGGGCTGCCAATCTGCGCGGTCATGGCGCTTTCATCGACGGAATTGCTCCATGAGCCGCGAAGCTGCGTCTTCTTCGTGGGTGTGGTGCGGATGGTCTGGCTGGTCACCTCGTGCGCCGCCTCGATGAGGAAGCGTTTTGCCGCGTCCTTCATCTGTGCGCTGACTTTCATGCTGTAATCCCGAAACTCAACCGGCATTGCTGTCGCCTCCTGTGTATTTCAGGTAGATTTCCAGCTGTGAGCCGCTGCCCATCTCCATCGGATTGTCAATCAGCAGCACATCATAGCGCTTTCCCCGGCAGACAAGGCGGCAGTTTTCCGCCGTGAGGCCTGCCGGGAGCGCCTGATAATCCGCCACAAAGACGTGCGTGCTGTCCTGCACCTTGGCGTTGTACACGCTGTATTTGCTGTCGCCGCCGGACAGGTCGAGCCAGCCGGAAAGCGTCGCCGCGTCCGTCCAGTGCTGCACCTGTTCGCCGATTTCGTTCGCCGCCGTTTCGCTGGTCTGGATGATGGCGGTCACGTTGCCGCCGATACCCTTCATACCTTGTCCACTCCTTGCCCGAACCGCGCCTTGACGTATGGCGTCAGGAAGCCCATGAGCGCCCTGGGGAAACCCATGACGGCGTTTTCGCCCGTCAGGTCGAAGTAGGTGACGGAGTGGCGGGAGATAGTCTCTGACGCCACGCCGACCTTGTTTCGATTGTCCAGTTCCCACTTCAGCAGGTTCGCGACGCCCATCTTCACATCGTCGGGATAGCGGACGAGCGTCGCGGTTACGTCGATTTCGTCCTTCAAGCCGCGCTCTGAGACCGTGAAGGCGAGTTCATCCGCGCTTTCGACGGTGTACAGCCCGTCATTGTACAGGGAGAAAGTCACCTGCACCGTATCGCCCGCGGAGAAGGGGACAAGCGCCTCCCCCATAAAGGTGCGCCCCACGACGTCACCCGTCCAGCGCTCGCTCCTGCGCTGGAAGTTGTTGTTCGTGTAGGCGCGAATCAGCAGCTCAAAGCCGCGCAGTTTCGCCGCCAGCAGCGCGTCATCTGCATCTGTGGTGATTTGCTCCCGCAGCTCCCCCACCGTCATCAGCATGACACTTGCCCCCTCCTTTCATCACTTCTTGAACTTCGCCAGCACGACCTTCGCGCTGTTGGTCAGCGCAACGCCGTAGTATTTCGCCGCCGTCACGTCGGTCTGCTGCTTCTTCGGCAGCCACTCCGCGTCCACCTGAATGTCCTTTTTGAGGAAGATGGTCACGGCGGGCAGTTCGTCCTCGGTGTACTCGGTTTCGGGGGAATCGGGCTCCAGCTTGATAATCGGGCAGAGGTAGTACTGGGAAGCCGCCGCCAGCGCCTTCACCTTGTCGCCCGCCGCCAGCTTCGCCGACGGGTCAACCTTCGCCTGATATTCGGCAAGGTTCGCCGCGTTGATGGTCACATCGCCGGATTCGTTCTTCTCGTGGGTCACAAGGCGCACCTTCTTCGACTTCTTCACCCACGCGCCCGCAATCTTGCCAATCGCGCCGTTCACCGCCACGCCTGCCGTGAACTTGTCGGCAGAAAGGAAGTCACTGTCCTTGAGCAGCGTCGCTTCCTGCGCCGGGTGGATGAAAATCACCTTGTCGATGCCGTCCTCTTCGTCCTCGAACTTGGCAATCGCGTCCACCAGTCCGCCGTAGGCAATCGCCGCGAGGGTAGAAGCCGCGTAGACGTTCTTGCCCGTGTACACCGCGTCCAGCACGTCGTTGTCCACCTTGCCCGCAATCGCCTTGGCAAGCTGGGTTTCCGCCTGACCGATGGGGTTGCCCAGACCGGAATTGACGGCTTCCTGCGTAATGCCGACCGCTTTCATCGCCTTTTTGACGGTGAAGGTCGTGCTGGAAGCCTTCAGGGTGGACAGACCAACCTCCGCGCCTTCTGCCACGTCCTCCGCGTCGCCGATGTAGTTCCAGCTCGGCACGGTCTTGGTGTCGCCCGGAACGCCCACCAGCGTCGTGTCCACCTTCGCATAGGGGGTCAGCTTCAGCTGCGCGTCAATCTTCGCGCCAATCATTGCGCCCATTACTTCGGGGTTAATCAGGTTGTTCAGCTTGGTAACTGCCATTTATTTTTTCCTCCTCATTATCATTTTCGTGAGGTCACGAAAATGGTCTGCACCATTTTGTTGACGTCAACAAATAGGTCACTGCTCTGCCATCGCCGCGCGGAAGGCTTCGGGGTTCTCCTCGAAAATCTTCTGCCGTTCTGCGTATGGCTTCTTGAGAATCTCGCTCCGGCTGAGCGACGTGCGTCCCTCCTGATCCGGCAGACGGTTCTCGATGATGTTCTTCCTGCCGCTGGCTTCAAACTGGTTCGGGTACTTTTTCTTCAAGCTGGCAAGGGTGTTCTCCCATCCGTCGATGTTCCCCTTGTCGTCCAGCGTCAGGGCGTCCCCTTTCTGCTGGAGTACCCACGTCATGTAGTCGATGTCGCTTGCGCCGCCGCGCATGAGGGCAATGTGGATAGCAGCATCCATGCGGCTCTTTTGCAGGGCCGCCTGTGCCGCTTCAAGCTGCCTGTGCATCTCGTCCATCTTCTCTTGGCTGCCGCTGTGTTCTGCCTTGTCGGCTTCGAGGGCGGCAATCTTCTGCTGCGCCGCTTCGAGCTGCTGGCGAACGCTTTCGTGTTCTCCTTTGAGCTTTCCGAGGCGAATATCCGCGTTCTCCTCGCCGGTGGTGAAGAGCTTGGCGGTTTTCATGTCGTTCTGGATGGCGCGAATGGTGTCCTCCGCAACGCCGTTCTGTTTGAGAATCTCTGCAAGCGTCATGTGTTTCTCCTTCCACCGCCCTACGCTTATCTACGGGGTCGCATCCCGTGGGCAGTCGGTGTTTTACGTCCCCTCGGACGAAAGAATTATGTTGTATACCAGAATTGCAAAGGCGCACCCGCTCTTGCGTCAGGTGCGCCTGATTGCCGCTATTGGAGCAGTGCCGCCCACGTCTTCGCGCCGACGATGCCGTCCGCAGTCAAACTGTGCGCGGTCTGGAATGCCTTGACTGCGGCAATGGTGTTTTTCCCGGCAATGCCGTCCACCTTGCCGCAGTCGAATCCCGCGTCAATCAGCAGGTATTGCAGAACTTTGACTTGCGTTCCTCTGCTGCCGTTCCTGAGGACGAGAAGGGGGCTTGCGCCGTCTCCGGCATCCGCCGGGTTCTCGGTCGGGGCGGGCGTGACAGGCACGTCAGCGGGCGAATCAGGCGCATCAGCGGACGAATCAGCGGCGTAAGCCGTGCTGGTCAGCTCCGCCCACTCGTTCCAGCGGGTGATTTTGCTCTCGACCACGCCGTAAGCCGTGCCTTTCGCCTCGATGACCTTGCCATCGCCGACGTACAGCCCGACGTGGTGGCGGTCGCTGCCCTTGGTGAGGAAAACCGCCGTGCCGGGCTTGAGCGGCTGACCGTCGGTGCGCTTGCCGCCCTGCAATGCCCCCTTGGCGGCGGCGTACTTGCGCCACATGGTGTTGCTGCCGTGGTACATATACCCGCCAAGCTGCTTATATGCCCACCAAAACAGCCCGGAACAGTCCGCAACGCGCCGCCCGACCCACTGCTGCCCGTAGCGTATCGTCTGCGCGCGGTCGGCGCTGTCCTGCGCACGCTGCGTGTGAACCTGCCCCGTGCCGCCCCAGATGTACCCCCATTTTTCCGCCAGCGCGCGGCGGAAGAGGGCGACCACCTCCGCCGCGCTGACCGTTTTTGAAGCCATCGTCAATCACCACCGGGGTCAATTTCCGCTTTGCCGAGCTGTTTATACACCTGATTCACGCCCGTCGAGGCGAGCCCCGACACAATGCCGACCGCGAGCGCATTCAGCACGTCCTTCGCCGGGAAATCCGGGATGACGTACATGCCCACGATGCCCAGCACGCCGCCCGCCGCGCCCACGATGACCGGAATCAGCTCATCGCGGATGCTGCCGACGCTCTTGCAGAGTAGGCCAATCAGGTAGGTGATGACGACAATCGCCAGCACCGTGCCCATGGTAGAGATGTCCATGATACCACTCCTTTTTGGAATTATTGTATGAAAAAACAGCCTGCACGGGTGTGCGGCTGCTTTTCGCAAGATGATGTTTGTCCTAAGTTTGTCCTAAGTTTGTCCTAAGTTAAGTTGCAATTTTGCCGACCTAAAAGCCAGCAAACGCAGAAAAATCAAGCATTTGCAAGTTGACGGCAAGTTGCAATTGCACGCAATTCACACGCAATTATGTGTAAGTTTGACGCATCATGATTTGATATGCCCACCATTGCGTTCCACCACGATGTCGCTGAAAAACTCCCGATTCACGGTGATGTTCGGCAGCTCATTCGCCTTCATAGTAATGACCACCTGCAAGTTCGTCGGGCAGGCATAATCCCCGTAGATGCTTTCTGCCTTTTCGGTGATGGTCTGCCCGCAGTCCCTGATTTGCTGGATTCGTTCCTCTCTGGTCATGTTCATGTTTACGCACTCCTTTCAACGTATCAAAAAAGCACCTTGCGGGGGGCAGGGTGCTTTGCGGCTACTTTTCTATATTTTTTCGTTTTTCCAACGTTCATTCAAGGGAACATAAGGGTTTACTTTGCTGCGGTTTCTGTTGCCGTCAGCAAACACCTTGTCACAGGTGCTTACCTCCGTTTCAAAACCATTATCAACAAGACACTGGCGAATCGCCAACAGAAGCTCATCCGCATTTTTCTTGTATTTCTGAGGATTGTCGCACTGCTCCACGAATTTGTTGCTATCAATCACATCCACCAAAGCAACATTTTTCGCGTACTTGTCTGCTAACAAGGAACAATATGTAGAAACATCCGCATAAGTGATGTAAAACGGAAATTCCTCGACTTTCTTACTCATCAGCAATCAGCCTCATTTTGATTATGGTTTGCGGTGGAATCGGTTCTTCGTTTTTCTCTATGCCTGTTATTTCAAATTTGCTATTTCGCGCCAAAAGAAACTCATATTCAGCATCTTGATACTGCCCAGCAAGTTGATTTACATATGCGCCGCGACCAGCTCCGGCAGGAATCTCTATTTCAAAAATGAGAGGTTTGGCAGTTGCGACACTGTTCCCTTGCAATACCGTTGTACTCATATAGCCGCTATCGCGGTATATTTTCCCGATGAGCATAGAAATATCATCACTGTATTGCGCCAGCAGATTATCTAACGCATCTTCCATTACGCCTCGCTGGACACGGATGTTATCCCTCAACTTGTATCGGCTAATTGCAGAATCAAGATTTCTTGCTATGAACTCTTCCTTTTCTGCGTCTCTTTTCTGCCAGTCGCCGATTTTCCGAAGATAATTGTTGAGGTCATAATAGCCGCCGCCTGTATAGTCGGAAATGCAGTCCTTTTCATTCTGCGTTAAACTGAATTGCCACTTTGCGTGTTGGCTATTCCTTCTTGCCAGCAAACCACGACTTTCATCATCGTAATAGAAGAAGTCGTTTGCGGCTTCTCCTGCATTAAATTGCTTATACTGGCGCGTTTGAGCCGCTCCTATTATACCACTTTCCCCTTGCTTTTTCAAGGTGTCCGCCGCATTCAGGTACTTTTCTTCAAACTCCTTGAAGTTCTCCGTCTTGTCCAGCCTGAAAAACTGCGCCCTGTCCTTCATGGTCTGCAATTCATCCGCATCCAGCGCCCACTTTGCCCGCGTCAGCGCCACGCACCGGCAGTTGCAGTCCTCTTCGGGTCGCCCGAATGCGCCGGGGTACTCTGCTTTCTTGCCGTCTATCTCGAATGGCTCGCCAACTTCGCGAATTTGCCCGTCAAGGATGCGGTGATCCGTGCGCGTGTTGCCGTCCAGCACCGCGTCCCACTGCTTGACCACTTGGCAGCCTTGACCCTTGGCGGCGTTGCGTGCGTCATCGGCGGATTGCTGCTGAATGCGGTGTCCTTCGGTGCGGACGATGGTCTTCGCGCGTTTGAGCGGAATGCCGGAAGAAATCTGCACTTGCCGGGAAATCATGTTGTAGTCGCTGCCGATGGAGATGCCGATGGAAATTTCCCGGCGGATGGTCTTTTTCAGCTTCTGCATATCCACGCCAAGTTCACCGTACAGCCGCCCGCTGAGCTTGCTGTCCGTGCGGACGGCACGGGTGACGGCGCGCTGGTCAATCGGCGCAAGGATGGGCATTCCCTGCTTGTGTAGGCTGTACATCGTGCCGACGTAGCCGTGCTGATAGCTGCGCGTCAGGTATTCTTCGATGGTCTGATTGCTTTTCTTGTGCAGTTCGTCCAGCGCGGCGTTGATTTGGGCTTTCATCGCCTCCTGATAGCGCTTCTGGTAGATTTTCGATTGCGTCATTTCGTCGCTTTCGAGGATGCGGATGTGGTTGTCGATGCGCCGAATCGCCCGCTGGTACGCCTTTTCCAGCGCCTTGATGGTCTCCTGCTCATCATCGAGCATGGCTTGCAGGGTTTCCTTCTCGCTCTTGCGCATTCACATCACCCCGCGTCATCCTCTTCCGCCGGAACGTCATCCAGCACCACGTCCGCCGCGCCGTCGTCTGATTTCGTCCGCACGTGAATCGTCTTGTAGTCCAGTTCCAGCACGTCGCAGATATTTTCCAGCAGCGTTTCGTCATCCAGCACGTCAGCAAGCGTCATCAGCGTGTTCACCTGCGCCTGCTGCTTCTGCGCGTCGGTCAATGCAATCTGCGCGTTGTCCAGCGCGTTCGCCATCACCTCGCGCCGGAAGTCGAAATACACGTCCTGCATCTGGTAGTCCGTGCCGCCGGATTCGTTGATTTCCGCCAAAACGATTTTCAGCAGCTTGCGCATGAACTGCTTCAGCCGGATTTCCAGCTTGTTGCACTTGAGGTCAAGCAGCGCATAGCGGGACTTAATGACCACGTTCGTCACGTTGCCGTCGCCGACCTGCGCCGCGTTGAAGCCCATGCCGAAGCGGTAGATGTTCTTTTCGTCCAGTTCCAGCTTCGTCTGGCGCGCCTGATAGGGGATGTCAATCGTGCGGATCTCCACGTCGCCGCCGGAATCCGGGATGCCGATGTGCTTTTTCGCCCGGATGTTCGTCATCAGCTCATCGAGGTTGTCGCCCTCAAAGCCCTTGACGACGTAGAGGACTTCGTTCGCGTCCTGAATGTTGTTGGACAGCCCGCAGGACATGAGGTCGTAGTCGTCAATCAGCCCCTTGATGGTTTTGAGCCCGGAGAACTGCTTCTGCCCGTTGTCCAGGCGGAAGAAGGGGATGAAGCCGAAGCCGTCAAAGTAGGTGCTTTCGTCGCCGGGCTTGCGCCAGATGGTGTGCGGGCGCGGGTTCAGCGGCGCGGAATCATCCGGCACGATTTCGCCCTCATCCACCTGACAGAAGAAATACGTCTGCTTGTCATCCCACACCTGAATGCGCTTGATGGCTTTGTTGTCCTTGCCGATGCGGTCGATGTACCAGTAGATGACGTACTCGCACCCGTCGTCGGTGTCCTTGGCGCGCACTTCCACCACGCCGAGGCTGTTCGCCGCCTGAAAGCGCGTGTGTCCGTCCGCATCCTTGTAGGCGTACATGTACTCAAAACCCTTCGCCACCGCGCCCGTGATGACCTCGTAGAGTTCGGCGGTGAAATCCTCGTCGAAATAGTCCTCCAGCGCCTTTTGAAGCTCCGGAATGTCCGACCGCACGAACGCTTCCTGCCCGGACAGCATGTACTGCGCCTCTTGGTCTACCAGCTCGGTGAAGAACGGGTGGCTGATTTTGATGTTCGAGCGGGTTTTGTCTTCCTGCGCCTTGCCGTCGGCGTTGATGAAGAACAGGCGGTAATTGCGGATGTCGTGGTCGCCCTCGTAGTAGCGCTGACCCTGCCGCGCAAGCCGCTTCTTCTCGGATGCCGCGTCGCTGTCGATGAATGATTTGATTTCGGATACTGTCAGCGTATCCATCACCCCTTTCAGGTGTCTTTTGCTGCCTTGGCGCGCCTGTAGGTTGCCGCCAGCCATGCGCCGCCGCCTGCGGTGACGATGGTGGTTGGGGCATAGGTGGTCAGCGCCTTGTACGCGGTGATTTCAGCGGACGAAAGGGCGGTTTCGACGGGTGTTGCAAGCGCTGACCAGACATAAACGTCATTCGCGTCGAGGAATGCTTTGAAGTTGGAAACGGTCGTCGTGTCTTTTTCCGCGTAAGCGAAACCGATGTTTCCGAGGTTTGCGCTCATACCGCCTACTACTTCAGAGTCTGTAGAAAAACTGAAATGCGTGCAGAGTATTCCTGCCATGTCGATGCCTTTGAACGACGCGAAATAGCGGTCAACCCGCTTCGACTTCGCTGTCTGTCATCCCATGGCGGATGTCAGCTTGATTTTCGTGATGCGCTGCACGCGCACCCCGCGTGCTAAATCCACCTCATCGCACACCCACTGCTGCCCGTCTTCATCCTTGTAGTTCCCGCCGGATGTGACCGGGATGCCCGGCAGCGCGTTCGGCGTTTGCAGCGTCAGCGTCTGCGAATTGTTCGCGCCATCCGACACCGTGACCGTCACCGTTCCGTCGTCGCCAGCGCTGACAATCGGCACAGGCGCGGTCGGGAGGGGCACGCCGTTCTGCGTGCTTTTGCCGTACACATGCAGCGCGCCCAGTGCCTTTCCGCCGCTGCAGTTTTCCAGCGCCAGCGGATTGCCGGAAATCGTCGCGTCCTCGCCGCTGGTCACGCCCTCGTACAGCTTGCGGATGAACGTGCCATAGAGCCGGTCGTCGCGCTCCACGCCCGTCTTGGCGGCAATGTCATCCAGCACGTCGCCCATCATCCGTCCTTGCGTCTGGATGCCCAGCCCTGCCGCCAGCGCGTCCAGCTTGCCGTGGAAGCTGACCTTCTCGCAGGGGATGGCGTACTGCGTAAGAATCGCCGTCAGTCTTTCTCCGTCTGTCATCGGGGTTGTCCTCCTTCAATACGTCCACTTTTTCCCCACAATGAACTTTTCCAGCCCATACCGCATGGCGTCCATCAGGTGGTTGAAGTCGTCAATGGGGCCATCGAGCATCTTGCCGAACTTGTCTTTCGCCCAGGTGTAATTGCTGATTTCGGTCAGGAAGTTTATGCAGCGCGGGTGGATGATGATTTCGAGATTTTGAATCCACTGGATGCCGCTGCGGATGCTGTCCGCGCCTTTCGCCGCGCTGTGTACGCGCAAGCCCATGCCGCGCAGTTCGGCAATGGATTTCGGCTCTGCGCCGTCGGCGGTGATGTTTACCTTGCCGTAGCCCATCGCCGTCACGCGCTTGGCAATCATGTCGTTCGTCAGCCCACGTTCGTACAGCTCATCAAACACATACAGGCGGCGCGCCGGAATGTCCAGCAATCCGCAGAACAGCGCTGTCGGGTCGTTGGTGAAGCCGAAGTCCAGGCCGAACACAGATTCAAGGGTGTGCGTCCGGCTGATTTCCGCCGGGTCGAACGGGGATTCCCGCCAGTGCTCGTAAATGAGCCCCTCCACAATGCCCCAGTTCCCTAAGCCAGCCACGGCGTAGCGGCGCGGGTTCGTCGCTTTCATCCGCTCAAATAGGCGCAAATCCTGCTTGTCCAGCCACTCGTTGCACTGGTAGTTCGTTGTGATGGCGAGGATGTCCGGGTCTTGCACATCGAAAAAGCGCGCTTTCAGCCAGTGCTTCTGATTCCACGGGTTGAACGTCATCGTGATTTGCTTGAACAGCGGCGGTGCGCATTCGCCGCGGATGGATTCATCCAGCGTGTTGAAATCGCTCTCGTTCATGATTTCGTAGGCTTCTTCAATCCACACCCAGCACAGCACGCCGCTCTGCGCGGTGATGGAGGTCAATTTCAAAGGATCATCCATGCCGCGAAAGTAGATTTTCTGCCCCGTCGGCTTGTAGGTGATTTCCAGCGGGCTTTCCTTCCAGCTCCAGAACGCCTCCACTTGCAGGCGGTGAATCGCCCAGAGAAGCTGTGTGAAGCAGCTGTCGCGCAATGTGCGGTACGTTTTGCGGATGACCAGCAGGTTCGCGCCGGGGTACTTCATCATGCGGTAGATGAAATTCAGCGCCGTCGTGGTGCTTTTCTTGCTTGCGCGGCTGCCTTTGCACACGCGGTAGCGCCCCGTGAAGCGCCAGAACGCGCCGTAGCCGCGCCCGACGACATCTGGCAGGTAGATTCGCGGCTGATTAGTCGTCAAGCGCATCCTCTCCCGCCAGAATCACCGGTAGGCTGCCCGACACATCCACCCTGTCCGTGAACAGCCCGTAGCGCTTCCCCAGCAACTCCGCCGCCTTGTTCGCGTCGCACAGCCGCGCCGGAATCTCGACGACCTTCGGTTCTTCCTTCTTCGTTGTGCGCCGGGTGGGCTTGCTGCCGCCCTCGCCGGGGATGACTTCCGTCTTCTCCTCCATGCACGTCACGACGACAGACTCCTTCATCTCCCGGCGCATCACCGCCGTCAGGTATTTCAGCACTTCGTCCTGCTTGGCAATCAGCGCATCTTCCTTTTCGTCCATGCGCTTTTTGATGTTTTCAGCAACCTTAGGTTTTGTGAGGTTCTCTGCCGCAATCGCCGCCGCTGTTTTCGGGGAATACCCGGCGCGGATGGCGGCTTGCGTCGCGTTCAGGTCGATGAGGTACTCGTCGCAGAAGCGGCGCTGTTTCTCGGTCAGTCCAGCCAAGTCCACCATCCTTTCTGGAATGCGGAATGAGGAATTGCGCCTCCACACGCGGGGATTTCGCCTCCACACGCGGGGCGCAGCGAATTTGGAGCACAAAAATACCCGGCGGAGACTGGCGCGTCCGTCGGGTGAGGTGATTGGAGGTTTCCATGTGCAGTATAGCACGGATGGAATGTGAAATACTATGAAATCTTATGCACAAAGTGCAGAAAGCCGGATGTGAACCGCTCCCTGTCACCTCCACGGGGTTTCCTTCTTTTGAAGCAACGTCGGTCTTTCGAGCCAGCACCTCCATGTGTTGCCGTACCTTCCAAACCGTTCTTCGTTGTTCAGTCTTTCAATTACACCGCGCCATGTAAGCAGTTTATCTGTTCCGCCTTTGTCCTCTGTCCAGAAAAACGTCGGCTGCCCTCTGTTGGACAATTTCTTGTTCTCCATTTCTTTCAGGGATAAAACCCGATTTGCCAGCACTGCTCTGCGAATGGCGGATTCATGTGCTTCTGCGCTTGTTCGCTTCACCGGTGACCTTGATTCGCACTTCGGGCACTGATACCAGTGTTCACCCAAGAAATCTTCCAGTTCCATAGCTCTGCCGCAGTACGGGCAGTATGGAGTAGGCTTATTATCGTTCATTTTTCCCTCCTGCGGAATTATCAGTGATTCCAGCGCGAAATCATCCAAGGCGGTCGGCGGCGATTGTGCTGCTGACCGCCTTTGTTGTACGCCCGCCATGGGCAATAGCTTGGTGGTGAAAGCCCACTACACGCTTGGTA
>OIYO01000879.1_pt1 | contig 20524 bp, 20 predicted proteins | sample 1588191 | NCBI WGS metagenome assembly OIYO01 (sample SAMN03283275) | human gut metagenome | biome: human-associated habitat; material: feces | host: Homo sapiens | place: Peru | collected 2012 | reverse complement strand
AAAAATGCAAAAATCTTTGAAAATTCTTTTTTTCCATAATACATTACCTGAGTACAGGATAGGATGGTTTAGAAATCTTGCTCAAAATGCGGATGTTCAGTTTGTATTTACAAATGAACAGTTAAATAAAAAAGAATATGGGTTCACAATTGAATATGAAAAAATCAAGGATTTAAAATGCAAGTTTCTTTTGGATGGAAAGCAGGGAATTAAAGATTTAAAACAAATTATGGGAGATAGTATTCAATATGATTTTGTTGAACTTCCTCCAATTGATTCACTTCGAGAAGTAATATATAGTGCTTATATTGTGTATGTGTGCAAAAAGAAAAATATTAAGATTGGATATTTTTGGGAAAAATGGGAAGCGCCTTGGGAAAAACAACCGTTAAAAAGACGTGTTAAAAATTTGATTTTACGTGTTATACCTGGTTTGATTTACAAGAGGGCAGATGTGATTTTTTCTGTTGGAAGGAAAAACCGGGAGTATTTCATTTCGAATGGTGTAAAAGAAAAAAAAATTGTATGGATTCCAGATGTGAGTGAAACACCGGATTGTGATTACATTGATCTTAGAGAAAAATTTAATATACCATCAGAATGTAAAATTATTATGTATGCCACATCTTTATTTAATTGCTTTATTTCTTTTTGCCACAGCTTCAAAGTCTTACTTCCACATGACGTACAAGAGATATTGTCCATGTATGTGATTATTTTTACGTCATTATTGAGCAATTCTTCCAATGAAAAATTACTGTTACATGGTAGTTCTTTATAACCTTCACAAAATAATATCTTGCGATGTGACAATTCTTTAATTTCATTTGCAATTCTGTTGTCGTTGTTGCATGAAGCCAGTAAAGTAATCATTATAAATATTATGATCTGTTTGTAACTCATATTCATTTCCTATTTTATCTATAAAATCATCAATTGCCTCTTTTTCACTAGAACTTAATTTTTTATTTTCTAATGATTTATCTATATTTTGCGTTAGTCTTTCTTTGATTTTTTCTGTTAAAGGATTTTCGATTTGCGAATCTTCTAATAAACGATCAAGTGCGGGTGTTAAATGTAACCCTAAAGAGACAAGCAATTTTTCGTTATGTCTTAAATCAATTCCTTTTTGTTCAAATAAAGAATCTAAAGTGTTTTGTAAAACTTCAATAATTTCATCATCTAATAAATTAACACCGGCATTAAATTCAACATCTAATACATTGTTTTTAGATAAATACATCGAAATAAGTGCTAATTCAGATTCAGGAAATTCAATATTGAATTTTGCAAATTTTAATATATATAATCCTACTAGAGAAATCACAAAAGATACTAGTATTAAAGTTGCTTCTGCTTTTAAATATCCTCCCAAAGTTTTTGTTAAATCTCTTATATGTGTTCCTACCTTAAACACCCATTTTTTAGGAAAATGATGTTCAACTTGATCTAAAATATATACTTTATCAACACATATTAAATATAATGCCATAATTGTTACAACAAAGTAAATAGCAATTGAAGGTATAGAAGTTACAACATTTAATAAACCTGTTAAAGCATTTCTAATCCAATTAGATGCTGTTGTTAATAATCCACCTGTTGAATTCTGAATAATAGTGTTTATTTCACTTGGTAATCGAATTTTATTAAAATCAAATTTATTTATAAAATTTTGAAATAATATGTAAGCTTTTTCTACATATCCATTAAGACCTTGTAATAAATTTGAAGCTTCTGAAATCAATGAAACTATTCCCCATATCAAGCCACCAATTATTACTGCTGAAACTATAACAAAAATGATAATTGAACTTACTCTTCTTGTAAGTTTCATTTTTTTCATAAGAAATTTTATGGCTGGTTCTATCATTAGCGATATGATAAATGCAATTAAAAATGGCATATAAAATATTCCTAATTTAAATGCCAAAAATAGTCCGATTAATATTAATATAACATATAATATTCTTTTTAATACTCTTGTCCAATAAGACATATCAATAATCATATTTCAAAATTCTCCTATATTATTATTATACGTTGATTTTTTATTTATATTCTTAAAAACGGAAAGAAGATGGATTAAGGGTTCAGTACTCAAAATCCCTTTTTATTTTTATATATTAATATCTAAAATTTTATATATAATAAATTTATTTCATTCCTCGGCTGCCCTATATAATTAAGAAATTCTAAATTGATTTTATGGCACCCTTCCATTAAAAATGAACTCTTTCCATAAAATCAATTAATAATTTCTATAATTATTCCAGTTGCATTCGTCATTGCATAAATTTATTATATATAAAATTTTAAAATATAAATAAAACAAAAGGGATTTTGAGTACTGAACCCTTAATCCCTTATTCTCTATTGATTATTTTTATTAGTATTGCAATCACATATATTACTTAATGTAGTACAAATTTGTTGAGCACCAAGTTGAACATCATTTTGAGTCAAATCACCTAAAGTTAAAATTCCTATTACATGATTATATTCATCACAAACGGGTAATCTTCTTATTTGATTATTAGCCATTTTAGTTTCAGCATTTGACATTTCATCATCTTGTTTACATGTGCATACATTAGTTGTCATTATATCGCTTGCACATGTTTGAGTTGTATCTTTATTACATGCTACTGTTCTTAATAAAATATCTCTGTCTGTTAAAATTCCACAAATACAATTATTGCTATCACATACAGGAATACATCCTATGTGATTTTCCATCATTAACTTTGCTATTTCATTTATTTTTGTTTCTGGCTTTACACACCAAACATTTTCACACATACATTCTTTTACTTTCATTTTTATACCACCTTTCAATTTTTTAATATATTGCAAATTTTTATTTTCTTTCATAAATGTTTGAAGAAAGTTTTTTAAATTTGCCTCTTTAATTATTTTTCATCAAAACAAAAAGAAATATGCAAAATTTAATTTGCATATTTGGAAATTTTTTCTATTTTAAATTTTCAAAAATATCATAATTTGACATTTCAAAATCTCTATTAAACATAGTGCCTCCGGTTCCAAATCCAGGTCTCATTGGTGGTCGTGGCCCCGGCATTGGCGGACGTGGCATTGGTGGCCTTCCTGGCATTCCAGGTCTTCTTCTAAATCTTCTTAATAATTCTCTAATTAGTAATATTTGTATTAAATCTCTAAGACCTCTATTAAATTGTCGTGTTTCTCTATTTTCGCTTGATGTTTCACTTATTCTTACTTCTGGTTTCTTATCTGTTGCTCTTGTCATATTTGTGTTTATTGTGCCTGTTCCTTTTCCTTTTATTTCATTTGTTAAATTAATATTTAATTGAACATCATTTCTCGCCTCTAAAGCATAATATATTTCATCAGTCATATTTTGAATATCATCATTTGTTACAGGCATTTGAACACTATCGCACTTTTTGCATACCATTGGATAAACTATTTTATATATTTCAGGATAACAACTTTCTAAATCCATATCTGAAGTTGCACTCATATAATTAGTATTCATATTTGAAGTCATATTATAATTCATATTTTGATTTCTATAATCTTGAATATTATCTTCATATGAACGCATAGGTGGATATCCTAAAATACTTCTTATATAGTCATCATATGTTTCGTTATACATAATAAACCTCCCTCATTTTTTACTTATATATCATATGAGGAAGGTTTTTATTTGGTTAAATATTATTTACTAAATTTTTGAATTTTTCTCCTCTATCTGCAAAGTTTTTGAACATATCAAAGCTTGCACTTGCAGGAGAAAATAATACAACATCACCTTTTTTAGATGATTTTTTTGCTATATCTATTGTTTGTTCTAAAGAGTCACACATGTAAATATCAATTTTTTTATTTTGTTTATCAGCTTCATTTTTTACTGCATCAAATATTTTTTCAGCTGTTTGGCCAATTAATATAAGTGTTGAAACTTTATCTACTACTGGTTTTGCAAGTGGTTCATAATCTAGATTTTTGTCATATCCACCAGCAATTAAAACTATGTTTTCTTTAAATGCATTTATTCCAGATAGAGTTCTTGTAGGAGAAGAACTTGCTGAATCATTATACCATTTTACTCCATTAATTTCTCTTATAAATTCTATTCTATGCTCAACAGGTTTAAATTCTTTTATAGCTTGAACTGCAATATCTGTATCAACTAAAGTTTTTGTAGCTGCTAATGCTGTTGCAATATTTTGAAAATTATGGTTTCCTCTTAAAATAACTTCATCAGTATTTAAAATATGTTTTCTAACTCTATCTTCACATTCTTTTACAACATCTTCATCAACAATAAATCCATTATCTAATTTTTCTTTGCTACTAAAGAAAATAACTTTTCCTTTTGTTTCTTTGCTACATTCTCTTGTTATATCATTATCATAATTTAAAATTAATATTCCATTTTCATTTTGATATTTAAAAATGTTCTTTTTAGCATCTATATATTCTTCATAATCTTTATGAATATTTAAATGATTTGGTGTTATATTAGTAATAACAGCTATATCTGGGCTTACGTGCATATTCATTAATTGAAAACTGCTTAATTCCAATACTACAATATCTTCTGGTTTTATTTCAGGTAATCTTGTAAATAAAGGAGTTCCAATATTTCCACCTAAAAAAGTATTATAACCAGCCTTTTGTAAAATAGCATTAATCATACTTGTAGTAGTTGTTTTTCCATCACTTCCAGTAACTCCAATAATTTTGCATGGACACATCTCCATTAACATTTCAACTTCTGTTGTTACTATTGCTCCTCTATTTGCTTCTTCTTGTAATTCTGGTTTAGTTGGCAAACAGCTTGGAGACCTAAATATAACATTAAATCCTTTTAATTGTTCAAGGCAGTTTTTTCCAAATGAATATTTAAATTCATATGTATTTATTTTGTCTATTATATTTTGTGGAATTTCATCAATTGTTCTTTCATCAAATACTGTTACTTGTGCCTTTTTTTCATATAAATAATCTAATAATGGTAGGTTACTTACTCCTAGTCCAATTACTGCTACTTTTCTAAATCTTATGTATTCGTTAAATTCTTTTAATTTTTCATTTTCAAAATTCATATTTGTTTCCTCCTTGTCCCAAAAGGGACGGTTCTTTTTGGGACATTTTTATTTTTTTGTACCAGATGTCCATTTGAGAAACGTCCCAGAATGGACAATAATGTTCATTCTGTACCACATCTTGTTATATTTTATTAATAAAATTTTTTTTCGTTACTTATTATATCTCTTTTTTTATAAAAAAACAAATTTTAACAGAATATTTTTATTTTTTTGGGCTACAATATTTTTAGAACTTTGAATGGAGGTGCTTTTCAATGTCAAATAAGAATAATAATCAAAAAAATAATAACAAAAATAATAACAATAACAACCAAAATCAAAATAATGAAAGACAAAACAATAATAACTGTAAATAATTTAAAAAGGACAGATTTTATTTTTTCTGTCCTTTTAATTATTTATTAGGAAGTCCGTTCTAATTTATTTTCATATGTTGTATGTAAAAGTTTTTCAGCTCTGTAACTGCCAGGTGCTTCCAAATATTCTTCATAAACTTGCTTTAATGCTGGATTTTTATGTGATTTTCTAATTTGAGATTTTTCATCTATTGAATATATTGAATCTGCTCTTAATTTTCTAACATCATATTCTGCACGAGTTCTTGAATTTTTAATAGGTTGACCTCCACCCATTATGCATCCACCTGGGCATGCCATTATTTCTACAAATTGATAATCCGCTTCTCCTGATTTAATCTCTTCCATTATTTTTTGAGCATTTCCCAAGCCACTTACAGCAACAACTTTAATATCTTTTCCATTGATATTTACTGTTGCTTTTTTTATTTCTTTTTCTCCCCTTACTTGTTCAAAGTCTATTTTATCTAAATCTTTTCCTGTTAAAACATCTTGTGCGGTTCTTAAAGCCGCTTCCATAACTCCACCTGTTGTTCCAAATATTGCAGCTGCTCCTGTTGATGTTCCTAACGGGTTATCAAATTCGCTATCTTCTAAGTCTTCAAATCTTATATTTGCATATTTAATCATTCTAGAAAGTTCTCTTGTTGTAATTACACAGTCAACATCAGAAAGTCCATTATTTGATAATTCTTTTCTTTGTCTTTCATATTTTTTAGCAATACAAGGCATTACTGAAACAACAAATATTTTTTCTGGATCTATTTTTTCTTTTTTTGCATAATAAGTTTTAATTAAAGCTCCTAACATCTCATGTGGTGATTTACAGCTTGATAGATGTGGTAACAATTCAGGATAATTAATTTCTATATATCTTACCCAAGCAGGACAACATGATGTTATCATAGGAATATTATCATTTTCCTTAAATCTTTCTATAAACTCGTGTGCTTCTTCCATTATAGTAAAATCTGCACCTGTGTTAGTATCAAATACTTTATCAAATCCTAATCTTTTTAATGCTGTTACCATTTTTCCAGTTACATTTGTACCAATAGGCATTTTAAACTCTTCCCCTAAGGCAACTCTTACTGCTGGTGCTGTTTGAACAACAACATATGTATCTGGGTCTTTCAATTTTGCCCACACTTCATCAATATTTTCTTTTTCACGTAGTGCACTTGTTGGGCAAGCTTCAATACATTGGCCACAATATACACAATTTGTATCTTTTAGGCTTTTATTATATGAAGTAGATATACTTGAATCAAATCCTCTATTTCCACAATCAATTGCGCCTACTTTTTGAATATTTTTACATACAGCCACACATCTTCTACATAAAATACATTTGTTTGGGTCTTTCACTATTGAAGGAGATAAATTGTCTATTTCATGTTCTTTTCTTTCTCCTTTATATTCTATAGTTTGAATACCAAACTTAGAAGCTAAAGCTTGTAACTCACAATTTCCCATTCTTGTGCATGTTAAGCAGTCTTTATCATGATTAGATATTATTAAATCTAACATTACATGTCTTGCTTCTATTATTTCTGGAGTATGTGTTTTTATAACCATGCCTTCTTCAACTTTTTGAATACAAGAAGTTGCAAAACCTCTTCTGCCTTCTACTTTAACCACACACATTCTACAGTCACCAATTTCATTTATATCTTTTAAAAAGCATAGTGTTGGGATATCTATTCCAGCTTTTTTTGCAGCTTCTAGTATTGTTATTCCTTTAGGTACAGATATATTTTGATTATCTATTGTTATATTTACTAATTCTTCTTTCATTTTTTCCCTCCTATTTTTATGGAAGTTAGAAGTTAGAGGTTAGAGAAATAGAAATTAGTGAATTAGAGAGTGGTGAACTAGAATATATATAATCTCTAATCTCCAACTTCTAACCCCTAGTTTCTCCAACTTCCAACCTCTACTTAATCGCCTTAAATGGGCATTTTGTCAAACATGTGCCACATTTAATACATTTATCTTGATTAATTTTTCTGACGTCTCTTCCTTCTCCTTCAATTGCACCAACAGGACAATTTCTTTGGCATATTCCGCATCCCTTGCATTTGCTTGAATCTACTTCTATTTGAGCTAGATTTTTGCATTCTTTACTTCTACATTGTTTATATGTAACATGTTCTTTATATTCTTCTTTAAAATATTTTAATGTACTTAAAACTGGATTTGGTGCACTCTGTCCTAATCCACATATACTAGAATCTCTTACATTTAATGCAAGTTTTTCTAATCTGTATAAATCAAGTTCTTCTCCATCGCCATTGCATATTTTTTCTAATAATTCATGCATTCTTTTTGTTCCAATTCTGCATGGTGTACATTTTCCACAGCTTTCTGACACAGTAAAGTCTAGATAAAATTTAGCTAAGCTTACCATACATTTTGTATCATCCATTACAATAAGTCCGCCTGACCCCATCATTGAACCTATTGCTTTTAATGATTCATAATCTATTGGAGTGTCTAAATGTTCTTTTGGAATGCACCCACCTGATGGACCACCAGTTTGTGCTGCTTTGAATTCTCTATTGTTTGGTATTCCTCCACCAATATCATATACGATTTCTCTTAAAGTTGTTCCCATTGGAACTTCTACAAGTCCTGTATTATTTACGTTTCCGCCTAATGCAAAAACTTTTGTTCCTTTTGAATTTTCTGTTCCTATTTGACTATACCAATCTGCTCCATTTAAAATGATTTTTGTTATATTTGCATATGTTTCAACATTATTTATAAGTGTTGGTTTACCCCATAAACCACTTTGAGCTGGATATGGTGGTTTTACTCTTGGATGTCCTCTTCTTCCTTCAATTGATTCTAATAACGCAGTTTCTTCACCACATACAAATGCTCCTGCACCTAGTCGTATTTCTACATCAAAATCAAATCCACTTTCAAAAATATTTTTACCTAATATTCCATAATCTCTTGCTTGATCAATTGCTATTTGAAATCTTTTTACAGCTATTGGATATTCTGCTCTTACATATATGTAACCTTTGTTCGCCCCTATTGCATATCCAGCTATAATCATTGCTTCTAGCACACAATGTGGGTCACCTTCTAATATGCTTCTATCCATAAAGGCTCCTGGGTCACCTTCATCAGCATTACATACAACATATTTTTGTTCTGAATTTTGATTTTTTGTTGATTCCCATTTTTGACCTGTTGGAAATCCAGCTCCACCACGTCCTCTTAATCCAGATTTTTTTATTTCTTCTATTACTTCATCTTGTGTCATTAGCTTTAAAACTTTTTCTAATGCTAGATATCCATCAAAAGCTATGTATTCATCTATATCTTCAGGATTAATCACACCACAATTTTTTAAAGCAATTCTTTTTTGCTTTTTGTAGAAATTAAGTTCATCTAGACTATTTACAATTTTTCCATCTATATCTTTGCATAATAATCTTTCTACTCTATTACCTTCTATAATATGTGTTTGTATTATTTCTTCGCAGTCTTCTGGCTTAACCATAGCATAAAATGTATCTTCTGGTCTTATTATTACAATTGGACCTTTAGCACATAAGCCAAAACATCCTGTTTTAATTACTATAACATTTTCTATGTTTTTCTCTTTTATTATTTTCTTAAAATTTTCTAATATTTCTGCTGACTTTGATGATGTACATCCTGTTCCATGACATACTAATATGTGTTTTTCTCTGGTATCTAATTTTGTATTTACTCTTAGTTCTAATTCTTTTCTTTTTTGTGCTCTTATTTTATTTATTTCTTCTAAAGACTTCATTAACTACCTCCGTATTTTTCTCTTCATTAGTTACAAGTTCACAGCCTATAAAAACTTAAATTAATAACTCTTACCCGTTGCAGGACATCCCTAGCTTTAATTGCTATGAATTGTAACCTTTATTCATGTAATGAATCTAAAACTTCATCTAATTTTTTTACAGTTGCTTTTCCGTAAACATCTCCATTAACTGTAAAAACAGGTGCTAATCCACATGCTCCAACACATCTTGTTGTATCTAAAGATATTTTTCCATCTTCTGTTGTTTGGCCTGGTTCTATTTTTAGTCTTTCTTTTAATCTATCTAGTATTTTTTGTGAACCTTTAACATAACAAGCTGTTCCTAAACATACTGATATTGTATATTCTCCTTTTGGCTCTAATGTAAATCTAGAATAAAATGTAATTACTCCATATATTTCTGCCATTGGTATTTTTAAAAATTCTGATATTTTTATTTGTGCTTCTTCTGGTACATATCCAAATTTTTCTTGTACTTCATTTAATATTTGAATTAGGTTGTCTTTTACTGGTAAATATTCTTTAAATACATATTCCATAAATTCATCTATTTGTTTAGAACTACAGTTATTTTTATTGTTATTTTTATTCATATTTTACCTCCCATTATAGTATATTTTAATGGCTATCAAAATTATATCAAAACTAAACTTTTTATACAATAAATTTTAAAAAAATCCCACAATAAAAGTGGGATTTTTGTTTTGCTCTTTCTTGTCTTACTAAAAAATATAATGTCACACAACGTAGTCCAATTACACTCCAACAGTAGAAAATCCATTGTCTACGTGAATTACTTCTCCAGTAATAGCACTAGACATATTACTAAATAAAAATGTACTACAGTCTCCAACTTCTTTTGCTGTTACATTTTTATGTAATGGTGCTCTTTCTTCAACTACATCTAAAATACTTCCGAAATCTTTTATTCCTTTTGCAGAAAGTGTTTTAATAGGGCCTGCTGAAATAGCATTTATTCTTATACCATCTTTTCCTAAGTCTCTTGCTAAATATCTAACACTTGCTTCTAAAGCTGCTTTTGCAACTCCCATTACATTATATCCTTCAATTGATTTTTCTGAACCATAATATGTTAATGCTACTATACTAGAATTTTCGTTTAACATATCTAAATCTTTTGCAATTTTTGATACAGCAACTAATGAATATGCACTTACATCATTTGCATGTGCAAATCCATCTCTTGATGTTCTTATAAAATCGTTTCTTAAATCTTCAGTATTTGCATGTGCTATTGCATGTAAAATTCCATCTACTTTTCCATTTTCTTTTAATATTTTTTCAAAACATTCTTTTATAGATTCATCACTTGATGCATCACATGGGTATGTTTTTGCTCCAGGTATTTCAGCTATTAACTTTTCTACTTTTTCTGATGCCTCAAATGAACTATGTGTAAATATTACTTCTGCTCCATTTTCATATGCAGATTGTGCTGCACCCCAAGCTATGCTCCATTTGTTTCTAATTCCCATTATTAATATTTTTTTACCTTCTAACAACATTATAAAATTCCTCCTATTTTTCTATATTTTTGATATCTTTTTTCTACCAAATCTTCTTGTGGAATCTTTGATAATTTTTTTATATTTTTTAATAACATATTTTTTAAATTATTGCAAACCGCATCAAAATCTTTTTGAGCTCCACCATCTGGTTCTTCTACTATGTTATCAATAATACCTAACTTTTTCAATTCCTTTGCCGTTATTTTCATTTTATCAGCCGCTTCTTCTGATTTACTAGAATCTTTATATAAAATACTTGCAAATCCTTCTGGAGACAATATTGAATAAACCGAATTTTCAAGCATTATAATTACATCTGTTACACCAATTGCTAAAGCTCCTCCACTTGAACCTTCTCCAATTACAACTGATATTGTAGGAACTTTTAATTTTGACATTTCTAATAAGTTTCTCGCAATTGCTTCTCCCTGTCCTCTTTCTTCAGCTTCCATCCCTGGATATGCTCCTGGTGTATCTATAAAAGTTATTATTGGCCTTCCAAATTTTTCTGCTTGTTTCATTAATCTTAATGCTTTTCTATATCCTTCTGGATTTGGCATGCCAAAATTTCTTTCTATATTCTCTTTGGCTGTTTTTCCTTTTTGTTCTCCTATTACAGTTACCGGAATTCCATCTAATTCTGCAATTCCACCTAAAATTGATTTGTCATCACCAAATGTTCTGTCTCCATGTAATTCTATAAAATTTGTAAATATATGATTTATATAATCTAATGATTTTGGTCTTTCTGAATTCCTTGCAGTTAAAACTCTATCCCAAGCTGATAATTGTTTTTTATCCATTCTTTTATCACTTCCTTTATTTGCATGTTCAGCATAACTTAAATTTTTAATTTTGTACTTTGTGCAATTTTAAAATTTTATACAAAGTTTCTTTCATTTCTTTTCTGTTAACAATTTTATCAATGAATCCATGCTCTAATAAAAATTCTGCACTTTGAAAACCATCTGGTAATTTTTGTTTTATAGTTTGCTCAATAACTCTAGGCCCCGCAAAACCAATTAAAGCACCTGGTTCTGCTAAAATTATATCACCAAGACTTGCAAAACTTGCTGTAACTCCACCTGTTGTTGGGTCAGTTAATACTGATATATAAAGAAGTCCAGCCTCACCTAATTTAGCTATTGCTGCTGATGTTTTAGCCATTTGCATTAGTGAAATCATACCTTCTTGCATTCTTGCTCCACCTGACACACAAAATAAAATTACTGGTAATTTATATTGTATTGCTCTTTCAACTAATCTGCAAATTTTTTCACCAACAACACTTCCCATACTTCCCATGAAAAAGTTGCTATCCATCACACCAATTGCTACTTTTTCACCATTAATTTCTCCAATTCCTGTTTTTATAGCTTCTTGTATCTTAGTTTTCTCTTGTAATAATTTAATTTTATCTTTATAACCTTCAAAATTAAGCATATCACTAGTTTGCATATCTTCATCTAGTTCTTCAAAAGTGCCATCATCTATAATTTGTTTAATTCTTCTTCTAGCTGATATTCTAAAATGTTTACCACAATTAGGGCAAACACTATAATTGTCCTTTACATCCTCTTTATATAAAATTTCTTTACAATTGCTACATTTAAGCCATTTGCCAACTAACATATCTGATGCTTTTTCATTTTTTTCATCAAACTCTATTGGATTAATTTTTTTAATTTTATCTATTACCAATATATTCACTCCTTCGCCTGTTCAAAAATGTCCCGAAAAGAACCGTCCCTTTTGGGACATTAAAACTCTTTAGAAATAAAAGATGTATCATAATTATTATTTATAAAATTTTCATTTTCTAAAATTTTATATAAGAAATCAATATTAGTATCAATTCCTTCAATAACAAATTCACCTAAAGCACTTTTCATTTTTGCAATAGATTCATTTCTATCTTTTCCATGCACTATGACTTTTGCTATCATAGAATCATATGTTGGTGGTATTTTATACCCTGGATATATTGCTGTATCTATTCTTACGCCATTTCCTCCTGGTATATGAAGTTCTTTTATTTCTCCTGGACATGGCATAAAATTTTTATCTGGATTTTCTGCATTAATTCTTGCTTCTAAACTATGTCCTGTAAACTTTATATCTTCTTGTTTGTATTGCAATTTTTCTCCTGAAGCTATTTTGAATTGCTCTTTTATTATATCAATTCCTGTAATAGCTTCTGTTATTGGGTGTTCCACCTGTGCTCTTGTATTCATTTCCATGAAGTAGAAATCTTTATTTTTATCAACTAAAAATTCTATAGTTCCTACATTGCTATATCCGATTTGTTTGATAGCATTAACAGCAATTTTCCCCATTTTTTGTCTTAATTTTTCTGATATAACTCCTGATGGTGTCTCTTCAAGCATTTTTTGATTTTTTCTTTGTACTGTGCAGTCCCTTTCACCTAGATGTATACAGTTGCCATATTCATCAGCCATGATTTGAATTTCTATATGTCTTGGATTTTCTATAAATTTTTCTATGTAAATTGAATCATCATTAAATGATATTTTAGCCTCTTGCTTTACAATGTCATAAAATTCAACAAGTTCTTTTTCGTTGTAAGCAACTCTAATACCTTTTCCTCCGCCTCCGGCAGATGCTTTTAATATAACTGGATATCCTATTTTTAAAGCTACTTTTATTGCATCTAATACATTATCTACTAATCCATCAGATCCTGGTACAACAGGAACTCCTGCCTTTTTCATAGTGTCTTTCGCTTTTGATTTATTACCCATTAATTCGATCATTTTGCTTGATGGTCCAATGAATTTAATTCCTATCTCATTACACATTTTAGCAAAACTACTATTTTCAGATAAAAAGCCATAACCCGGATGTATACAATCACATCCTTTTAAACAAGCTGCTTCTATTATTGCTTTTACATTTAAATAGCTTTTATTTGATGGAGCTGGTCCTATACAAACAGCTTCATCTGCTAATTGTCTATGTAATGAATTCTTATCAGCTTCAGAATAAACTGCTACTGTTCTTATTCCCATTTCTCTACATGCTCTAATTATTCTTACAGCTATTTCTCCGCGATTTGCTATTAATACTTTTTTTAACATATTTTTAACCCTTTCTGAGACAGTTTGGACAGCCCAAAAGGTCTCATATTTTTGTTATATTTTGTCATATTTTGTCATTAAAATTTAATCATGCCCCTTTTGTTCTTAAACAATTGCAAAAGTTAATTCTCCTTTTACTGCAACTTTTCCATCAACAGTTGCAATTGCTTCTCCTATTCCTATAGGCCCTTTTTTCTTTATTATTTTAACTTCTAATTTTAATCTATTTCCAGGAACAACTTGTTTTTTGAATTTCAAATTGTTTATTCCTCCAAATAGAGCATTTCTGCCTTTGTTTTCTTCCATTGAAAGAATTGCAACTGCACCTGTTTGAGCTAATGCTTCAACCATTAATACTCCTGGCATTATTGGGTTACCAGGAAAATGTCCTTTAAAATAATATTCATCTTCACTAACATTTTTATATGCTGTGCAACTTTCTCCTGGTATATATTCTTCAACCTCATCTATCATTAAAAATGGTTCTCTTTGAGGTATTATATTTTTTATTTCTTCTTTATTTAGCATTTCTATTCTCCTTATTTTATCTTAAACAATGGCATACCATATTCAACAACATCACCATCATTAACGCAAACTTCTATAATCTCTCCATCAAATTCAGATTCAATCTCATTCATTAATTTCATAGCTTCTACTATGCAAACCACTTGGCCTTTTTTAACGTTATCTCCAACTTTAACAAATGTATCTTTATCTGGTGATGGTTTTGAATAAAATGTTCCAACCATTGGTGATTTGATAATTTTATAATTTTCCTCAGTTTTTTCTTCTTTTATAACATTATTTTCGTTATTTACTTGAACTGTAGGAATTGCAGTTGGAATTGCTTGTATTTGTGCTTGTGATTGCATATTATTTGCAACTACAACTTCTTTTTCAGTATTCTTTTTCATGCTAATTTTCATACCTTCTGGGAACTCAATTTTTAATTCATCAATATTTGCTGTTCCCATATCATCTATTAACTTTTTTATTTGTTCGTAATCCATAAAAACCTCCTAAATTTATATATTATCTATTATTTCTTTTAACCAAAAACTTATTATAGTATTAATCTTCATATTTCTTGAAAATTATAGAACTATTATGTCCACCAAATCCTAATGAATTTGACATAGCATATTCTACATTTGTATTTCTACCTTCATTTGGTACTATATCTAAATCACATTCTTCATCTGGTACTTGATAATTAATTGTTGGTGGTACAAAATTATCTTCAACAGCTTTTACACAAACAACAGCTTCTACACCACCTGCCGCACCTAGAAGATGTCCTGTATTTCCTTTTGTTGAACTTACCATTACTTTTTTACTTGCATCTCCAAATGCTAATTTAATCGCAGCTGTTTCTCCTGCATCATTTAGATGTGTTGATGTACCATGTGCATTTATGTATGTAATATCCTCAGGTTTTATATTGCTACATTCCATTGCTCTTTTCATAGCTCTTGCTGCGCCTTCTCCGTCAGGTGATGGTGATGTTATATGATAAGCATCTGATGTTGCTCCATATCCCACGATTTCAGCATATATTTTTGCATTTCTAGCTTTAGCGTGTTCTAATTCTTCTAATACCAAAACACCTGCACCTTCACCCATTACAAATCCATTTCTTTCTTTATCAAATGGTATACTTGCTCTATTAGGGTTAGTCTCTTGAGATAGTGCTTTTATGTTTGTAAATCCTGCTATACCTGTTGGAGTAATTGATGCCTCTGTTCCACCTGCAAATATTACATCTTCATAGCCATGTTTTATCATTCTATAAGCTTCCCCAATTGAATGTGTTCCACCTGCACATGCTGTAACCATTGAAACTGATTCACCTTTTGCTCCTAATTCAATTGCTACATTTCCAGCTGCCATGTTGCAGATACTCATTGGTATATACATTGGTGATACTCTATCTGGTCCTTTTTCTATAAAATGTTTATTTTCTTTTTCGATTGTTCCAAGTCCACCTATTCCTGAACTTACGATTACTCCTGCTCTTGTCATATCTGTATTTTCTGGAGTTATTCCACTATCTTTCATAGCTTCTTTTGAAGCAATAATTGCAAATTGTGAGAATTTATCTAATCTATTGCAACTTCTTCTGTCAAAATATTCTTCAGGATTATAATTTTTTACTTCTCCTGCTAATTTTACTTTGAAATTTTCTGTATCAAATTCTGTAATTTCAGCTATTCCACATTTGCTTGTTTTTATTCCTTTCCAGAATTCTTCTACATTATTTCCTATTGGAGTTATTGCTCCTAATCCTGTTATTACAACTCTTCTATCCATATTTATCCTCCTTATTACATTAACATTCCACCATCAACGTTAATTACTTGACCTGTTATATATGTATTTTCTTCTCCTGCTAAAAAGTAAACTGCATTGGCTACTTCTTGTGAACTTCCCATTCTTTTTAATGGTATTTGTGCATTAATACTTTCTTTTACATTATCGTTTAGAACTGATGTCATATCAGTATCTATAAATCCTGGTGCTATACAGTTTGCTAATATATTTCTACTTGCTAGTTCTTTTGCTATGCTTTTTGTAAATCCTATTATCCCAGATTTAGAAGCGGCATAATTACATTGTCCTGCATTTCCTGAAACGCCAACAACTGAAGCTAGATTTACAATTTTTCCTGTTCTTTTTTTCATCATATATGGAACTACATTTTTTGTAACATTGAATGTTCCTTTTAAATTGATATCTATTACTTTTTCAAAATCTTCTACTGACATTCTTAAAAGTAAATTATCTTTAGTAATACCAGCATTATTTACTAAAACATCTATCTGTCCAAATTTTTCTATTGCTTGTTTTACCATATTTTCACACTCTTCAAAATTTGAAACATCAGTTTTTACAAATAATACTTCTGAACCATATTGTTTGAATTCTTCTTCTAATTCTTTTACATCTGTTTTATCAGATACATAATTAATAACTAAATTGTATCCTTCTTTTGCAAATTTAACTGCTATTGCTTTTCCTATACCTCTTGACCCACCTGTAATTAAGGCTACTTTTTTGTTTTCCATAACATATTCTCCTTTTCACTTACTTTGCTTATCATAACTTAAAAAATTTCTAAATCACTTGTTTCTTTTATTTTTAAAATTGCATTTTCTAGTGATTCTACATCATAAATATTTATAAGATTTACACCTTCGAGTTCTTTTTTTATAAATCCTGTTAAAGATTTTCCTGGACCGATTTCGATAAATGTATCTATTCCTTCATCTTTCATCAGTCTAATTGTTTTATCGAATCTAACAGGACTTACAATGTGATTTGCTAAAATTTCTTTAATATTATCTTCATCATTGTAAAAAGTTCCATCAATATTTTTTATAACTTTAACATTTCCTTTATTAAATGTTATTTTATCTAATTCTTTCATGTATTCATTTTTAGCATTTTCTAAAACTTTTGTATGAAATGGTCCACTTGTTTTAAGTTCAACAACTTTTTTTGCTCCATTTTCTTTAAAAATCATGCTTGCTTCTTCTATTACCTTTTTATCACCTGATACTACTGTTTGATTTGAATAATTATAATTTGCAGGAACTATGAACTTTCCTTCGTCATTTAGATTTTGGCATATTTCTTCTATTTTAGAAGCCTCTAATCCTATTACCGCAAGCATTGAATATTCCCCTTTAGGTAATTTGTTTTGCATTAGATATCCTCTGTGTTTTAATAGATTTATTCCATCATCAAATGTAAGTTGCCCTCCATAAATTAAGGCTGGATATTCTCCTAAACTTAATCCTGTTGCTATATCGGCATTTATGCCATTCTTCTTTAAGATTTCTAAAATAGCTAAACTCATTGTAGCAATCGCTATTTGAGTGTTTTCTGTTTTTATCAAATCTTCTCCTGTTTCTTCTATATCTATGTAATCATTTCCTATATAATTTTTTCTAATTCCGTTAAAACATAATGTTGCTATGTCAATGCCTGTAATTTCTGAAGCTTTTTTATATACATTTCTTACTTCTTCATATTTTTCATATAAATCTTTTCCCATACCTACCTTTTGACTTCCTTGTCCTGGGAATAAAAATGCTATTTTCATATTTTCCTTCACCTTTCATTATTATAAAGTTCTTAGAGCACTATTGTTCTTAAATTCCAAGTAAAATACTTCCTGTATTAAGTCCACCACCATATCCTAGAAGAATTATTTTATTTCCTTCTTGTAGTAATTTTTTTGAAAACATTTCATCAAGAGCAATTGGAATACTTGCACAAAATGTGTTTCCAACATTTTCTATATTTATGTACATCTTATTAATATCTATTTTTAGTCTACTTGCTATTGAATTCATTATTTTCATATTTGACTGATGTGGCACTATGTATTTAATTTCATCTATATTTGTACTACTAATTTTTAACAAATTTTTGATGTTTTTTACTGTTTCAGTTACTGCATATTTGTATATTTCTTTTCCATCCATTTTTATATTTTCATTTGATTTACTTACAAGTAAATTTCCTTTTTGTCCTTCACTTGTAATAATTGATTTATATTTTTTATCTGTTTCTGTTTTTTCTAACAATACTGCCCCAGCTCCATCTGCTAAAATTATTGATGTTGATAAATCTGATTTATCTGTAAATTTTGATAAGATATCTACTCCAACAACTAAGGCTTTGCTTGACTTTTCAACTGCTATATAATTTCTTGCTATGTCCATTGCATTTATAAAACCTGAACATCCAGCTAAAATATCTAAACACATACAATTTTTTATATCAAAATGTTCTTGTATTTTATAAGATATCCCTGGCATTAATGAATTAGTTGAAGTTGTTGCTACAATAATCATATCAACTTTGCTTATATATATTTGTGAGTTTTTTTCTATTAAATTTTGTACGCTATTTATAGCTATTTCTTCAATTGTTTCATCTTTTGAATAATATCTTGTTTGTATGCCTGTTCTTTTATAAATAAATTCTTCTGTTATCTTAAGTTTATTTGCAATTGTATTATTATCTACCTTATTTGGGGGTAAATAACTTCCAGTTGCAATTATTTTTATGTTTTTCATATTCACCTCTAAATTATATTTTCTAAAGCTTTTATAAATTTTTGTATTATTTCTTCTTTGTCAAATTCTCTTCCAGTTTCTTTCTTTAATGATGTTGCTATATTTTCAAGTTCATCTGGAAAATCTATTTCGTTTACATTGAAACCAACACTTATTATTAAATAATTAATTTTGTTTCCAATTATATTAGTCTCCGTTAATATTCCGCATATTTTTTTATTGCTTAACATTAAATCATTTGGTTCTTTAATTTTTAATTCGATATTATATAAATTTTGTATTTCATTTTGCAAAATTCTTGCAATTTTTACTGTTAAACCATCCAAATCTTTGATTTTGCATGTTGGCCTATATAATATGCTCATTGCTATGTTTTTACTAGAACCTGTAAACCAACTTCTTCCTTTTGTTCCTATTCCGCCTGTTTGTTTATTTGCTATTATAATTGTTTTTTCTTTGTATTTTTGTTGATTTTCTTTTAGATATTTATGTGTTGATTCAATTTCTTCATATTTTTCTATTGTCAAAGTTTTCCTCCTAAAATTCTTTGTACAAATTTTATAATATTTTCTTGCTTTTTTGTATTGTTCCGAACGGTCAGTTTTTTCTTTTCAAAAACTGTGTAAATAATTTTAAAGTAAACTAAAAAAGACCTTATTTTTTACTATAAGGTCTTTTGATTTTTCATTTTTTATTTATGAATAACTCATTTGTCTTAACTCTGTCAAATATCTTTCATGCTCATCTTGACTTACCTCTTCTAGAACTTTTTTACCTTTGCCTACTTCTTTATTTTCCTTCATATCGACCACCTCTGGATTCTCTATAAATTTCCTATATGACATTAATCGTTTAATGAAACGGCGTATAAAAAACTCGGGCTTTATCCATATCATATCGGATATTGCCCGAGATTTCAATACGCCTTTTTATTGGGTACTCACGTTCGTTATAAGTACTCTACTTAAAACTGCTTATTTCATATGATTAAGACACGGCTTTAGAATTCAGATCTGCAAATATAAAAGTGGTCTGAAGCCAATGCTAGCGTAGCTATCAGAAGTGCTATCGCGGTAGCGACTGCTCATGCGACCGCCAGTGTAGTCGCCTCCTCGACTGACACAAGGAGTGCTGGAAGAGCCATATCTATCTTCGTAGATACAGGTTTCTGTTGTCCATTCTCTTACGTTACTTGCCATATCATATATATTACATTGAATATCTTGTGTTCCTGTATATTTTGTTGTGTCATTTGTTCCTGTTGTTGCAAATTTAGAATTTACAGAAGTTTTGCGTGAATATGTTGGATTATCTCCACATGTTTGCAAGAATAATGTAGCTGTATCCCATGCATAACTATTCATTAAATCACTTGTGAATGTTTTTGCATCTTTATACATATTTCTTGCTACTGTTGCTGCATCCTGTTGTGGTATACTATTCCATACAGTATCTGTTCCAACTTCTGTTATTGTTCTATTTCTTCTTGCCTCATACCTTCCTATATAAAATCCTTTGTTTGTAGATACACTATTTTT